>VOFG01000453.1_pt1 | contig 76000 bp, 85 predicted proteins | sample 5384171 | NCBI WGS metagenome assembly VOFG01 (sample SAMN12384726, study PRJNA508395) | human gut metagenome | isolation source: healthy gut F | host: Homo sapiens
ACATGGCTAAGGAAAAAGTTGCTAAGAAAGCTACACGTACTCGTCGTTCTAAGAAGAATGCCGCTGCCGAAACTGCTGCTCCTGCTGCTGTTGAAGCTCCTGCAACTGAAGAACCGAAAGCTGAATCAGTTGAATAATTTTACAGTTATTCTTATTCGATATAGAAAAGGCTGCTCTGCAAAGAGTGGCCTTTTTTATTTGAAGTAAATACCTTTTTATTTGAGTAAGGAGGAGCAGATTTTGGAATTGAGCCGTATAGAGTATACGTCTATTCCCTAATGATATTCACTTGTTTACTAATCCTAAGATAAATTAAAAGATAACCTGAATAAACTTTTCGTGAATAGAATCTGTTATATTTGCAGGAGAATATGGCAAAATTTGTAAAGGTAATATTGTTGCTGTTGCTTACGGTGACTCTCCATGGGGTAGCAAGTAACGTTTTCACTGAGAAACCGGTGGAACAGTCTGAACTTGCCATTACATATTCAATGAAACAACACGAGCAGATTAGTGCTCCTGACTTTCCTTATGCTCCAGTGGCTGAATTGAACAATCTTCAAAGTCACCAGATATCAGTGACACGTATTCAGCGTGTACAGCTTGGAGAGTATTTCACTACTTTAAGGAACCTACTGCAATGCTGCGCCGACCGTGAAAATTCTCTGTCACAGCATAGGGGCGAATTTATAATACTACAACTTCTTATTACTGTCAGCCGTCGAGTGAGTACTATGTATTTACTTTAAGGCATATTATTATTTAGAATTCATTTATTGGTATTATTTGTTTTATGGTTATCGATATATTTTATACCTATGGTCCTTTTTTATCTTTATATTATTACTTATAAATTAAATTTTAAATATTATGGCAACTACTCAAACTATTGATGCTACTATATTCGCATCTTCACATCCAGATATCGCTAAGCGTACAAGTATTTCCGGAGTTTTATTCTCTTCATTCATGTTGTTGGTGGGTATTTTAGCTTTTGCTTCACTTTTGAACTGGAAGATAGGTCCTCTACTGTAAGTATGGCTTTAATGGTGTTCGGGACGGGACTATTCCTTGTAGGTATTTTCCGTCTTTTCTGGAAGTCAAAGGAAGTTGTTTATCTACCGACCGGAAGTATTGCAAAGGAACGCAGTGTCTTCTTTGATTTGAAGCACATGGATAAGTTGGTTGATATCGTAAATTCCGGTTCGTTCTCTGCTAATTCGGATATTAAGAGCGAAACAAGTGGGAACATTCGTATGGACGTAATTCTTTCTGAAGATAAGAAATTTGCTGCCGTACAGCTGTTCCAGTTTGTACCTTATACTTATCAGCCGATAACATCAGTGCATTATTTCACTAATGAAGATGCATCGGCTGTGGTCGCTTTTCTTTCAAAAAGTAATTTGAATTAGAAGCTGTTGAGCTAAGATTGTTACACAGAAGAAGGAACAACTTTAGTTTTTGATAAAGAGTGGGGATTAGTCGTCAATGACGGCGATCCCCATTTTTTTCATTAAGAAACAAGCGTTCATATTTTGGGCGACTCCGTTTCTCATTTGATAAGAGAAGGTGAGTTCGTTGTTCGTGATGTCCGCTTCGAAACAGTAGTTACGGATATTCTGTGGGAAGGATTCTATCAAGGTGCCGAGCAGAAGGTCGTGAGTAGCTATGATACCGTTGGTGTTCATATTCATAAACTGCTTGATGAGAGCGAAAGAGCCTTTTTGTTTATCCATAGAGTTGGTGCCTTTCAGTATTTCATCAAGGATGATGAAAAGCTCTTCTCTGGCTTGCAGTTTGTCGATGATAAGTTTCAGACGTTTCAGTTCTGCAAAGAAGTAGGATTCGTTATCGGTGAGTGAGTCGCTTGTACGAAGGCTGGTGACGAGGCGTGCCGGATATATTTCCATTTGCTTTGCCCAAACCGGTGCACCTATGCAGGCTAAAAGATAATTGATGCCTACGGTACGCTGGTAAGTACTTTTTTACCGGCCATGTTGGCGCCGGTTATGATGATAAAGAAAGGACGCTTGTCGATATCTATTCCGTTTCGCACACATTTGTTGCGGTTCATAAGTGGATGACCCAAAGCTTCGGCTCGCAGATGAAAGGATTGAGAGCTGATTTTGGGGAAGATATAATCCGGATGATTGTATGTAAACGTTGCTAAAGAGCAGTAGGCGTCGATTTCTCCGATTGTTTCTATCCAGCGGGGGAGGTCGGAAGCATGAGTTTCTTTCCATTTCTCGATTCGCATTACTTGGCGCAGTTCCCAAAAAATAAGTCCGTTGAGGATTGTACTCATTAACAGGTTACTGCGTTGATCGAGCGCGTTCATCAGTTTCGATAGTTGGCGGACTGCCTGGGAAGCTGTTTGATTCTGGCTTGTAAGTTCCGTTTTGAGCTGTTGCAGAACAGGGCTGTTCATTTCCTTTTTCTCTGTGAGAAGAATTTGGTCGGCGTAAGTAGAGAGGATTTGCAATTTTTTGCCGTAAGTTGCTTGCAGTTTTGTGATACCTTTAGAAAAGATAGAACTGAAAATGACGAAACAAAAAAACACACCTCCGGGTACGGTGGCAGGAAGAATTCCTACAATGGCCGAACCTATGCATATAAGGTTGATGATGCTAACTACTGTCGGGATGATACGCAGTAGCGTATGCTTCCGGTAATAGCTGGGGCTTCCCGCCCATTTCCTGATTTCGTTGGTATCGGCAGGTTTTCCTTTATAAAGTAATCCGAACAGACGGATTTGTTGCCGGTATTCCAGATCGGTTGATAATTCCCGGATAGCCTCCTGGCGTTGTTCGATCGATTCTTTTAGTTCCAGATGTGCGTTGAACCAATCAGCCAGATGTTGCTTGCCGACAGGCGTTGAAGTACGGTTGATATATTGGAAAAGCGAATAATCGCCGAATACATCCAAGTCATAAGTATAGAGATGCGCAGGGTCGATATATTCATTTCCGCTGTCGAAATCGGAAAAATCATATTGAATGGCCCGTAACTCCTGTTCGTTGATTTCTATTTTCTTTTTCAGATAATCTTTCCGGTAAAACCAGAGATTATGTCGTTTTACCAGCCAGATAAATGATATAAAAGGCAGAATGGCAAAGACGAAAAGAGATAACCAGCCGTCGCTCCAGAAGATAAAGGCTGCCGCTATGGCTTCTACAAATAGCACAAGGCGTAGAAGGCTGATATAATAGATGCGTTTCCGGGCCCTCTGAAGAGCTTGTTCCGACTCTTGAATAATTTGCTGATAGGTTGAGATTATATTTTCCAGTTTCTCCATAATTGCTTTGATACTTTTTTGCGCAAAGGTAATATATTTAACAACGGACAGGCTATGAGCTTGTTTTTGTCAAGAGCAGATTTACTGTTTATTAACGCAAAGCGAATAGGAAGCGAAAATGAGAGCTGCCGGATGATGCATTCAGCTCTCGTAAATCCTCGATGCAGGAATAGCAAAGCCAATTTCGCGACTTATGAGAGCTAACCCTACGCTTTACGGGGACTAAACCTACGCTTTGGGAGTGCTAACCCCACGCTTAATGAATGTTGAGCCTGTGTTTTAGTAAAACGAAGCCTCTGTTTCACCCGAACAGAGCCTCCGTTTTATAAAAATAGAGCCTGCATTTCCTCAAAAACAAAAGGTGATTTCTTCTTTCGGCACGATCAGACATAAAAAAAGGGAGAATACACTGCTTCCCCCTTTACCTGCATATTAATTTGTAATAACAGATACAAAGATAACACATCAGGAAGGTAAAGTCAAGTATTCAGTTACTTTTTTGGGGGCTCTTTTTCAAATTTGATGGTAATTTAGCAAGTCGGTGATGTCTTCATTCCTCTTTTTGAGGGAAGGAAGGGGGCGTGAAAGTCGGGGCGGCAGGTAGATGTACAGGGTTGATAATAAACGAATTATGTGTTTACCTACCACCTCCCCCTACGGGTACTCCTCCTTCCGGAAGGAGGAGAATGAAGATACCACCGACTGGCTAAATTACCATCAAATTTGAAGAAGAACCCTTTTTTCAATATTTCTTTTTCTGTCCTTGCATTTATCCGCTAAAATGTATAACTTTCCACTCGAAAAGGCGTTAGAAAGGAAAGGAGGAAGGCTTATGAAAAAAGATGTATCTTATGGCTGTTGATGAGCGTGATTGGCCTCCCGTTGATTGCGCAGAATATTATCTATTCCAACTTGAAAGAGTTGCTTGCTCAAAATGGAGACACCATAGCAGTGCTACGTGTGGAGAAACGTTCCAGAAATCAGATCGTATTGACAGGCGGGGCTGACTACCGTATAACGGCAGGCGATGATGAGTCTATGTGCCGCCGCTTGAAGAAACGTTGTTTTGCAGTGCGAAGTGAAGAAGGAGATTTATATTTGAACTGTCGCAAGTTGCGCTATAAGAAACTGCGTTTTGGGGCATGGTATGCTCCGGCAGTTCAGTTAGGCAAGAATATCTATTTCTGTGCCATGCCTTTGGGATCAGTTATCGGTGGCAATTTTGTAGAAGACGACGATGTAAAACTCGGAGGAAATATCGGTGACGCCCTTGCCGCTTCGAGCTTGGTGACCAAACGCGTTTGTTATGAACTGAATGGGGAAACGGGCAAGATTGAATTTCTCGGAAAAGATAAGATGCTTCAAATATTGGATAAGTACCGGAATGGAAACAAGCTTACCTGAAGGAAGACAGCCAGGAGGCAAAAGACACATTCGACTATTTGCTAAAACTACGTGATAGTCAAGAGAAATAGGGCAGAGGATTCTTTGCCATAGCTATCGGTTGTGGTACGATTTATGATAAGGCGGTTCCGGTACGCCATATATGAGGTATAATACCTTTCTGATAATAAATCCATCATTTCCCTTGTCTTTTACTTTCTTTTTTCCTACATTGCGGAGAGTTATCAAACTGTATTGCTTACAGTTTGTAGTCTTTAATTCTGCTTATTATGAAGATAACTCTTGGCAATACACTACCTCCTTATCCGGATTTTGTAGAAGGTCTACGGAGAACTCACGACCGTGGCTACACACTTGTCCCGGTGCAGGCCAAGTTATCTCTGGCGGTAACTTCCACGACCTGCCGCTTGCCATTTCCTATGATTTTCTATAAGGTAATGGACAACCTCGAACCTATCCTTGCCATTGAACTGATGAACGCCGCACAAGGTATCGACTTCCGCCGTCCATTGAAAACGTCACCGCTTCTGGAGCATTTCCTCCATACCTGCCGGAAAGAAGTACCTTTTGTGAAAGATGATATCGTGATGTACAAAGAAATACATAAAACAGTCGCTTTTCTGAAAAGGACAAAGTTTGAATACTGACAATAAACAGACCCTTTTCCACCTTATCGTTAATAATGGTGACTGCTGTTGCCGGATGAGTGTCGATTTTAATCGACATTTATCCGGCTTTTTGTCGGGTGTATTCCCCTTCCGATACCGATAAAACTTTACCTCGCATCTCCTTCCTCTTTATCTTTGTGCTGTGTTTGGTCCGTATTTCCTCTTAACACTTGTTTTCATTTCTGTCCAACGAATGATAATATTTATCAAATGGGCTACAAATAAATGGAAACTTGATTTCTTAATTGAGTTTTCTATATATCTTTGTTCCGTTTTTCCTCCCGATGCAAGGGAAAACAGAAAACTGGATTATAATGAAATAGAAAACGAACGATGACAGAACATGGAAAAGACGCTTCCCAACGGGCGGAGTTGAAAGAACGGATTATAGCAACGGCAACAGAGGCTTTTACTACAAAAGGTATTAAGAGTATTACGATGGATGATATTGCAGCAGCATTAGGTATCTCCAAACGTACGCTTTATGAAGTTTTTGTAGATAAGGAATCGTTGCTGAAGGATTGTATACTGACGGTGCAGGCAGAAAGAGACCAGTATTTACAGGAAGTTTATGAGCAGTCCCACAATGTGTTGGAAGTGATACTTGCCGTATTCCAAAAGAGTATTGAGATGTTTCATAAGACGAACAAGCGTTTTTTTGAAGACATCAAGAAGTATCCGAAGGTATATAATATGATGAAAGAGCGCAGCGAGAGTGATTCGGAGAAAACCATGTCCTTTTTATGTTGGGAGTGGAGCAAGGCATTTTCCGTTCGGATGTCAACTTTGCAATCGTCAATTTGCTGGTACGCGAGCAGTTCGATGTGCTGTTGAATACGGATGTATGCAACGAATATTCCTTTATAGAGGTGTATGAGTCTATTATGTTTACCTATATACGCGGCATCTCTACGGAGAAAGGCGCGAAAGTACTGGAAGATTTTATATCAGAATATCGTAGGAACCGCATAGAATAAGCGACCGATGAGGTTCGGATACAAACAACTAAAAGATCAATTAGAAACTAGTTTTATGAACAGAATGAAGAGACTGACAGGTAGGGAAGATACTTCTGGCGGCTGTTGCACTTTGCGCATTTGGCATTGCAAAAGCGCAAAACGCACAACGGCGAAGGACACACTGACCTTAACCTTGGACAAAGCCCTTAACAATTGCGTTGGATGAGAATCCTACGATGAAGGTGGCGGCAGAAGAAATTGCTTTGAAAAAAGTAGCCGGCAAAGAAGCATGGCAAAGTCTGCTGCCTGAAGCAAGCATCGCTGGTTCGCTGGACCATACGATCAAAGCGGCTGAAATGAAACTGAACGATATGTCGTTCAAGATGGGGCAGGATGGTACGAATACCGCCAATGCCGGACTGAGCATTAACCTGCCTTTGTTTGCACCGGCAGTCTACCGGGCCATGTCAATGACAAAGACGGATATCGAACTGGCAGTGGAGAAGTCGCGTGCTTCCGAACTGGATTTGATCAATCAGGTAACTAAAGCCTATTATCAACTGATGCTTGCACAAGACAGCTACAACGTGCTTCTGGGAAGCTACAAACTGGCGGAAGACAACTTTAACATCGTCAATGCCAAATATGAGCAAGGCGCAGTGAGCGAATATGATAAGATCAGTGCTGAGGTACAGATGCGCAGCATTAAGCCGAATGTGATTTCAGCAGCCAATGGGGTGACTCTGGCGAAGTTGCAGTTGAAAGTGTTAATGGGAATTACCGCCGATGTAGAACTTAAAACAGAAGACAGTCTGACGAATTATGAAACGGCTGTATTTGCCAATCAACTGAAGGATGAAGAAGTCGGATTGGAGAATAACACTACCATGAAGCAGTTGGACTTGAACATGAAAATGTTGGAGAAGAGCTTGAAGGTCGCAAAATCAAGTTTTATCCCTACGTTGTCGATGAGTTTCTCATATAACTATCAGTCCTTGTACAACCCGAATATTAACTTCTTCGAGTATAATTGGAGTAATAGTTCCAGCCTGATGTTCAACTTGAGCATTCCTTTGTACAAAGCAAGCAACTTTACGAAGGTAAAATCGGCCCGTATCCAGATGCGTCAACTCGATTGGAACCGCATTGACACGGAAAGAAAACTGAATATGGAAATCGTAAGTTACCGTAACAATATGACTGCCAGTTCCGAGCAGGTGGTCAGCAACAAGGAAAAACGTGATGCAGGCTGAGAAAGCGGTACTGATTGCCGGCAAACGCTACGATGTCGGTAAGGGTACAGTGCTCGAACTGAACAGTTCGCAAGTATCTCTGACTCAGGCTCAACTCACTTATAACCAATCCATTTATGATTATCTGATTGCTAAGGCAGATCTCGATAAGGTGCTAGGAAAAGAATAAAGATAGACCACTAAAAAAATTACAACTAAGGAATATGAAAAAAGTATCCAATTAGTAGCCCTGCTGTTAACCGTGGTTATGGGCTCATGTACGGGTGGAAAAGATAAAGCTGCTACGGAACACGTGGTTGAGAAGCCCAAAGTAAAGGTGGCCGATGTAAAAGTCCGTCCCGTAGATCAGATACAGGATTACACGGCAACGGTAGAAGCGGAAGTGAAAAACAATATAGCCCCTTCCTCTCCCGTGCGTATCGACCAGATCTTTGTAGAAGTGGGCGACCGTGTATCTAAGGGCCAGAAATTAGTGCAGATGGATGCGGCTAATCTGAAACAAACCAAATTGCAACTGGATAATCAGGAAATAGAATTCAACCGTATGGACGAACTGTACAAGGTCGGCGGTGCATCCAAATCAGAATGGGATGCTTCGAAAATGCAGCTCGACGTACAGCGCACAGCCTATAAGAATCTGTTGGAAAACACTTCTTTAGTAAGTCCTATTAATGGGGTTGTCACAGCCCGCAACTATGACAACGGAGATATGTATAGCGGTGGAAATCCTGTGCTGGTAGTAGAACAGATCACTCCGGTGAAACTCATGATTAATGTATCTGAGAGCTACTTCACGCAAGTGAAGAAAGGTGCGCCGGTAGATGTAAAACTGGATGTATACGGTGACGAGATATTTAAAGGTACCATTAACCTGATTTATCCGACTATCGACGCTGCAACCCGTACTTTCCCGATAGAGATCAAGCTGGACAACAGAGATCAGCGTGTTCGTCCGGGAATGTTTGCCCGTGCAACGCTAAACTTCGGTACGGCCGACAATGTCGTTGTTCCCGATCTTGCTATCGTGAAGCAAGCCGGTTCAGGTGACCGTTATGTGTATGTTTACAAAGACGGCAAAGTATCTTATAATAAGGTAGAGCTGGGTAGACGTATGGGAACGGAGTATGAGTTGAAATCCGGTGTGCCCAATAATTCGCAGGTAGTCGTTGCCGGTCAGGCACGTTTGGCGAATGGCGTGGAAGTAGAAGTAGAAAAATAATACCTTATCACCTTAACACATTATAATATATGAGTTTATACGAAGGAGCAGTCAAGAAACCGATTATGACCTCCCTCTGCTTTCTGGCAGTGGTGATCTTTGGCCTTTTTCTCTTTGTCCAAGTTACCTATCGACTTGTATCCGGATATTGATACGAATACAATCATGGTAATGACTGCTTATCCGGGGGCAAGTGCTTCCGATATAGAAAATAATGTGACTCGCCCGTTGGAAAATACGCTGAACTCGGTGAGTAATCTGAAACATATTACCTCCCGTTCTTCAGAGAATATGTCATTGATAACACTGGAGTTCGAGTTTGGTAATGATATAGACGTCCTGACGAATGATGTACGTGACAAGCTTGACATGGTAAGTTCACAGCTTCCCGACGATGTCGAGAATCCGATTATCTTCAAGTTCAGTACGGATATGATTCCTATCGTACTGCTTTCCGTCCAGGCGAAAGAGAGCCAGTCGGCACTTTATAAAATTCTGGATGACCGCGTGGTGAATCCTTTGGCACGTATTCCCGGTGTGGGTACAGTGTCTATCAGTGGTGCTCCGCAGCGTGAAATTCAGGTATATTGTGACCCGAATAAACTGGAAGCATACAACTTGAGTATCGAAACGATCAGTTCCATTATCGGGGCTGAAAATAAGAACATTCCCGGGGGTAACTTCGATATCGGTAGCGAGACATATTCGTTGCGTGTAGAGGGAGAGTTTAACGATTCCCGCCAGTTGGCAGATGTAGTGGTTGGCACGCATAATGGAGCCAATATCTTTCTACGTGACGTTGCTCGTATCGTCGATACAGTGGAGAGGAGCGTGCGCAGGAAACCTATAACAACGGTGTGCAGGGTGCGATGATTGTGGTTCAGAAGCAGTCGGGCGCCAACTCTGTAGAAATCTCCCGTAAGGTAGAAGAAGCGCTTCCGCGTTTGCAGAAGAACCTGCCGAGTGATGTGAAGCTGGGAGTGATTGTCGATACTTCCGATAATATCTTGAATACGATTGACAGTTTGGCAGAGACTGTAATGTATGCCTTGCTGTTCGTTGTGATCGTCGTGTTCCTGTTCCTGGGGCGCTGGCGTGCGACATTGATTATCTGTATCACGATTCCGCTTTCGTTGATCGCCTCCTTTATCTATCTGGCGATTACCGGAAATACGATCAATATTATCTCGCTTTCGTCCCTTTCTATTGCTATCGGTATGGTGGTGGATGATGCGATTGTGGTACTCGAAAACGTGACAACGCATATTGAGCGTGGTTCCGATCCGAAACAGGCGGCTGTGCACGGTACGAATGAGGTGGCTATTTCCGTAATCGCTTCTACGTTGACAATGATTGCCGTGTTCTTCCCTCTGACAATGGTAAGCGGTATGTCCGGTGTACTTTTCAAACAGTTGGGTTGGATGATGTGTGCGATCATGTTTATTTCCACCGTGGCGGCATTGTCATTGACACCGATGCTCTGTTCGCAGTTGCTCCGTTTACAGAAGAAACCGTCGAAGATGTTCAAACTCTTTTTCACTCCGATAGAGAAAGCGTTGGACGCACTCGATACAGGTTATGCGAAAATGTTGAACTGGGCGGTTCGTCATCGTCCCATTGTTATCGTGGGATGTATTGCTTTCTTCATTGTCAGCTTGCTGTGTGCAAAGGGGATCGGTACGGAATTCTTCCCCGCACAGGATAATGCCCGTATTGCCGTACAGCTTGAGTTGCCGATTGGTACGCGTAAAGAGATAGCGCAGGAACTTTCGGAGAAACTGACGAATCAGTGGATGACGAAGTATAAAGATATTATGAAAGTATGTAACTATACAGTTGGTCAGGCTGACTCCGATAATACATGGGCTTCCATGCAGGACAACGGTTCCCACATTATATCCTTCAACATCAGTCTGGTGGACCCAGGCGATCGTGACATTACCCTGGAGGCAGTCTGCGATGAAATGCGTGAGGACTTGAAAGGTTATCCGGAGTTCAGCAAGGCACAGGTTATCCTGGGAGGTAGTAATACAGGTATGTCTGCTCAGGCAAGTGCCGACTTTGAGGTATACGGATACGATATGACGATGACCGATAGTGTAGCAGCCCGTTTGAAACGCGAACTGCTGAAAGTGAAGGGCGTGACTGAAGTTAACATCAGCCGTAGCGACTACCAGCCCGAGTATCAGGTTGACTTCGACCGTGAGAAGCTGGCGATGCACGGACTGAACCTGGCTACAGCCGGTAACTACTTGCGTAATCGTATCAACGGTGCAGTTGCTTCCAAATACCGTGAAGATGGGGATGAATATGATATCAAGGTGCGTTATGCTCCGGAATTCCGTACAAGTTTGGAGAGTCTGGAGAATATCCTTATTTACAATGCACAGGGACAATCTGTTCGTGTAAAAGATGTCGGAAAGGTAGTCGAACGTTTTGCGCCTCCTACCATTGAGCGTAAAGACCGTGAACGTATCGTGACCGTATCCGCCGTTATCTCCGGTGCTCCGTTGGGTGACGTAGTGGCAGCAGGTAACAAGCTTATTGATAAGATGGATATTCCGGGAGAAATCACGATTCAGATTTCCGGTTCGTACGAAGACCAGCAGGATTCGTTCCGCGACTTGGGTACATTGGGTATCCTGATTGTCATTCTTGTATTCATCGTAATGGCAGCACAGTTCGAGTCTCTAACTTATCCGTTCATTATCATGTTCTCTCTGCCGTTTGCATTTAGTGGAGTCTTGATGGCGTTGTTCTTTACGGGCAGTACGCTGAGTGTAATGAGTTTGCTGGGAGGTATCATGCTGATCGGTATTGTGGTGAAGAACGGTATCGTGCTCATCGACTACATCACTCTCTGTCGAGAGCGGGGTATGGCGGTCATCAACTCTGTGGTGACATCTGGTAAGAGCCGTCTCCGTCCGGTATTGATGACAACAGCTACTACCGTTCTGGGTATGATCCCGATGGCTATCGGCGGCGGACAGGGTTCCGAAATGTGGAGTCCGATGGCAATCGCCGTAATCGGTGGTTTGACGGTATCTACCGTATTGACCTTGGTTCTGATTCCGACCTTGTATTGCGTATTTGCCGGAACAGGTATCAAGAACAGACGTCGTAAACTCCATCGCAAACGCGAACTGGATGTCTACTTCCAGGAACATAAAGATGAAATTATTAAGAAATAACAGAAAAGAAATATGAAATCAGTATTGATAACATTCGATCAGGCGTATTACGAACGGATCATGGCATTGCTCGACCGTCTGGGTTGCCGCGGATTTACTTACCTCGAAAAGGTGCAGGGACGTGGCTCAAAGACAGGCGACCGCACTTCGGCAGCCATGCCTGGCCCAGTATGTGTTCGGCTATCCTTACGGTGGTCGATGACAGTAAAGTAGACCCGTTGTTGGATACACTGCACAAAATGGATTTGCAGACTGAACAGTTGGGATTACGTGCATTTGTATGGAATATTGAACGGACGATCTGATAAGCGTTCGGAACAGTGAATAAATAATCGGAAGGGAGAATCTCATAAATAATGTAGATTCTCCCTTCTTTTTTCTTGCTTTTCCCTATCTTTGCAGCCTGAAAATGTCAAGGCACCGATGAGCTTGTGCTCCGGCACCGATGAGCCTCTTCGGCATGAGGAGGTGGCTCGGCACCGGGTAAAAACAAGGACTAAAAAAGGTGCTTATATCTATTGGTGAAATGGAGATTATAAAGAATTATTTGAAATATTCGTTATGGCTTGTGCTGACTGTGTTTGTCGCCTTATTCGGGCTTCACTGGCTTCCGGCTATAACGATCGACGGACACACGATGAGGCGTGTCGATATCCTGGGTGACCTCCGTTATCCGGAACCGGAAACGGCAGTAGCCGACTCGGACAGTATTCCTTTGCCTCCTGTCATAAAACCGGCTTTTGTGGATACCTGCCGTGCCGGCATGACTTGCATCGAAGATTATAGTGACTCTACCCAGCGCGGTATGGCTCCTTTTTTATGAAGCCCTCGACCGCCTTTCATCTTCCCCTTCTTCTTCTGATTCTGATGCGGATGATAAACTTGTCCGTATCGCTGTATTCGGTGATTCTTTTATAGAAGCGGATATTATGACAGCTGACTTACGTGAAATGTTCCAAAAACGTTTCGGAGGCTGCGGGGTAGGTTTCGTTACAATTACTTCCATGACAAGCGGTTACCGTCCTACGGTGCGGCATACATTCGGTGGTTGGTCCAGTCATTCGGTAATGGATACGGTATACTTCGACCGGAAGAAACAAGGCATCTCCGGCCATTATTTTATTCCTCGTAGCGGGGCGTATGTTGAGTTGCGGGGACAGAATAAATACGCTTCTCTGCTTGATACCTGCCAACAGGCTTCTATCTTCTTCTATAACAGAGATTCCGTGCAACTCTCCGCCCGTGTGAACCGGGGAGAAAGCCGGAGCTATTCTTTAGGTGCTTCCGGCCATCTGCAAAAAAATACAGGTGAACGGGCGTATCGGTTCCATACGCTGGTCGGTGGACCGTGCAGATTCTACTTTTTCTATGGATTGGCAATGGACGGAAAGCAGGGAATCATTCTCGATAACTTCTCGCTGCGCGGCAGTTCGGGCTTATCCTTGCGTGGCATTCCGAAGCAGATGTTGAGGCAGTTCGACGAGCAACGTCCTTATGATTTGATCATTCTTGAATATGGATTGAATGTAGCTACCGAGCGTGGCCGGAACTATGACAACTATCAAAAAGGATTACTTACGGCTATCAACCATTTGAAAGAAATGTTTCCCGCAAGCGGGAATTTTATTGCTGAGTGTCGGCGACCGGGACTATAAAACCGAAACCGGTGATCTCCGTACTATGCCGGGAGTAAAGAACTTGATTCGTTATCAGCAGAATATTGCTGCTGAAAGTGGTATCGCTTTCTGGAATATGTTTGAGGCTATGGGAGGAGAGGCAGTATGGCGAAACTCGTACACGCCAAACCTTCGATGGCGAACTACGATTATACTCATATCAACTTCCGGGGAGGCAAACATCTGGCAGGACTGCTCTATGAAACATTGATATACGGTAAGGAACAATACGACAGGAGGCGTGCTTATGAGAAAGAGTAAACACCTGCCCGGTTTCATTCTCATCCTTACGCTTATAGGAATATTGGGCGCCCCCTTCTCTCTTTCGGAGTTGGCGGCACAAGACCGGATTCCCGCCTGCCCCCTCCCGGAAAGAAACAGAAAACAATCAAACCCTTGAGGGAGATGAACTGGGCGAATGATACTATCTCTGTACAGTTTTTCCCTGCCGCTTTCCGCGGAATGGGAAGAAATGAGATTGTCGACAGCATTGCTTTATTGACTCCCGTATTTGAACGGCTCCGCCAGGTGCGTGCCGGATTGTCGGAAGATACGGTCCGTATTGTTCATATCGGCGATAGCCATGTGCGTGGACATATCTATCCGCAGACTACGGGTGCCCGATTGATAGAAACATTCGGAGCAGTCTCCTACATAGACAAGGGAGTGAACGGTGCTTACTTGCCTTACTTTTTACTCATCCGGACCGTATCGCCGAGATTGCCGCCCTGAAACCCGAACTGTTGATTCTCTCTTTCGGCACAAACGAGAGTCACAACCGGCGCTATAATGTCAATGTACATTATAACCAAATGGACGAACTTGTTAAATTATTGCAGGATAGCCTTCCTAACGTATCTATTTTACTGACTACCCCTCCCGGTTCTTACGAAAGTTTCCGGCAACGGCGGAGACGCCGCACTTACGCTGTCAATCCCCGCACGGCAACAGCGTCCGAAACCATTCGGCGTTATGCCAAAGAACACCGTCTGCTGGTATGGGATATGTACGATGTAGTGGGTGGTAAACGTCGTGCTTGTGTCAACTGGACGGAAGCCAAACTGATGCGTCCCGATCACGTGCATTATCTGCCCGAGGGATATATCCTGCAAGGAAATTTATTATACCAGGCCTTAATCAACGCTTATAATGACTATGTTTCCCATTGATATAGATTTCAGCCGGATCAAAGAGGTGCTTACTTATGACCCGCAGGCACCGATGATATTCAGTAGCGGCATTTTCCTTTGGTTGTTTACCGCTTTCCTGGTGGTGTATAACAGTTGTTGCAGCATAAACACACTGCCCGCATCCTGTTTGTCACCCTCTTTTCTTATTACTTCTATTATAAGAGTAGCGGCACCTACTTCTTCCTGCTTGCTCTTGTCACGGTTTGCGATTTCTTTTTGGCGCAGCTCATGGCGCGTGCCGAAGGCTATTGGAAGCGTAAAGGGCTGGTAGTTTTGAGTCTTAGTGTCAATCTGGGACTTCTCGCTTATTTCAAATATACGAATTTCCTGGGCGGAGTGATTGCTTCCCTTATGGGAGGGGGAGTTTACGGCACTTGATATATTCCTGCCTGTAGGGATCTCATTCTTTACTTTCCAGTCGTTGAGTTATACGATCGACGTTTATCGGAAAGATATAAAACCATTGACAAGTCTGTTGGACTATGCCTTTTATGTGTCTTTCTTCCCGCAATTGGTAGCAGGACCTATCGTTCGTGCCCGCGATTTTATTCCCCAAATCCGGAAACCCCTCTTTGTGTCGCAGGAAATGTTCGGGCGGGGGATTTTCCTTATTCTCTCCGGTTTGTTCAAGAAAGCAATCATTTCCGATTATATCAGTGTCAACTTCGTGGAGCGTATCTTTGATAATCCGACGCTCTACTCGGGCGTTGAGAACCTTATGGGAGTATATGGATATGCCTTACAAATCTATTGTGACTTCTCAGGATATAGTGACATGGCTATCGGCATTGCCTTATTGCTGGGATTTCATTTCAATCTGAACTTTAATTCTCCTTATAAGTCGGCCTCCATTACAGAATTTTGGCGTCGCTGGCATATCTCTTTATCCAGTTGGCTGAAAGACTACTTGTATATATCATTGGGAGGCAACCGAAAAGGAAAATTCCGTCAGTATCTGAACCTGATAATCACCATGTTTTTGGGTGGATTATGGCATGGGGCTTCCTGGAACTTCGTTCTTTGGGGAACATTTCATGGCATTGCTCTGGCTTTGCATAAAATGTGGATGTCAATCACCGGACGTAAGAAAGGAGAACAGAGTCATGGCTGGCGTCGTGTCTTCGGGGTGATTATTACCTTCCATTTTGTTTGTTTCTGCTGGATCTTCTTTCGTAATGCAGATTTCCAAAATTCAATGGATATGTTAAAACAGATAGTTACTACCTTCCGTCCGCAACTATTCCCGCAACTGCTGGAAGGTTATTGGAAAGTCTTTGCATTAATGTTACTCGGATTCCTGCTTCATTTTGCTCCTGATAGTTGGGAGGATGCAGTCTGTCGAGGTGTTATTCGCCTGCCGTTTGTGGGAAAGGCATTGATGTTGGTAGTGTTGATTTATGTAGTTATTCAAATGAAAAGCTCGGAGATTCAGCCGTTCATTTATTTCCAGTTTTGAAGATTTTAGTGTTGTTTAATTATGTCGGGAAATGTATTTCAATAATATGAAGTATATTTCCCGATTCTTGTTTATGCAGGCTTTTTTCCTTTTCTTTGTAGAAGAAAAATTGATTTTTGTAATAGGAAAGATAAATCGTGAATCTTATGGATAATTCATTCGCTTATCAGCCGGCAACCGAACGTTACGAACGGATGCAGTATAAATATTGTGGTCGGAGTGGTCTGAAACTACCTCTTATTTCTTTAGGATTATGGCATAACTTCGGCAGTGTAGATGACTTTACCATGGCAACCGATATGATAAAGTATGCTTTCGATCACGGTATTACTCATTTCGATTTGGCAAATAACTATGGTCCGGTTCCCGGTAGTGCGGAAACAAACTTCGGGCGGATTCTAAGAGAGAACTTTCAGGGGTATCGCGATGAAATGATTATCTCTTCCAAAGCCGGACATGAAATGTGGGCGGGACCTTACGGCGGCAACAGTTCCCGCAAAAATTTGATGGCAAGTATAGAACAGAGTCTCCGTCGCACGGGATTGGAGTATTTTGATATCTTTTATACTCATCGTTATGACGGAGTCACTCCGGTGGAAGAAACGATTCAGGCATTGATTGATATCGTGAAGCGAGGTAAGGCTCTTTATATCGGAATATCCAAGTATCCTCCCGAACAAGCACGTATTGCTTATGAAATGTTGGCGAAGGCCGGTGTTCCCTGTCTGATTAGCCAATACCGGTATAGTATGTTCGATCGGGCGGTTGAGGCCGAAATCCTTCCATTTGCTGCAGCATCCGGTTCCGGTTTTATCGCCTTCTCTCCTTTGGCGCAGGGATTATTGACGGACAAATACCTGAATGGTATCCCGGAACATTCGCGGCTGCCCGTTCTTCCGGTTTCCTGCAACGCTCGCAGGTGACACCGGAGAAAATAGAAGCTGCCCGGCAACTGAATGAAATAGCCCATCGCCGTGGGCAGACGTTGGCGGAAATGGCATTGGCATGGGTACTGAGAGATGAACGAATGACGTCGGTGATAGTAGGAGCTAGTTCCGTGAATCAGTTGGCTGATAACCTGAAAGCATTGGAGCATTTGGAGTTTACGTCCGAAGAGTTAGCTGAAATAGAGCAAATATTATCCAGAATGATTTTATAGTAACCGGAAAGGGGGGCGTAAAGTCTCCCTTTTTAGTGATGATTTTTTAGTTTGATAGCTTCCTTATTATAGTTGGCCGAATTTATCTAAAGTATTTTTGCAGGTTTTCCGTCAGTCTGCGAATAGCTGTAGTCATGTGTGTATTGACAGTCCTTTCGGATATATCCAGCGCTTCACTGATTTGTTTATAGCTCATGTGGTCTTCTTTTGCCATACAATAAACAATTCTGGTTTTCTCAGGCAGTTGCCGGATAGCTTGCTGCATACATTCTTCCATATCTTTCTTGAGTAACTTTTCTTCCGGCGTGAGGTCGTTTCCCGGTATCTCTATGATGATTTGGTCAATAGAACTTAAGTTATCCTGATGGTTTTTCTCCAAAAATGTGATAGCATGATTCTTGGTTGTTATAAATAAGTAAGAATCCCAATCTTTCACATCCTTCAAGTTCTCACGTTTATGCCATAGAGTGAGAAAGACGTCGGACAGCACATCTTCGGCCGAAGAAGTGGACTGAACGAAATATAATGCAATAGAATAGCATTTTTTGAAGTACCGCTTGTACATTTTTTCAAAGCAGGAGGAGTTACCCTCACTAATTTGACTTAATAGATAACTAATGTCATCCTCTTTATGTGGCATATTCAAGAATTTGATTATAAGGTTTTTACAATAAAAAAATTATAATGTAGAAGCGTCTATTAACAATATTTATTTGCAAAAGTAACTTTTTATTTGATTTCAACTACGTATTTTGAGTTTTATTTCTGTCTTTATATATAGAAGCGCTTAATAATATTTGTAAAAAAGATGAAAGAGAATAGTAGTATATGGGACTTGCTTGCTAAAAGAACTGATCATTCTTTAAGTAAAAAGAGGAAGCAGAGGCACTGGAGCAGATGTTAAAAGAAGATACTTCTTTGCAGCGTGCTTCTCAGCTGGTGGATGACTCATTGGTGAATATGGATACACGGCAAGTGGAAGAAGTAATGAACCGTACTTGGAGCAAGGTAGAATTCGGTATGAAAGCAAACAGAAAGCCACGATTGAAGTTGATTATCCGTCGTTGTGCCGTGGCAGCCAGTATTGCTGTCCTATGTGTGTTGGGTGGTGTATTGGGTTATCAGCTTTGGGCTAAACCGGATATGCTGATTGTGATGAACCAAGGAAAAAGAAGCCTTGCTGTTCACGCTTCCCGATAACTCTAAGGTTTGGCTGGGGGTGGTTCGAGCTTGAAATACCCTGATAAGTTATCTGCACGTAATCGGGAAGTGTACTTGGACGGTGAAGCCTTCTTTGATGTGAAAAAAGACAATGGAAGAACATTTCAGGTCGTTACGGAGCTTGTAGAAGTAAAGGTGCTCGGAACCCGTTTTGACGTAAGAGTATCGGAAGAGGATAATATGGCAGAAGTAGTCTTGGAATCCGGTTCGGTAAAGTTGAACGAGCGCAACAAGGCAGAAGACGGAGTAATCTTACGACCCGGGGAAATGGGGCGTGTCAGCCGGCAATCCGGTATTGAGGTCCGCCATGTCGACCTTCAACTCTATACTACGTGGAAAGATAAATATATGAATATTGAATCTCAAAAATGGAAAATGTAATGTTTATGTTGAGTAAACGTTATCATACGGAGATTCGTATTGAAGGTGAGGAATTGAAAGCAGAAATATTCTCAGGGCGTTTTGACATAGACCAATCTCTGGAGAATATTTTTGAGACGATTGATTTGATTACTCCCATTCATTATCAACAGCAACCGGATGGAACCTATTTGGTGACTCCGAAATAAAAAAAAAAGAAATAGGCAGCCTAATATTATGATAAACTAAAAAATGCTAATCCTAAAAAGAAAGATGATGAACACAACTTGAAAAGAAAAAGGATCGGAAAATTCCGTTTTCCAATCCTATCCAGATTAAAATTAACTCTACCAATTATTAATTTTAAATTGCAAATTTATGAAAAATATTTCAATCCCAAAGGGAATGAGAGGTTTTATTTTACCTTTATCCTTTTGGGGAAGCTAAGACTTTGTACCTGGCAAATATTATTTCTACTGTTTTTTATATCGCTCCAGGCGCAGGCACAACAATCAGATTTGTTGACTCTGAATATGAAAAATGTTACGCTGAAACAGTTTGTAGAAGCGGTTCAGACCCAGAGTGGTTATTCATTTCTTTACAAAGATAATCAACTTAAAACGAATCAGCGAATCACTGTATCCGTTAATAAACAATCAATTAATGTTGCTTTAGAACAGGCTTTTTAAGGGAAAAGGAATTTCTTGGAAAATTCAGGGCAAACAGATTCTTTTGTTTCCGGCAAAAGAGGAACAGTCTGTCAATACAAAAAAGTCACGTACCATCAAAGGTAATGTCACCACTACTACCGGTGAGTCGATTCCGGGGCGAGCGTAAAATTGGCAAATGCTACTACTGGTGTAATTACTGATATTGATGGATTTTACATGATAACAGTTCCTGATAATCAGTCAGAATTGGAATTCCGTTTTATGGGATATGAACCCAGGAATATCAAAGTGGGCAATCAGACTACTATTAATGTCTCTTTGGAAGAAGCTACTTCCAGTCTGGAAGAGGTAGTGGTTGTGGCATACGGTGCTCAGAAGAAAGTGACGATGACCGGATCGGTAGCTTCGGTGAATATAGGAAGCCTGAAAACTCCAGTTGCCAATCTTAGCAATGCTTTGCAAGGTAAGGTTGCAGGTATTATTTCCGTACAGTCCAGTGGTGAACCGGGATATGATAACTCGACCTTTACAATTCGTGGAATCGGTACTTTCACGGGAAATACATCTCCATTGGTAATTGTAGACGGTGTGCAGCGTGACGATGTGAACTCCACTTATGGAGGTGCTTACAACAATATTGACCCGGAAGATATCGTTAGTATCTCTCTCTTGAAAGATGCTTCTGCTACTGCTGTATATGGTGCGAAAGGTGCTAACGGTGTGATGATTATTACTACTAAACGCGGGTCGGTAGGTAAGCCTCAAAATCTCCATAAAGGCAGAAACGGGTTTTACCAACTTCACTAAAGTTCCGGAGATGTTGAGTGGTGTTGATTATATGATGTTATATAATGAAAGTCGTCGAAATTCGGGATTGAGTGAGGTATATTCCCGTGAACAGATATTAAAAACCGAGAGCGGACTGGATCCTTACTTATATCCGAATGTGGATTGGATCGATAAGATTTATAAGAATGTTTCATCTGTATCTAATGTCAACCTGAATATTAGTGGTGGTAGCGACTTGGTTCGATACTACTTGTCCGCTTCTTTCTATAACCAGGGAGGACAATATAATGTAAAGAAGGAAAACGGGTATGACCCGAACCTGAATTATAAGCGTTATGATTTCCGTAGTAACGTAGACGTGAACATTACAAAAACTACTTTATTACAGATGAACCTGTCGGCTATTATGACAGATTCGCGTTATCCGGGTATCGCTTCTAACAAACTATGGTATGAAGCTTTCTCAACTTCACCGGTTGCTTTTCCTGTTCGCTATCCGGACGGGCGTTGGGCAGGTCCTCCGGCCAATGCTGGTTCCAATCCGATGAACGAAGTGCAGAACAGCGGGTACACTGATACTTTCCGTCCGGCTTTGCAATCGGTATTTACCGTCAACCAAAAATTAGATTTCATAACCAAAGGACTTTCGGCTTATGCTCGTTTCTCTTTTGACAGTTATAGTGAGTTCAATAATAAGCGTACCGGAGGGGTAGACTTATGGTATACCAACCAGCGTGACGGAAACGGAGAACTTGTCTTTGGTAAACCGATCAAGGAAGGTTCTGATGAACTTTATTATGAACATAGCGATACGGGAGAAAGAGTTATTTATACTGAAGCCAATATCTCATATGATCGCACTTTCGGTCATCATAACGTAAATGGAATGGTGCTTTATAATATGCGTAACCGTATGATTGCTACTGCCGGAAGTGCCATTGCTTCTATTCCATATCGTAATCAGGCGATTGCTGCCCGTTTCGGCTACGGATATAAAGAACGCTATTTAGCAGAGGTGAACGGTTCTTACACCGGTTCGGAGAACTTTGCTCCCGGACATCGTTTCGGTTTCTTCCCGGCTGCTTCTGTGGGTTGGGTCATTTCAAACGAACCGTTTTTCAAGAATATGACTCGTACGGTAGACTTGTTGAAATTGCGTGCTTCTTATGGTATCGTAGGTAATGATAACATTGGTGGTACAGGAGACCGTTTTGCTTATTTTACTCAGTTCGGAAGCGGAAACAGCTATGGATTCGGACCGAACGGAAATCTCGTATACGGTATTAGAGAGACGCTGCTGGGGTCGGACAAACTGACTTGGGAGAAATCTTATAAGACAAATATTGGTTTGGAAATGATGCTTTGGGGTAAATTGAACTTGACATTGGATTATTATTGGGAAAGACGTAAGGATATTCTGATTCAACGTTCTTCTTTGCCGAGCATGGCAGGCTTTGACGCCTCTATCTATGCCAATATGGGTGAAATGGATAATAAAGGAGTAGATGCGAATTTGGAATACCAGACCCGTATCGGTAACAAAGTAGGGTTGCGTTTATTTGGTAATCTGACTTATAGCAAGAATAAGATTGTGTTCCGTGACGAACCGGCTATGCAATACGCTTATCAAAAGAGTGAAGGTACCCGTTATGGCGAGTTCTATGGATATATAGCCGAAGGTTATTTCCAGAGTGAGGAAGAAATCAAAAAGAGTCCGAGACAGATGCGTGAACTGGCACCTGGTGACATCAAGTATAAAGACTTGAACGATGATGGTGTGATTGACGCTAATGACCAATGTTATTTGGGCAAGTCTTGGTTCCCTTCTTGGTCATACGGTATGGGCTTTAATATCAACTATCATAACTTTGACTTGGCTCTCTTCTTCCAGGGAGTGTCGGATGTATCTATTATGGCCAATGGTGGTTCTATTGATACCGGCAACGGTGACTGGGGAGCAAGTGGAGTCGGTATTGTACCTTTCACCGGCATGGGACTGAATCCCAGCAATGTCATCACCAAAGCATTAGATCGCTGGACGGCGGACAATCCTCGTGCAGATGCATGGTATCCGCGTATGACAGCTAATGCAACAACAAATGACAACAACTATGTGAATAGTACGCATTGGTTGAAAGATGGCAGTTATCTACGTTTGAAACAAGCCTCGCTCGGATATACGCTTGAGAACAAGAAACTAATGGATAAAGGAATAGAATACCTTTATTTCTATCTGTCCGGACAAAACTTGCTGACATTCTCTAAATTCAAGTTATGGGATCCGGAACTTGGTTCTAATGGGGCAAAGTATCCGTTATCGCGTATGGTGACATTGGGAATGAGAGTTTCGTTTTAATCTAATAAAGCAATGAAAACAATGAAAAAATATTTAGCCGTATATTGGCTGTCGGGCTGTTGTCCGCCGGCATTATAGGAGTCTCTTCTTGTGATTATTTGGACCAGAAACCGGAGAACCTGAAAACTACGGATATGATTTGGGAAACCCGTGTGGAGGCGGAAGCTTATTTATATAACATTTACGGATATATTTGGCTGTCTACTGATGATCCGGTTGTGTTCGGTTTTGCTGATGAAACCTCCTGTGTCTTTTCTAATACGAATGTCCGTAATATGGTAGAAGGCAACTGGGGACCTTCCAATACATTGGGTGATAATAAATGGAGTGCTGCTTATCGAGGTATTCAGAAAGCGCTTGTATTCGAGCAAAATATCGACCGTGTTCCGGAAGGTGTGTTAAGTACTGATTTGAAGACTCAGTATAAGGCGGAATCACGTTTCTTGCGTGGTTGGTTCTATTGGAATCTGTTGCGTCTGTATGGACCGTTTGTTATTTTCGAGAAACCTGCCGAGCAAGACGAAGATTTCAATAATTATGTTCGCCGTCCATTTGACGAATGTGTGGAGTATGTCTGTGGCTTGATGGAATCAACATTGAATGTACTGCCGGATGTATGGACCTCAACAGCTTATCTGGGACGTCCTACGAGGGGGGCTGCTTTGGCGGTGATTTCACAAGCCCGTTTGTTGGCAGCCAGTGAACTCTGGAATGGAAATCCCCGTTTCAAGGATTTCAAGAATAAGGACGGAGAATTGTTGGCACCACAGACCAAAGATCAGGAAAAGTGGCGAATTGCTGCTGAAGCCGCCGAAGATGTGATTGATCTAGGCATTTATCATCTTTATCACAATACAGAAAGCGGTGATAGAGAATTTGACCCGTATCTGTCTTTCCGCGAACTGTTCATGTCCGGCAATCATGCTGAAGTTATATTTGCTACTCATAAATCTGGAGACTGGCAGTGGGGATATGATAAACGTTGTAACCCGAAGAATGGCGGATATAGCATGCAGAATGCAACGCAGAATATCGTAGATGCTTTTTTGACTCGTGACGGACTGGATATCAATGATGACGAGAATTATTCGGAAGAAGGATTTGCGCAGAAAGATGATCCGGACGAATACGGAAAAGTCCGTAATGAGATTAACCGGGGATACCGTAAAGGAGAATCGAATATGTACGTTGATCGTGAACCTCGTTTCTATGCTTCCGTACATTATAACGGACGTCCGGTGCTCTCTGCCATAACTGTTGACGACCGCAATTATTTTTCTTCCGACAAGAATAAAGATGGATTCGGAAGAGCTGAATATTACTATTCCGGTTCATCGGGAGCGGGAACGCAGATGACCGACTTCACCGGGTATAATGTAGCCAAGAAAGTAAGTACCTCTTCCAGTATCCGTAACGATCAGGCAGTATACCGCCCGTATATTCATATTCGTTATGCCGAAATATTATTGAACTATATGGAAGCGATGAACGAATACAATCCGGAAGATCCCAAGATTATCACTTATTTTAATGAGATTCGTGAACGTGCCGGTATTCCGAATATTACGGTTACCTATCCTCAGGATTTGGGTGATAAAGAAAAAATGCGTGAATGGATTCTTCGCGAACGTCAGATTGAACTGGCATTTGAAGGCGACCGTTTCTGGACGCTTGCGCGCCGGTTACTTTATGAGAAAGAAGAGAATCGCAAGATTTATCGTATGAATGTACTTGCTGACGATCAGGGACAAGGATTTGCTTTTTGAAGGTTTCTATGAACGCAAGTTGTTGCAGACCAGATATTGGGATAATAAGATGTATTTGTACCCGATCGCTCAGACAGAGATTGACCGTGGACGTGGCTTGGTTCAGAATCCGGGTTGGTAGAATTTTCCTGAAAAAATATAAAACTAATAAGATAGCATAATGAAAACAATTTCATACTATATATCTATGGTTGTTATTTTGGCAGCAACCATTTTCACCGGTTGTACGGACGATGATGAAAAGTCGTTGTCACCTCGTGCCGGAGAACTTTCTATCTATGATTTTGCTCCGAATACAGGAAAAGGAGGTACGCAGTTATTGATAAACGGTGAACAGTTTCCTTTGGATGCAACTTCTATCAGTGTGAGTATTAATGAAGTACAATTATCTATTCTGCGTTCCAATGAAGAGCAGTTATTGGTGGAAGTTCCGGATAATGAAGCAATAGGAACGGCTCCTATTGTCATTAAGACAAATGGGAAGACAACTCAATCGGAAGTGAACTTTATTTTCAGAAAACAGCCATTACAGGTTACTCTCCTGCTTATGGAAAGGTTGGGACAAAGGTACGTATCTATGTAGAGAACTTACCGACGGAAATCAAGAATCCGTCCGCTACCTACAATGGGCTAGCTGCTGATTGTACAGTTGAAGAAGGATATTTCCTGGTGACTATTCCGGAAACAGACTTCGGATCATATCCTATTGTAATCAGTTTTAACGGAAGAACTCTTACTACGGGAGATTTTGAATATAAAGAACTCGTGTTCGAGCGTACAGTTACCACTCTGCCGGGAAGTTCCGAATTTAATATTATGTGTGCGGATTGGGAATACCGCCGGGGCGGTATCGCAGCCGATGACAATGGAAATGTTTATTTGACGGATATAGGTAATTTGCGCGTACGTAAAATCGCTTCTGACGGCACTGTCACAGAAATGGCGGGTACAGGTACGGCAGATGATGTAGACTGGGGAATTAATTGGCGGTATGATAATGGAGGTACAGGTTCGTACAATGCAGTGGTACGTCCTACTGACTTAAAGGTTGATAACAAAGGTAATATGTACATTTGTGACGATTGGACTGTGGCAACCGTATGGTGCGAGCCTGATGGAAAAGCATTGTATTTGGGTTATCAGGCAGCCATTAGTTTGGCCATTGATGAAGCAAGCAATCGTCTTTACAGTATGAAGTCAAACGGAGATATTTTGCTCAAAGACTTGAACGATTATGGAGGTGACCCGGCAAGTGTGGGCAACTTGATTATTGCCGGTGCGGGTGCTGGAAATTGTGGAGGTATGGATATTGATAAACGTACGGGTGATCTCTATATTACCAATATCGGAACTAACCAGATTATTAAATATGTCAAGGATCGTTGGGATACACCTATTGTAATAGCTGGTACCGGCAAAAGCGGATATGCTGATGGTCCGGTTAATGAAGCGACCTTTACTTCTCCGTGGGGAATAGCAGTTACGGCAGACGGTAATATCTTGGTAGCAGGTAATGGTACAGCAGAAGCTTCGACAGTTAGTGCCGACCAAAGTATTCGGTATATAGACCAGAAAACGGGAATGGTTACCACATTTGCCGGTTCCGGAACTTCCGGAAATACGGATAGCAGCTTTGAAGTGCTTTCTTATGCAGGTGTCAATTCAGCGCTTGAAAGCCTGCTAGCCGCCTTTGGTGCGCCTTCTTCTGTCTGTGTCGATAAGGACGGTACGGTATATGTATTAGACCGGCGGAATAATTGTGTAAAGAAAATAACAACCGTAGAAAAATGATAAGTCTTATGAAACTGAACACTATTCAATATATAATTTTGATTTTACTGATAGGCAGTGTAAATCTATTTAGCAGTTGTAAAGACGATGACGGGCACGATGCTGGTAGTCCGGTAGTTGTGAATCGTTTTTATCCGACTAGCGGTAGTGCCGGAACGGAAATTCTGATTACCGGAAAGAATTTTTCTGAGAATCCGGAAGATATCTCGGTAACTTTAGGAAACATTCCTTTGAAAGTGCTTAATTGCAGTATGAACAACATTCTGGCTATCGTCCCTCCTAAATTGGGGGACGGAGAGCTTACTATTACTATTGCCAACCGGGAACCCGTTCGTACTATCGATAAGTTTACTTATTCATTCTCTGCGGTAGTCACTACGTTGGCAGGTAGTGCCAATGGCGAACCGGGATATCAGGATGGAGTTGGAAGTGAGGCGCTGTTTTTCTTTGACGCTGCCAAAGCAGAGCCGGCAGAAGACTGGAAGAAAGGTTCTGTTTGCGTAGATGATGACGGAAATGTGTATGTAGGCGACTGCGTCAACTACTGTGTCCGTAAGATTACTCCTGACGGAACTGTCACGACTTTGGCAGGACTGGCCGGAAATAAAGGTTGCATTGACGGAACAGGAGTACAGGCACGCTTTAACGGACTTTACGGAATGGATTGCGATGCGGAAGGAAATATAATTCTGACCGATGTGTTCGAATGGAAAATCAGGAAAATAACACCTGAAGGAGTGACAACTACACTTGGAGAAACAGACTTTGAACCTTGGTTCCTGACCGTAGATAAACGCAATGGAGATATTTTTGTATCGTCCAGCAGTGGTATTTACAAATGGACGGCAGAGGGATCTACCCAGATAACTACCGGTAATTTTAGAGGGATTGTTGTGGATAAGGAAGGTAATTTGTATGCAGCCGACCAGATTCTGAATGGCATTGTAAAATTCAAAGCTGGTACTTGGGAAGCAGAGAATTTGATAGGTAAAGGAACATCGGGCTATCTGAACGGATCTTTTGAGGATGCACTCTTTACATTCCCGTCTGATTTAGCTATTGATTCGAACGGTGATATCTACGTAGCTGGTAATGGTGCGTGGGACGGTGGAGAGAATCTTGACCAAAGTATTCGCCTGCTCGATATGACAAACAGAGTGGTACGCTTGGTTGCAGGTGGCACTCAGGCAGGATATGTGGATGCTAATGCCGGCTCTGCCGCTTTCTCAGGACCTCAGGACCTTGCCGTAGATAAAAATGGTGTGATTTATGTCTACGATAAGAAAAATAATGTGATAAGGAAGATAGTTTATGAATAATTAAGGGGAATGAGGCGGGGAGGAGTGCTTCTGCATCTTTAAGCCGCCTCTTCTGTTTTTCAGTTTTTAATAGGGTATTTAAAAGAAGTACAAATGAGAAAGAAAATGATTCTATTGGCTCTTACCTTGTTCATCGGGCTTAGCGCGTGTGGCAACGATGATAAGGAACTACCGGATGAACCGGGAAAAGAACAAGGTGGAAATGGAGGGGATGAACCGGAAAGTCCTGATAACCCTTCCGGCAATGAACCGGTAAGCTGGTATGTGGCTACCACAGGCAACGATGGAAACAGTGGTACTCTGGACAGTCCTCTGAAAAGTATTTCAAAGGCATTGTTGCGTGTCAATCCCGGTGATACGATTTTTCTCCGGGAGGGTGCATACCATGAGTTTGTCACTCCTACTCGTTCAGGGGAAAAAGGAAAACTGATAACATTAAAAAGTTATCCGGGCGAAACTGCTAAGATTGATGGGACCGGAATGACGATCAAAGGTTGGTTCAGTGCATTGGTGCAACTGAAAAGTGTCCAATATATGACTTTTGAAAACCTGCATATCTGCAATGCTACGAATTCGGATGTTAATACCGACCCGGAAGGGGTATATATCAATGGAGTGTCAAGAGACATCACTTTCCGTAACTGTAAGGTTTATAATATAAAAAGTACTTGTCTTGCAGGACATAACAACGGTGACTGGCGTAGTGCGCATGCGTTTCTAGTCATAGGAGATGATAACGGCACACCGATACGTAATCTGACAATTGAAAATGCGAAATCTACGATATGCATACCGGAACCAGTGAAACGCTGACTATTGCCGGGAATGTTGACGGTTTTACCATACAGGATTGCGAAGTACATGATGTCGAGAATATCGGTATTATTGTGGCCGGAGGAGACAACTTGAATGCAGGTGGTAATATATCCGTAAATTATGCGCGTAACGGAGTGGTGAGACGAAACAAGGTATATCGGTGCTCTCATCAGGTCTCAAAGGATTTTTGGGAAGGTGTTTATAATAATCCTGCCGCTTATGGGGCGATTGGAATCTATGTTTGCGGAGGTGCAAGTACTATTATCGAGCAGAATATCGTGTGGGAATGTGACCGTGCTATCGGTTTGGTTAGCGAGAGTAATGTGCTGGCTACCAAAGATTGTATTGTGCGTAATAATTTTGTTTACAACAACTATCGTACGGGAATTTACCTGGGCGATTATATCGGATACACGGTAGGAGGTACGTCCGGATGTTATGTTGTAAATAACACGCTCTATCACAATAACCTGGTTGGCGGTGCGTTGAACGGAAGCAATAATTCGGAAAATATCAATGATGAAAAGGATAGCGAGGGTGAGATTCGCCTGGCTGAGAATTGTACTAATAATACAATAATGAACAACCTCATTTATGCTGTGACCGATAGGGATATTTTTGTCCGTAAATACACCCGGTCCGGTAGCAAGAACAAAATCGGCTACAATCTCTATTATTCTCCGACTTCTGCCAATCACAAGTGGTTGTGGGATGGTGTAGAATATACGAATTTCTCTTCATGGCAGAAAGCCAGCGGAGATGAGAACTCGCTTTATAATGTCGATCCGAAATTGGTGAGCCTTGACATATTCGCTCCTGATTTGCACTTACAATCAGGATCGCCCGCTAAGAACGCCTGGTTATTTCATTGCCGCCTATTTCGTAGGTAGCTATGATATTGATGGTAATGCACGTTACAATGTAACAAATATCAGCATAGGAGCCGATCAGTAATAAAACAGATTATAGATTAAATTCAAAGATATTCAATTAAAGCCAAATAGAAATGAGAAAAAGTTTTTGTTCGCTCATAAGCTTTCTTCTATTTAGCTTGTTAGCATGCGGAGCTGCTTCTGCCCATTGGTATGTGGCTCCGACTGGTAATGATGCGAATAATGGAAGTAAAAAGAAAACCTTTAAAAAACAATAGCCGCAGCACTGCAGCGTGTCAATCCCGGCGATACCGTTTTCTTGCGGGAGGGATCATACAGAGAGTTTGTCGTTCCGACACGTTCGGGAAAGCCCGGCAAGATGATAACGTTGAAAAGTTATCCCGGTGAAACTGCTAAAATAGACGGTTCCGACCTGTATATCAAAGGATGGGGCAATGCACTGGTACAGGTCAATAATATAGACTATATGCAATTTGAGAACTTGCATATCTGCCATGCCCACGATTCGGAGAACAACACAGATCCGGAAGGAATTTATATAACCGGAACGTCCGGTAACATAACATTCCGGGGATGCAAAGTATATGATATAAAGAATGACTGCCCGTTAGTTGACGCAAAAGGTGACTGGCGCAGCGCGCACACAATTTTGGTCTTAGGTACGGATGACAACACGCCAATTCGCAACCTGCTGATAGAGAAGTGTGAAATCTTCGAAATTCATAGCGGCACAAGTGAAGCCTTTACATTGGCAGGCAATGTGGTCGACTACACCATTCAGGACAATGAAGTACACGATGTGGAGAATATCGGTATCATCATTGCGGGAGGAGATAATCTGAACCCCAAAGGCGATATTTCGGTCAATTATGCACGCAACGGGGTAGTGCGTCGCAATAAAGTATACCGTTGTACACACGAAAAATCGCAGGACTATTGGAGCCAGTCCGTATCCAATGGCGGTGCGATCGGTATATACCTGTGCGGCAACGGAAACACGATTGTAGAGCAGAATGAGGTTTTCGAATGTGACCGTGGTATCGGGCTTTGCAGTGAAAGTTACAAGTTGCAGACCAAGGACTGTATCGTACGTGATAATTTTGTGTACAACAACTTCCGTACCGGTATCTATATGGGAGCTTATCTCGGTTTCGACGGACTAAGTACCAAAAACTGTTATGTTGTGAACAACACTCTGTTCAATAACAACCTCAAAGGCGGCCAACTGGACGGCACGAACAATTATCTCAAAGTGAATGATCGGGATAACAGCAGCGAAGGGGAAATCCGTCTTTCCGAGTTGTGTGAAGAGAATGTAATCGCCAATAATATCATCTATGCCGTATCCGACCGGGATATCTTTATCCGCAAATACACGACTTCGGGAAAGAATAATTATATCGGTGGCAATATCTATTTCTCACCCACGAAGAAGAACCATAAATGGATATGGGATGGTAAGGAGTACACCGACTTTTCCGCCTGGCAGGCTGTAAGTGGTGATAAGACATCAGTGTTCGATGTAGATCCACTATTGAAAAGTACCCGGCTACAACAACCTGACTTACATTTGAAATCCTCTTCGCCGGCGATAGGGACAGGACTCATATTTCAGGGCTATGTCCGGGGAATGTTCGACATTGACGGCGATAAGCGTTGTGATAATCATCGTATTAACATAGGTGCAGATCAATAAAGTGTCCGCCTTTTCACTAGTTTAAATATACAAACCATGAAAATACTAAAACAATTCTTTTCTGTTCTTTTCGTGCTGCTGTGTGTAGTAGGCACTGGCTATGCCGCTACGTTCGATGGCGTACGCGAACTTGTGTCCCGCCGTGCCCCATGGCTGGGAAAAAACATATTCAATTCAAGGAAATAGCGTCTTCGGACGGTGATTGTTTCATATTGCAGACTGTCGGCAAGAAATTGGTGGTACAGGCCACGGGAGCAAATGCGGCGGCAGTCGGTGTCAACTGGTATCTGAAATATTATTGCCACCGCAGTATGTCTCATCTAGGTGACCAGCTCGCCCCCGTTACTGAGCTTCCGGTCATCGGACAACCTGTAACAGTCAAAACCACATCTATATATCGCTATGCGCTGAACTACTGTACTTTCAATTATACCATGAGCTTTTATGACTGGGACGACTGGCAATGGGAACTTGACTGGATGGCACTCAACGGCGTGAACCTGATGCTTGTAGCCAACGGCTCGGAAGCTGTATGGCAAAACACGCTCCGCCGGATGAACTACTCGGAAAAAAGAGATTGCCGATTTTATCACCGGACCGGCTTATAATGCCTGGTGGCTAATGGGAAATATCGAAGGTTGGGGTGGCCCTATGCCTCAGTCACAGATAGACAGCCGGAAGAAACTGGTGCAGAAAATGCTGAAGCGTATGAAGTCATTGGGGATTGAGCCGTTAATGCCCGGATTCTACGGAATGGTGCCGAGCAACCTGAAAAACAAGAGTAAGGCGCATATCATTCCGCAAGGAACTTGGGGTGCTTTCACTCGCCCGGATATTCTGGATCCTATGGACCCGGAGTTCGATCGTGTTGCAGCCATCTTTTTATGACGAAACCCGCCGTTTGTACGGTTCGGACATTCGTTTCTTCTCCGGCGACCCTTTTCATGAGGGAGGAGCTACGGACGGCGTAGCGCTGGGAGATGCAGGACGAGCTATACAAAAACGATGCAGAAACATTTTCCCGGATCTATCTGGGTGTTGCAAGGCTGGCAGGACAACCCGAAGCCGGGTTTGCTGGAAAAGCTGGATAAACGCTATGTATTGGTTCAGGAATTGTTCGGGGAGAATACCAATAACTGGGAAACCTCGTAAAGGCTACGAAGGAACGCCTTTCATTTGGGCTACTGTTACAAATTTCGGCGAACGTCCCGGTATCAACGGAAAATTACAACGTTTTGCCGATGAAGTTTACCGTGCCTCGAATAGCGAATATGCGAAGTATATGAAAGGGGTAGGTATCTTGCCCGAAGGTATAAACAACAATCCTGTTACGTATGAATTGTTACTTGAACTGGTGTGGCACAAAGACCGGGTGGATGTAGACCAATGGATAGAATCTTATGTTACAGCCCGTTACGGACGTATCACCGATGAAATACGGACTGCCTGGAAGATGATGTTGAAATCTATTTATAGCAGTGAAGTCGGTTATCAGGAAGGACCGCCCGAAAACATCCTGTGCGCACGTCCCGCACTTGAACTCAAATCGGTTTCCTCTTGGGGTAGACTGGCTAAGAAGTATGATAGAGATCTTTACAAGAAAGCAGCGTTCCTTTTTGCCAAGGCAATGCCGGAATTTAATGAGGTTCGTACCTATCGCATTGATCTGATACACTTCCTGAGACAAGTCATTGCCAATGAAGCTGATTCGGTGTTCTATGATATGATAACTGCCTATCAAGAGAAAAAAAAAAGTTGAGAAATTTGAGCAGGAAGTTTCCAGATTCCTGATGATGATCGATACCGAAAATGAGTTGTTGGCACAGGACCCGTTTTTTCCGTCTGAGCACTTGGCAGCAACAGGCCAAAGATGCAGGAAATACGGCCGCAGAGAAAAAGAACAACTTCCACAACCTGATGATGCTTATTACCTATTGGGGAGAACATGTGACATCGGAAGACAATTTGCATGACTATGCCTATAAAGAATGGGCCGGCATGATGAACACCTATTATAAGGAGCGTTGGCTCGTTTACTTCGATTACTTGCGTGCGTTGCTTCGCGGAGAGGAAGCGAAAGCGCCCGATTATTTCCATTGGGAACGCGAATGGGTGGAAAAGAATTTGCACATGGCGGACGATGCGCCACGAATGTCTTTGGAAGAAATTGTAAATAAGGCCACTGACAGGTAATATTGTTTTATGTAAAAAGAATGAAAGTTATGAACAGGATATTTATCAGTTTAATGATTACCCTTCTGCTTGTAGGCTTTTCCGGTTGCGGGCAGAAGAAAAGCACCATGCATCCCCTTGTGGTGGCTACTCCGGAACGTCCTTCAGGGCAGGAGGACGTCATTCAACTAACTGCTCCCAAGATGGACACGGTACGCGTGGGATTTATCGGACTGGGGATGCGTGGTCCGGGAGCTGTTGTCCGTTTTACACATATTCCGGGTATCCAAATCAAGGCTTTGTGTGATATACGTCAGGATGTGGAAAAAGCCCAGAACATTCTCAAAGGAAGCCGGTTTGCCGGAGGCTATGACCTATTACGGTGATGAGAACTCCTGGAAACAGTTGTGTGAAAGGGATGATATTGACCTTGTGTATGTGGCTACTGACTGGAAACACCATGCGGAAATGGGAGTGTATGCTATGGAACATGGCAAACACGTAGCTATCGAAGTTCCCGCCGCCATGACATTGGAGGAGATTTGGAGTTTGATAAATACTTCCGAAAGAACCCGCAAACACTGTATGCAACTGGAAAACTGTGTATATGATTTCTTTGAACTGACAACATTGAACATGGCACAGCAAGGAGTTTTCGGCGAGATTCTGCACGTTGAGGGCGCTTATATTCATAATTTGGAAGATTATTGGTCTTCTTACTGGAATAATTGGCGTATGGATTATAATCGCAACAATCGTGGGGATATCTATGCGACGCATGGCATTGGCCCGGCTTGCCAACTACTCAATATTCATCGGGGAGACAGGATGAAGACATTGGTGGCTGTGGATACAAAGGCGGTTAACGGACCGGCATATATCCGGAAAACCACGGGCGAAGAAGTAAAAAGATTTCCAGAACGGTGACCAGACAACTACTGTCATTCGCACGGAAAACGGTAAGACAATGCTCATCCAGCATAACGTAATGACGCCACGCCCGTATAGCCGGATGTATCAACTGGTCGGCACTGACGGATATGCCAGCAAATATCCGGTGGAGGAATATTGCCTGCGCCCCGAACAGGTAGATACGAATGTTGTTGCCAACCATGAAAACCTGAATGCGCACGGTTCTTTGCCCGAAGATGTGAAACGGGAATTGATGAACAAATATAAGCATCCGATTCATCAGGAACTGGAAGAAACAGCCAAAAAGGTAGGCGGCCATGGTGGTATGGATTATATCATGGATTATCGTCTAGTGTATTGTCTGCGCAACGGATTACCGTTGGATATGGATGTGTATGATCTCGCTGAGTGGTGTTGCATGGCTGAGTTGACTCGCCTCTCTTTGGAAAATGGTTCGGCTCCGGTGGCTGTTCCCGACTTTACCCGTGGCGGCTGGAATAAGGTAAGTAAATTCCGGCATGCATTTGTACAATAGGTATAGAAATAAAAATATAACAATCATCTATTATGAATAAAGGACAAAAGGCTTTATAAGTTCATACTGGGTTTGCTCATGCCGTTTCTGTTTTTGGCTTGCTCCTCTAAAGAGCGTATTAAGATAGACGGCGGAACTTTCAATGTTGACGGTAAGGATGTGCAGTTGATTTGCGGCGAGATGCACTACGCCCGTATTCCTCACGAATATTGGCGCGACCGTTTGAAAAGGGCACGTGCCATGGGATTGAATACAATATCAGTCTATGTGTTCTGGAACTTTCACGAACGACAGCCCGGTGAGTTTGATTTCAGCCGGATTCAATGTTCCGTTGTTTACTTGTGACGGCGGTGGGCAGGTGGAAGCCGGACATATTGCCGGTGCATTGCCTACTTTGAACGGCGTGTTCGGCGAGGATATATTTAAAATCGTGGATAAATATCATCCGGGCGGTCCGTACTTTGTGGCGGAGTTTTATCCGGCTTGGTTTGATGTGTGGGGACAGCGCCATTCGACAGTCGACTATAAACGCCCTGCCGAACAACTGGATTGGATGTTGGGACATGGCGTATCTGTCAGTATGTATATGTTCCACGGCGGAACAAATTTCTGGTACATGAATGGTGCCAATACGGCTGGAGGATATCGTCCGCAGCCCACCAGCTATGATTATGACGCGCCTCTGGGTGAATGGGGAAACTGTTACCCGAAATATTATGCTTTCAGGGAAGTCATTCAGAAGCATCTGCCTCATGGAACCGTATTGCCCGAGGTTCCCGCCGACAATCCGACAACAACCTTCGCAACGATTGAACTGAAAGAAAGTGCTCCTTTGCAGGCTGCTTTTCACCAGACTACCGAATCGGAAAATGTCCTTTCAATGGAAGATCTGGGAGTCGACTTCGGTTACATACACTATCAGACTACCATAAACAAGGCAGGCAAACAGAAACTGATTATACAGGATTTGCGTGATTATGCCGTAATTCTGGTTGACGGAAAGCAAGTGGCAAGTCTGGATCGCCGTTACAATCAGAATAATGTAATGCTGGATATACAGAAAGCTCCTGCTACCCTGGAGATTCTGGTTGAAAATACCGGACGGGTTAATTATGGTCCCGATATTCTTTTTAACCGTAAAGGAATTACGAACCAGGTGCTGTGTGGAGATGAAAAGTTGACAGGTTGGTCTATCACTCCTCTGCCGCTTTATAAAGAGAAAGTTTCGGAAATGAACTTTGGCGAAAGTATCCAGGGAAAACCTGCTTTCCATAAGGGAATATTTACCGTTCGGCAGAAAGGCGACTGTTTCGTTGATATGAGCCGTTGGGGGAAAGGGGCTGTCTGGGTAAATGGTAAATCGCTCGGGCGTTTTTGGAATATCGGTCCTCAACAGACTTTATATCTGCCTGCCCCATGGTTGAAAGAAGGGGAGAATGAGATTGTCGTTCTTGAAATGGAAGATACCGGAAACCGTGCTCTGCAAGGACTGGACCGACCGATTCTCGACAGCCTCGGTGTAGACAAGAATTATCAGAAGGGACAGCTTCGTGTGGTTACGGGTACTCCTACGCTCGACGAAGGGGATATCATTCTGAAAGTTACTTTGAAAGAAATGAACGAGTGGCAACAGTTCGATTTCCCTGTTGCTGCAACCTTCCGTCATTTTTGCATCGAGACTCTTTCCTCGTATACGGATGACAATCAGGCTTGTATCTCGGAAGTGGAATTGCTGGATGATAAAGGTCAGGTGATTGATAAAACGAAATGGAAAGTTGTCTATGTAGACAGTGAACTGGCGGACCAGAATCTGGGAGTAGGGGAGAACTTATACGACGGAGATGTTTCGTCCTTCTGGCATACGGCCCCGACAGCGAAAGCTTCTCATCCGCATCAGATCATAATTGATATGCAGGAGATATATAAAGTTACTGCTTTCCGGGTGAAAGTGCGCGAAGGCTCATTCTTATCCGGTAAAAGTAAAAGAGTTCCAATTATATACCCGTCCGCAGTTCTTCCTGTTTCATTGATAAGATAAATCAGGGAGATACGTCAAAAAACTAAGTAATGTTTTTACCGTAGGGATGTGGTTTTGCCTGTCTGAAGATAATTTGTTATATGTCTTCAGGCAGGTATCTTCCTGTCCCTTACGGTAGATCTTTTTTGGGGGATGGCATCTCTCTTAAAATCTATAAGCTGAATAACTTGAACTTAGTTTTCTACCAGAAAAGATTTTTCAGTTTCATATCTCATATTCTCATGTTTTTTGTATAACTAATTTGTTTTCAATTAATTAATTTATGAGAAATAAAAAGGAACAGAGGTATTTCTCATAGTTTTTCTGTTTGTTTTCCCTCATAATTCAGTCATTTCTCATAGCCCCCTTTCCTGTTCTTTCTTCTCACTACTCCATATTGTTCTCCTGATATATGCTTCTTTTTCTGAAGTCTTCCCTTTACATACCATATGCTATGTTCATGTTTTTTTAATATTACGTCTTTCTCCTTGTGCTTTTCCCCTATCCTCTCTTTTGTTCCACTCCGGTGCCCGGTCTTTTTCACTCCGGTGGCCGGTTCTTTCCACTGAAGTGTCCTGTCCTGTTCACTGTAGTGGAACGAACAGCATGTCTTTTCGATTATCCGTTATTCTCCTCCTTCCGGAAGGATGATTCCCCTCAGGGGTAGGTGGTAGGTAAATGTCGGAATGGGTAATTCCCCGCTTTTTATATCCGGCCTGTTTTTTTTAGTACCGAATAAATCTGCCTGCATTACTTGTTTCTTTGTTTAGTGCTTTCCTCCCTCGTTTAAATATAATAATGTGTATAGTTTTGTATTCTTCCCTTCGTAGCTTCTTGTATAGAAACGGCGGTTTTCTTGAACCAGCCTATCAATCAGCAAGTTAGTCAGATTATAAAAAAATAATCAGAAAAAAGAGTGATATATATTTGTTTTGTATCCTGAAAGGGAGTACTTTTGCACCCGCTTTCCGAGAGAAGAAAGCCTTGATGAAAATGACTTAGTGACAAAGCGCAGGACTGCTTGACTCAAGAACAAAAAAAACTTCCGAAAAGTTTTGGAATATAAATAAAAAAGTTCTTATCTTTGCAGTCCGATTCGCAAAGAAAAGGTGTTTTGCTTGTTCTTCTTTCTATTTATTCTTTCCCTTTCGCATAGAGAGTCTGAGAAACGGATAAAAAGAAAAACTGAAAAAAAACTTCCGAAAAAGTTTGGTAGTTAAAAATAAACCTCTTACCTTTGCACCCGCTTTTGAAACGGAAGCGACAAGTTCTTTGAAATATTGATAAACAATACAAGTAGTACAAGAAAAGATAGAACCGTCAATACAATCTGTTATATATGTTCATATATATGTAATAGATACAGGTATTAGAATGAAGTCAATAAATTGTACGGCATCCTGAACAGAGCTATAACCGGCACATGCCGATTAAAAAATACTTTTACAATGAAGAGTTTGATCCTGGCTCAGGATGAACGCTAGCTACAGGCTTAACACATGCAAGTCGAGGGGCATCAGTTTGGTTTGCTTGCAAACCAAAGCTGGCGACCGGCGCACGGGTGAGTAACACGTATCCAACCTACCTCATACTCGGGGATAGCCTTTCGAAAGAAAGATTAATATCCGATAGCATATATTTCCCGCATGGGTTTTATATTAAAGAAATTCGGTATGAGATGGGGATGCGTTCCATTAGTTTGTTGGGGCGGGGTAACGGCCCACCAAGACTACGATGGATAGGGGTTCTGAGAGGAAGGTCCCCCACATTGGAACTGAGACACGGTCCAAACTCCTACGGGAGGCAGCAGTGAGGAATATTGGTCAATGGACGCGAGTCTGAACCAGCCAAGTAGCGTGAAGGATGACTGCCCTATGGGTTGTAAACTTCTTTTATATGGGAATAAAGTTGTCCACGTGTGGATTTTTTTGTATGTACCATATGAATAAGGATCGGCTAACTCCGTGCCAGCAGCCGCGGTAATACGGAGGATCCGAGCGTTATCCGGATTTATTGGGTTTAAAGGGAGCGTAGGTGGATTGTTAAGTCAGTTGTGAAAGTTTGCGGCTCAACCGTAAAATTGCAGTTGATACTGGCAGTCTTGAGTGCAGTAGAGGTGGGCGGAATTCGTGGTGTAGCGGTGAAATGCTTAGATATCACGAAGAACTCCGATTGCGAAGGCAGCTCACTGGAGTGTAACTGACGCTGATGCTCGAAAGTGTGGGTATCAAACAGGATTAGATACCCTGGTAGTCCACACAGTAAACGATGAATACTCGCTGTTTGCGATATACAGTAAGCGGCCAAGCGAAAGCATTAAGTATTCCACCTGGGGAGTACGCCGGCAACGGTGAAACTCAAAGGAATTGACGGGGGCCCGCACAAGCGGAGGAACATGTGGTTTAATTCGATGATACGCGAGGAACCTTACCCGGGCTTAAATTGCAAATGAATTATGGGGAAACCCATACGCCGCAAGGCATTTGTGAAGGTGCTGCATGGTTGTCGTCAGCTCGTGCCGTGAGGTGTCGGCTTAAGTGCCATAACGAGCGCAACCCTTATCTTCAGTTACTAACAGGTCATGCTGAGGACTCTGGAGAGACTGCCGTCGTAAGATGTGAGGAAGGTGGGGATGACGTCAAATCAGCACGGCCCTTACGTCCGGGGCTACACACGTGTTACAATGGGGGTACAGAAGGCCGCTACCTGGTGACAGGATGCCAATCCCAAAAACCTCTCTCAGTTCGGATCGAAGTCTGCAACCCGACTTCGTGAAGCTGGATTCGCTAGTAATCGCGCATCAGCCATGGCGCGGTGAATACGTTCCCGGGCCTTGTACACACCGCCCGTCAAGCCATGAAAGCCGGGGGTACCTGAAGTACGTAACCGCAAGGAGCGTCCTAGGGTAAAACTGGTAATTGGGGCTAAGTCGTAACAAGGTAGCCGTACCGGAAGGTGCGGCTGGAACACCTCCTTTCTGGAGCGATGCCGTTACAATGACTTCATGGTTCATTTCCTTTAGGGGAATATTGAACCGGGTTCTGTTCAGATTGTACTACTGGTACTTGTTTATTTATAATATATAGATCAACCATCTATAGTAATATAGATAGAGATAAACAAGAGAAAACAGAAGCCGAGTCTAAAGACAGACACGGTTGAACTAGTCCTATAGCTCAGTTGGTTAGAGCGCTACACTGATAATGTAGAGGTCGGCAGTTCAACTCTGCCTGGGACTACTCCGAAACGACTCTTACGGGGGATTAGCTCAGCTGGCTAGAGCATCTGCCTTGCACGCAGAGGGTCAACGGTTCGAATCCGTTATTCTCCACATTCCCGGCAATGGGAAACGATCTTTGACATGATGTACAAAAAGTAAAATAAAAGTAAAGAGCTAAAAGTATATATCAAACCGTACTCTCTCTGATATTTCCCATTTCAGTAATGGATAGTTTTCGGAGCAGTCAGTTTGAAAGAAAGTAAGCAAGGGCGCATGGCGGATGCCTTGGCTCTCGGAGGCGATGAAGGACGTGATAAGCTGCGATAAGCTTCGGGTAGGTGCAAATAACCTTTGATCCGAAGATTTCCGAATGGGACAACCCGACATTCTGAAGGAATGTCATCCTGCTTGGCAGGAGGCTAACGCAGGGAACTGAAACATCTTAGTACCTGCAGGAAAAGAAAATAATAATGATTCCCCAAGTAGTGGCGAGCGAACGGGGATTAGCCCAAACCAATGTTGTTACGGCAATATTGGGGTTGTAGGACCACGTTGTCGCAAGACATTCAGTGAGAAGAATTCTTTGGAAAATGAAACCATAGACGGTGATAGTCCGGTATTCGAAGCTGAACGAAGCGTAGTGGTATCCTGAGTAGCGCGGGACACGAGGAATCTTGCGTGAACCAGCCGGGACCATCCGGTAAGGCTAAATACTCCCGAGAGACCGATAGCGAACCAGTACTGTGAAGGAAAGGTGAAAAGCACTTCGAATAGAAGAGTGAAATAGTCCCTGAAACCATGCGCCTACAAGCGGTCGGAGCAGCTTATGCTGTGACGGCGTGCCTTTGCATAATGAACCTACGAGTTACTTTTTCCGGCAAGGTTAAGGATCTAGAGATCCGTAGCCGAAGCGAAAGCGAGTCTGAACAGGGCGATAAGTCGGAAGGAGTAGACGCGAAACCAAGTGATCTACCCTTGGCCAGGTTGAAGGTTAGGTAACACTAACTGGAGGACCGAACCGATAAGCGTTGAAAAGCTTCCGGATGAGCTGAGGGTGGGGGTGAAAGGCTAATCAAACTTGGAGATAGCTCGTACTCCCCGAAATGCATTTAGGTGCAGCCTTGTGAGTTACTAATGTGAGGTAGAGCGACTGATAAGATGCGAGGGCTTCACCGCCTATCAAGTCTTGATAAACTCCGAATGCGCATTAGTTCTATCACAGGAGTGAGGGCATGGGTGCTAAGGTCCATGTCCTAAAGGAGAAGAATCCGGACCATCAGCTAAGGTCCCGAAATAGATACTAAGTTGAACTAACGAAGTCAGATTGCTAAGACAGCTAGGATGTTGGCTTGGAAGCAGCCATTCATTTAAAGAGTGCGTAACAGCTCACTAGTCGAGGAGTTTGGCGTGGATAATAATCGGGCATCAAGTATCTTACCGAAGCTATGGGATCATTAATGATCGGTAGGGGAGCATTCCACTCCGCGTCGAAGGTGAAGCGTGAGCTTTGCTGGAGCGTGTGGAAAAGCAAATGTAGGTATAAGTAACGATAAAGGGGTGAGAAACCCCTCGCCGAAAGACTAAGGTTTCCTGATCAACGCTAATCGGATCAGGGTTAGTCGGGTCCTAAGGCTCAGCCGAACGGTGAGGCCGATGGCAGAACAGGTTAATATTCCTGTACTACCTTAAGGAGTGACGTGGAGACGGAGTCGTGACAACGCCGCGGACTGACGGAATAGTCCGTTGAAGGGTGTAGATGTTGATTGTGGCAGGCAAATCCACCACGAGAGTCGAACCTGATAGTATACCAATTCCTTCGGGAAACGGTAATAGTGCGTGTAAACATACTCCCGAGAAAATCCGCTAAACTTAATCCTTGAGGTACCCGTACCGCAAACGGACACACGTAGTCGGGTTGAATATACTAAGGCGCTTGAGTGATTCACGGTTAAGGAACTAGGCAAATTGACCCTGTAACTTCGGGATAAAGGGTCCCAACGAGAGTTGGGCGCAGAGAATAGGTCCAGGCAACTGTTTAACAAAAACACAGGGCTGTGCCAAATTGAAAGATCACGTATACAGCCTGACACCTGCCCGGTGCTGGAAGGTTAAGAGGAGATGTCATCGCAAGAGAAGCATTGAATTGAAGCCCCAGTAAACGGCGGCCGTAACTATAACGGTCCTAAGGTAGCGAAATTCCTTGTCGGGTAAGTTCCGACCTGCACGAATGGTGTAATGATCTGGACACTGTCTCAACCGTGAGCTCAGTGAAATTGTAGTATCGGTGAAGATGCCGATTACCCGCGATGGGACGAAAAGACCCCGTGAACCTTTACTATAGCTTAACATTGAATTTGGGTAATTGATGTGTAGGATAGGCCGGAGACTTTGAAGCGCAGACGCCAGTTTGTGTGGAGTCGCTGTTGAAATACGGCCCTTTGATTATTTGAGTTCTAACCCGTTGTAACGGGGACACTGTTTGGTGGGTAGTTTGACTGGGGTGGTCGCCTCCAAAAGTGTAACGGAGGCTTCTAAAGGTGCCCTCAGGACGATTGGTAACCGTCCGCAGAGTGTAATGGCATAAGGGCGCTTGACTGGGAGACATACAAGTCGATCAGGTAGGAAACTAGAGCATAGTGATCCGGTGTTTCCGTATGGAAGGGACATCGCTCAAAGGATAAAAGGTACTCCGGGGATAACAGGCTGATCCCTCCCAAGAGCTCATATCGACGGAGGGGTTTGGCACCTCGATGTCGGCTCGTCACATCCTGGGGCTGGAGAAGGTCCCAAGGGTTGGGCTGTTCGCCCATTAAAGTGGCACGCGAGCTGGGTTCAGAACGTCGTGAGACAGTTCGGTCTCTATCTATCGTGGGCGTATGAAATTTGCGTGACTCTGACACTAGTACGAGAGGACCGTGTTGGACTGACCTCTGGTTTACCAGTTGTGCCGCCAGGTGCATTGCTGGGTATCTAAGTCGGGATTGGATAAGTGCTGAAAGCATCTAAGTACGAAGCCAGCCACAAGATTAGATTTCTTAGGGTCGTCAAAGACGATGACGTTGATAGGATGCAGGTGTACAGGTGGTAACATCATAGCCGAGCATTACTAATTGCCCGTCCACTTTCTTTCTGCGGGACGGTTGTTATATACGTTTAGCTTGTCAAATGTCTTTCATTTTACTTTTCGTCATGTCATAACCTTTTTCAGGTGGTTATAGCACGAGGGTTCCACCTCTTCCCATTCCGAACAGAGAAGTTAAGCCTCGTCACGCCGATGGTACTGCGTAACAGTGGGAGAGTAGGTAGCCGCCGTTTTTTATGAAGCCCCTTCAGTAGAAATACCGGAGGGGCTTCATCTGTTTATAAACTTTGCAGGATGATTACTATGAAACTTCTTTTAACATATAAATCTGATAACTGATTAAACAAAACACATTATAGCTTGTTTTTATAATGTTTTTTAATAAATGAATGAACGACGACAAACTTAAACATTTGTTTAAAGAGATCTAGTATAAACAACTAAAAAGAAATACCATGAAAGTTTCTCTGAAATTCATAGCCACGATTCTGCTAATGCTATCTTATAGCATAGGTGGAAATGCTATGGATTTCGCTTCATGTGTTTCTAAGTGCGAAAGCTCTTGCCAGTTGTCTGAATCGTCTTCCGATATAAAGTCCAATTCTTCTTTAAATAGCCGCGCTGTAGGCTTCGACAAGTCTTCTCAGTCATTGACTATTTCCGATGTAGAATTAGGCTTTAAATCAGTTTCCGAAACATCATCTAATAATTATCGTCTACGTAGAATCATTGAAGTAAATGACTCTTTAAAGGACGTGATGCACAAGTTTTCTTTGTTGAGAGAAAACTCATTAGTATTAGATCAAAGTAAATCTTATTATTCGGATAAGGATCCACATTACTCCATTATCTCCAGCGATTACTATGTATTCGCTTTGAGACGTATCCTTATTTAGTATTCTCACTTTCTCTCCGTATTAACTTACTTTTCGTACTCTGTATGAACTGTGTGATTTTTTGTGCTCAAAAAGTCGCAGGGGCTGTAGCGCAGTGTATCTAATCTTTTGAAATTTTCTAAATAACTAAAATTAATATCTTAACAAAAAAACTTATTATGGAAACTACTAAAAAATCTCAGATTGTAGGTATAAAAAATGCCGGTATCGTAATCATCTGCTGTTTTATTATAGCAGTTTGTATTTATCACTTCCTATTAGGAAATCCGTCCAACTTTATGAACAATGATCCTAACAATCATCCGTTGCCTGGAAACTTCTTGGGTACTATTTACAAAGGTGGTATTATCGTGCCTGTTATTCAGACACTGTTGTTAACCGTGCTCGCTTTGAGTATCGAACGTTATTTTGCTCTTCGTTCCGCTTTCGGAAAAGGTTCCTTGGCTAAATTCGTTGCTAACATCAAAGCTGCCTTGGCTGCCGGTGATATCAAAAAGCACAGGAAATTTGTGACAAACAACGTGGTTCTGTTGCCAATGTTGTAACTTCCACTCTACGCAAGTATGAGGAAATGGAAAAAACACATCTTTACCTAAGGAGCAAAAGCTGTTGGCTATTCAAAAGAACTGGAAGAAGCTACCGCGCTGGAAATGCCGATGATGCAACAGAATCTTCCGATTATTGCTACTATCACTACTTTGGGAACATTGATGGGATTGCTTGGTACTGTAATCGGTATGATCCGTTCATTTGCCGCATTGTCTGCAGGTGGTGGTGCCGACTCTATGGCTTTGTCACAAGGTATTTCCGAAGCTTTGATTAACACGGCTTTCGGTATCTTGACTGGTGCGTTGGCTGTTATTTCTTACAACTATTTCACTAACAAAATTGACAAATTGACTTACGGGCTCGACGAAGTCGGATTCTCTATTGTGCAGACTTTTGCAGCTACTCATTAATTCTGCGGACCCTTTAAAATCTATTAATCATGGGTAGAGCGCAAATTAAAAAGAAAAGTACGTTCATAGATATGACTGCTATGAGTGACGTGACCGTATTGTTGCTGACTTTCTTTATGTTGACTTCAACATTTGTGAAGAAAGAACCGGTGCAGGTCAACACTCCGGCTTCCGTATCGGAAATTAAGATTCCGGAGACAAATGTGCTTCAGATTCTGGTAGATCCGGATGGGAAAATATTTATGAGCCTCGACAAACAGCAGGATATGCAGGCTGTTTTGGAGAGCATGGGTGATGAGTATGGTATTAAGTTTACTCCTGAACAGGAGAAGCGGTTTGTTCTGTCTTCTACTTTCGGAGTACCTATTAGAAGTATGCAGAAATTCCTGGATCTTCCCGAAGAACAACGAGACAAGATTCTGAAGAATGAGGGAATTCCATGCGATAGCGTCGATAACCAGTTCAAGTCATGGGTACGTAACGCACGTGCTGCCAACGCTGACCTGCGAATTGCTATCAAAGCTGATGCTTCAACTCCATACTCGGTGATAAAGAACGTTATGAACTCACTTCAGGACTTGAGGGAGAATCGGTATAATCTGATTACTTCGCTCAAAGTGGAATCTGAAGATTAAAAGGGAGGAAAAACAATGAGTGCTGAAGTACAAGAGAGCGGCGGAAAAAATGGAAAGAGCAAGCAGAAGAAATTTGCTGTACGGGTAGACTTTACTCCGATGGTGGACATGAATATGTTGCTGATTACTTTCTTTATGCTTTGTACCACGTTGAGCAAACCTCAGACGATGGAGATAAGCATGCCGAGTAACGATAAGAATATAACTGAAGAACAGAAGAGTATGGTAAAGGCTTCGCAGGCAATCACATTGCTGCTGGGGCCGGACAATAAGCTCTATTATTATGAGGGAGAACCTAACTATAAGGATTATACCTCATTGAAGGAGACTACTTATGGCCCGGATGGGTTGCGTAGCATACTTCTTCAAAGAATGCAACTGCTGTCAATAAAGTGAGAGCTTTGAAACAGCAGAAACTTGATCTTAAGATATCGGATGAAGAATATAAGAAACAGGTTTCCGAAATAAAGAGTGGAAAAGATACGCCGACTGTGATTATCAAGGCGACGGACGATGCTTCTTATATGAATCTGATTGATGCACTGGACGAAATGCAGATATGTAATATTGGTAAATATGTGATAACGGACATTGCCGAAGCGGATCGATTCTTGATTAAGAATTTTGATTCTAAGGGAGAGCTGTCACAGAATATAGCCGATAAATGATGTAACACCTAAAAAAGAAAAGTAAAATGGCAAAAATAGATTTTACTTCTCAGGAATGGTGTCAACTGATTTTTGAAGGCAAGAATCAAGCGTACGGTGCATACAAGATGCGTGCTAACTCGACTAAGCGCCATAATCTCGCGATGTTGGCAGTGCTGGTCATAGCATTAATCGGATTTACGATTCCTACGCTGGTGAAGTTGGCAACCCCGAAGCAGAAGGAAGTGATGACGGAGGTCACTACTCTGTCGAAATTGGCAGAACCGGAAATCAAACAGGAAGAGATGAAACGGGTGGAACCCGTTGCGCCTCCACCTCCTGCATTGAAAAGCTCCATCAAGTTTACTGCTCCCGTCATCAAGAAAGATGAGGAAGTGCACGAGGATAATGAAATCAAGAGTCAGGAAGAGTTGACTTCTACCAAGGTGGCTATTTCCATTGCCGATGTAAAAGGTAATGACGAAGCCAACGGCAAGGATATTGCCGACTTGAAACAAGTGGTGACACAGGCTGAGCCGGAACCCGAAAAGGTGTTTGATATGGTAGAGCAAATGCCGACTTTCCCGGGTGGACAACAGGAACTGATGTCTTATTTGGGTAAGAATATCAAGTATCCGACTATTGCACAGGAGAATGGAACACAGGGACGCGTGATTATACAGTTTGTAGTAGAACGCGACGGTTCGATCACGGATGTGCGTGTGGCTCGTGGGGTAGACCCTTATCTGGATAAAGAAGCGGTACGTGTGGTAAAAAGTATGCCGAAGTGAATCCCGGGTAAGCAGAATGGAAAAGCGGTGCGCGTAAAATTTACTGTTCCGGTAATGTTCAGGTTACAATAATATGATGATGAAGAGACAATTTTGGCTGATAGGAATCGTTTTGTTGGCGGTATTAAGTGCTTGCCGCTCTAAATCGAAGGAGGGACCGACGGATACTTATTCGTCTGGAGTGATAGCTATTGCGGCGGATGAAAGTTTCGAACCCATAATACAGGAAGAGATTGATGTATTTGAAAGCCTGTATCCATTGGCCGGAATTGTCCCTCGTTACACGACTGAGGTCGAGGCGATTAATTTACTTCTGAAAGACAGTGTCCGGTTGGCTATTACAACCCGGACACTGACCGAGGAAGAAATGAATTCGTTTCACAGCCGGAAGTTCTATCCTCGGGAGATGAAGCTGGCTACGGACGGGCTGGCATTGATTGTGAACCGTGCGAATCCGGATTCTTTGATAAGTGTGCGTAATTTTCGCCGTATCCTGACAGGAAAAGTGAAAGAGTGGAAAGCGGTGAACCCTAATTCCCGTTTGAAGGATATTCAGGTGGTGTTTGATAATAAAAACTCTAGCACCGTGCGTTTTGCAATAGATTCTGTTTGTGGCGGGAAACCTTTGTCTACGGGCAATGTAAGTGCGTTGAAGACAAATCAACAGGTGATAAATTATGTGGCGGAAAATCCCGGAGCAATGGGAGTGATCGGAGTAAACTGGTTGGGAGACCGCAGTGATACGACTAATCTTTCTTTCCGGCAGGAGATCAGGGTTATGGCGGTGAGTGCCGAGGATGTGGCGACTCCTGTCAACAGCTACAAACCTTATCAGGCTTATCTGTATTATGGTAACTACCCGTTGGCAAGATCGATTTATGCATTACTGAATGATCCTCGTAGTGGGCTGCCTTGGGGATTCACTTCTTTTATGACATCCGATAAAGGGCAGCGGATTATATTAAAATCTGGACTTGTTCCGGCTACTCAGCCGGTGCGTATTGTCCATGTGAAAGACGAATAATAACTAAAATTAAGACTATCATGAAACGAGTACAAATGTTTTTAGCTGGAGCGTTTATAGCAGTTGGGTCGCTCTACGCACAGTCGTCTGATGCCGAATGGCAGATGGAAGTTGCAAAGTTGAAAGAAACTATTCAGTCGGATCCGGCGCAAGCTGCCGAGCAAGCTGAACAACTGATAAAAGGAAAAAATAAAAAGAATGTGGAACTTTTGACAGCTATCGGCGAAGCTTATTTGCAGGCCGACAAGTTGTCCGAAGCACAAATGTACGCTGCTCTTGCTAAAAAGCGAATGGCAAGTCTGCTTTGGCTTCCGTGCTGGAAGGGATATTGCGGCCAAGCAGAAAAATGCAGGTCTTGCTTCACAGAAGTATGAGGAAGCTATTTATTTTGATTCGCGTTGCACGCCTGCGTATCCGAAATATGCTGATATTTATAAGTCAGCAAATGCCGGTCTGGCCATAGACAAGCTGAATCAATTAAAGACCCTTGAACCGTCCAACACAGCCATAGACAAGAAATTAGCAGAGATTTATTATTTGAAGAATGATTTCAGTAAGGCGGCCGATGCTTATTCCCCGTTTTGCAATGGGACCGACGGCTAACGAAGAAGATCTGGTGAAATATGCATTCGCCTTGTTTTTGAATCATGATTTTGCGAAGTCACTTGAAGTGGCTAATATGGGATTGAAAAAGAACCCGCGTCATGCGGCATTCAACCGTTTGGCGATGTATAATAATACGGACTTGAAACGCTTTGAAGAAGCATTGAAGGCGGCGGACGTTTTCTTTAATGAATGTGATAAGGCGGATTATTCTTATTTGGACTATATGTATTACGGACATTTGCTGGAAGAACTGAAGAAATATGATGAAGCTGTCGGCCAATATGAGAAGGCTGTGGAACTGGATCCGACAAAGACGGATTTGTATAAGAATATTTCCTCTGCTTACGAGCAGAAAAATGATTATAAAAAGCGATCGGTGCATATCATAAATATTACTCGTCTCTCGAAAAGGAAAAGCAGACTCCTGATTTGCAGTTCCAGTTGGGCAGACTTTATTATGGTGCAGGTACACAACCCGATTCGTTGACTATCAATGTTGAAGAACGTAAGCAGGCACTGATGTCTGCCGATTCTGTTTTCCAAGTGATTTCAGAGGCCGCTCCGGATAGCTATTTAGGCAATTTTTGGAGAGCACGTGCAAATTCTGCACTCGACCCCGAAACAACGCAGGGATTGGCGAAACCTTTCTATGAAGAAGTAGCCGCATTGTTGGAAAGCAAGAACGACCCTCATTACAATTCGGCGTTGGTAGAGTGTTACAGTTATCTCGGATATTATTATTTGTTGGCTATTGAAAACCCCACATTGAAAGCGGAAGCAAAAGCCAATAAGGAGAAATCCAAGGAGTACTGGAGTAAAATTCTGGCTATAGACCCCGCTAATGCTACTGCTAAAAGGGCATTGGACGGCATCAAATAGTGAATAATTTTAGTTGTTTGTCGTGACAGGAGGAGTGGAGAGTGATCTTAGCTCCTCTCTTTTTTTACACTTTTTTTTGCTTTTCTATTGGAATATTGAAAAGATTGTCTACATTTGCAGTGTGCTATTATACTAATACACTAAAATGCAATTGATAATCAAAAGAAAATGCTATGATTACAGTAGAAAACCTCTCATTTACTTATCGTAAATCGAAGCGTGTTGTACTGCACGACTTCTCTCTCGCGTTCGAATCGGGCAGGGTATATGGATTGCTGGGGAAGAATGGTGCCGGAAAGTCCACTCTCCTTTATCTGATGTCCGGTCTGCTGACTCCTAAAGGTGGCAAGGTAATGTTTCACGATACGGATGTACGCCGCCGGTTGCCGGTAACTTTGCAGGATATGTTTCTAGTGCCTGAAGAATTTGAACTGCCTCCTGTATCTTTAGTCAGCTATATTGAGTTGAACAGTTCTTTTTTTATCCCCGTTTCAGCAAGGAGGATATGATTAAGTATCTTCATTACTTTGAAATGGATATGGATATCAACCTCGGTTCGCTTTCTATGGGCCAGAAGAAAAAAGTATTTATGAGCTTTGCACTGGCAACGAATACTTCGCTTTTGCTCATGGACGAACCGACGAACGGATTGGATATTCCCGGAAAAAGCCAGTTCCGTAAGTTTATCGCATCGGGGATGTCGGATGATAAGACGATTGTGATTTCCACACATCAGGTTCGTGATATTGACAAGGTGCTCGATCATGTACTGATTATGGATGAAAGCCGTGTACTGCTGGACGAATCGACAAGTAGTATCTGCGAAAAGCTTTTCTTTGTAGAGAGTGATGATCGCGAACTGGCGCAGACAGCTCTTTTTGCCATTCCTACTATTCAGGGTAATTACCTGATCCTTCCTAATAAAGAGAAGGAAGAATCGGACATAAATCTGGAACTTCTTTTTAATGCTACACTGGCTGCTCCCGAGGAGATGGCCCGATTGTTTCAAACTCAAAAATAAAAGACGATGATAAAAGATACTTTTTTTAGTTTGCCTCGTTTTATGAATCTTTGCCGCAAGGAAATGGTGGAGAGTTGGAAGTCGAATGTACTTCGTATTGTATTGCTTTATGGGGTGATGACTGTTGTGTTGGTCTGGAACGGATATTTTGCATATCGTACTCACGATTCGGTTCGTTTTCTCGAACGTCATATGGAGGCCGATCCTGCCTGGGGATTTATATTAATAGCTTTTCTTTGGTTTCTATTCGGATTTGGTTGTTTAAGCGGGTCGTTGACAATGGAGAAGATGAAAAGCAAGACAAACAGGCTGTCTGTATTAATGACACCGGCCACTCCTTTTGAGAAATTCTTTTCTCGTTGGTTGGTATCAACTGTTGTCTTGTTGGTTGTTTTTTTCATTACCTTTGAACTGGCTGATTATACACGGGTATTGGTTTATTCGCTTATCTATCCGGACGTAAAAGAAGTGATACTTCCTGTCAATCTGGGAGATTTGGTAGGTAGCGGGAAACGGTGGTACTTGTTCCACAAAACGTATGAGTTGACACTGGTGCTTTCTATCTATTGCTTTGTACAGTCATTGTTTGTATTGGGCAGTTCTGTATGGCCGAACAATTCGTTTCTTAAAACATTTGTTTCTGTTACGATAATTGTTTTATCTTACGTATTGGTCGGAATGTTGGTGGGGGATATGTTATTTAGCGGAAGCAGTAAAGATTATGGTTATATTTTTTCTTCAATAACGAAGGAACAGGTTACTGTCATGGTAACTGTGGGCTTTATGCTTTTTGCATTCGTAAATTGGACGCTCGCTTATTTCCGTTTCAAGGAGTCTGAGATCGTTCAACGTATGTAATACTTTAGACTATGAATTTTAAAGAAAGTAAAGCTATTTATTTACAGATTGCAGATAGAATCTGTGATGAGATACTTCTGGGACAGTTTGCTGAGGAGGAACGTATTCCCTCTGTCAGAGAATATGCTACTATTGTGGAAGTAAACGCCAATACGGTAATGCGCTCATTCGATTATCTCCAGTCACAGAATATTATTTATAATAAACGCGGTATTGGTTATTTTGTCGCCACCGGTGCGAGAGAATTGATTCATTCACTGAGGAAGAATACTTTTTTGAAGGAAGAACTGGATTACTTCTTCCGCCAAATCAAGACACTGGATATTCCTATAAAGGAGATCACGGATATGTACCGGGAATTTTGTAAAAAAGAACAGTAAAATAAATATTATGAAACGTACAACTTATATATTAATAGGACTTTTTGTAGCCGGACTTTGTGTGCTGGTAGGCGGAATGTTTATGATTTTTTGTTTAGGAAGGCCATACATTTCCAATCAACTGAATTTGCAAGGAGAGCAGATAACCAAAGAAGTGCCGGCTTGCCGGGTGGTCTGGCTGACTCAAACAAGGCTGTATACGCCAGAACGTAACGTCTGGCTGGCGAATTCTCTTCTGGAAGTGCAGCCTTCAAAAGAAGGGAAGAATCTGTTTTCTTGCTCGAAGAAGGTAAATGACTATCTGAAAATGACCGTTATGGGGGACACGTTGAAAATCCTTTTGGACTATTCGCTGGATCAACTTCCGCAGGAGTTTAAGAAATCCAAATTTATGGGAATGAATATAGGAGACATGCGATTGGATATGACGCAAGATGTGGAGTGTATTATAAATGATATTAATTCGCAGAACATAGGATTCAAACATTTGGAAAAGGATTCTTTGTCCATTGATACGTCTAATTCTATTGTGGTCGATTCTTGTGATTTTGCAGCTTTGCAAGTCATCAGGAGTGGCGGGAATGTGGATTTTCAGAGTGGGACTATTAATAATCTGTATTTGAATCTGGGTATGATGGGTAATTGGTCTGTAAATGTTGAAAAATGCCATATCGGTACGGAATATTTAACCGCACATTATGCAAATGTACAACTTCAAAAAGGAGAGTGTGAGCGTATGATCTGGATTCCTGAGAAAAATGATTCCAAGTTAAATGTATTTTTAACCGGAAAAGCTTGTGTGACGGTAATGGAGTGATTATATGTCTGAAATAAAAAAAGAGCAAAAGTGAACTTGTCTCATCTTTGCTCTTTTTTTTATATACTGTATTATAATACTTTGGTTAATGTGAAGCAGTCGATATCCGGTGCCCAGTTATAACTATTGCCCATTCGGATCGTATTGTAACCGGCCTTCAATTCAACGGGAATTGTGATTTGACTATGTTTCTCATCTTCCCCAATGCGGCAATCTTAGTGATGACGCCATTGATATCAACTTCCAGCTGTCGTCCTTTGCCGTGTGAATATTGGATAGTCATCTGGTAGCGTCCGCCGTCTGTACTATATACTTCCCGCCATTCTGCATAGTTTTCCGGTTTTCCGCCGAGGAATCCAATTTTCATCTTACCGGAAGCATCCTTGTCATGAGCATAAATAATGCCTTTAGGATTTTTACCCAAATCATTGAATAGAGGTAAGTATGCCCATTCGGCTTCATATAATGTAGGCTCCAGACGCGTTTCTCCTTCCATGCGGAGGAACATAGCGCTGTGAGGAGGCAGTGTTCGTTCAAATACATCGGAGAAATTTCCCAAGTCATTTTGTCTTGCTAAATCGCGTACTTTCACGTTTCCACCAAATTCGAGTGAGGTAAACGGTACAGAGAAGCTGCATAACGTATCCGAAGGATTGTAAAGTGCAACGGCACGTACATTGCCGCGTTTTTGCTCAATATCTTTCACCAGTACATAACCTTCATTTTCATGCTGTGCCACATACGCCTGCAATCCTAACGGGTCTTGGTTGAGTGCGATCAATTCCTTGTTGGTAAGTAATTGGAGTGAAGAATCCGGCAGGTTTTCCAGATTGCAGCCGATTAGGAGAGGCGAACTCATGATACACCATAAACCGAAATGAGCTTCTTCTTCTGTCGGAGTAAGTCCTTTTCCGCCTACTTTGCTATTGTCACGGAATCCGATCACCATCATATCCATATCGTTGTAATGTCCGTTTCCGGCATAGGCAGATAGATAAAGATTCTTTCTGACTACATATTTCAGTGATCCCCAATGTGCATTGATATCTCCACTGATGCGCCAGGAAGTTGCCACATCTTTTGCCCAGGTACCGGGGAAAGCCCAGCGGCAGATGTTGACGGAAACGTTTTTGTTTACTTTGTCAATGCTGTTGCGGATAGAAGTATAACGTTCTTCCTCGTCCAGTCCGAGGACATCGCCTCCACAATAGTCTATTTTGATAAAGTCGAAGCCCCAGTCGCCAAAGTATAGCTGGGCGTCTTGAGGTTCGTGCCCATAGATACCTGCGCCTACTCCTGCAAGGTCGTTGTCCCAGATAGAACCACAAGTGTTATTGCCTGCATCCGTATAGATTCCCGCTTTCATGCCGAGACTGTGTATGTGGTCGGCAACCGGTTTCATTCCGTTCGGGAAACGTTTCTCGTTGGTGAACATGATTCCGTTGTCGTCACGTTTGCCGAAGAAGCCATCGTCTACGTTGATATAGTGGTAGCCCGCATCCTTCAAACCTTTTTCTACCATAAGGTCGGCCTGATGTTTAATAATGTCTTCACTAATATCTACTCGGAAAGCATTCCAGGAACTCCAACCCATGATAGGCGGAGTGATTGTCTTCTCATTCTCAGAATGAGCCACTTGAGTCTTTGTGCAACTGAAACACAGCAAAGAGAGTGCTGTTGCCGTCAAAATGTAGAATCTGTTCTTCATGATATAATAGGTTGATAGATTTCAGTCCGGCTGTTCCGGTTACGTCCCGACAGCCTAAAAATAATAAAGGGTAACTTGCTGTATTCCAGAAAGCTACCCTTTACCTTGTCGGAATGAGGCGACTCGAACGCCCGACCCCTACGTCCCCGAACGTAGTGCGCTACCAACAGCGCTACATTCCGATTGCTTAAGAAAGTGGTGCCACCAGGAATCGAACCTTTTGCTTCGGTTTATTCTAATTCCTTGAATGACTGCACATTCTTGCTTTATCTTTTATAAAAACCATTGAATTAGCCTTACACTAAATTCATTGCTTTTCTTTATCAATTCAACAATCATTATCTCTTTGACAATGCAAAGGTAAGTAAAAGGTTCGATTTCTGCAAATATACACGCTTCTTTTCTTGATGTAATTTCTGATTAAATAGAATGAGATTTTGTAATTGATTAAAAATCAGGTTTTATTTGCATTCAAAGTCAATTTGTTTTTTTTTATAATAGTAGGTTAGTAGAAATAGTTCTATTGATATTTAGCTGATGTAGCTTGTTAAGTAAACTTCCGAGTATGACTTGCATTCATTATTTTTTTTAAATACTGATGTATTTCTGTTTTTTTTTCAATCCCTTTTTTTTTCTAAAGCTAAACCATTAACAGTATTCATTTACTAAAGAAGTTGCTACTGTACCCTTAATATCAGTATTAATAGAGATAGAAGCTTTATCTATGTACTTATATAAATTAGCAGTTGGAACGCTGTCATATTTATCAAATCTTCCAATAAGAAAATTGGATGATGGACAGGTTTCTATATGAATGTTTTTGTTGATTATTGTTTGAAGTAAGGAGGTTTGTATCTTTTCTAATAAAGATAAAAACTTGTGGCTTTTTAATATATGCCATGCAGTTATTTGAGTGAGCTTGTTGTAGTTTTCGGCCACAGTTTCTAATAGATATGTGTCTTCGAAACCTCGAATTTCAAAATTTCCCATGTAAGATTCGAAGCTTAAATATTTTTCACACTTTAAATCCTTAAAACAGTCTTCTATTTTCTGTATGAATAATTTCTCAACATCGTCTTCCAATTTGACACACAATTTATCTGTCCATTTTTGTATCCAAATGAGATTATCTACAAAGAATTTGTTGTGGAATAATCATATTCCAATGCCTTGTTTCATAGTACTTTTCTACATCTACAAAAAGTGAATTGAGATGAGCTAGTCTGTTATGTCCATTCCAGTTCAAGAATACCAAGACTTCATCTACAGCCCTTAAGCCATCTATTAAATCGTAAAAATCTTCTCCAATGTGATAAGTAAAGTTGTCAAATCCATTTTCTCGTCCATATCTAACTAATGGTGAAAAGAAATAAGGTCTTGATTTCCAATCTGCGCCAGCAAAGTCCACACCTACTATTGGTATTTGGTTATCATCCGCTTTTTTATAGAATTTGTGGAGAAATATTTCAAAAGTTTTTTTGTGTTTCAGTTCTGTTTTTACTCCATCCTTCACGACTTTTGTTTTTTGGTTTGGGAATAGATATAGTGAATGCTATTCTGTCGGTTTGTTGATTTGCAAAAGATTATCAGAGAAAATGGCATAAAAAAAATTGGTATTGGATTTTCTCGCCATTTTTTCTCTGCATTTTCAAAACTTATCGAAAATCTTGGTTCTATTTTTATTTTTGAATTTCCTTCTAAGCTACTTTGTATAACATATTTGTCTTTTATATTATCTCCTACATCACAATGTTTATTGTTATGGTCTTGAAAATTTTCCAAACCAACAAATTTATTTGTTAAAATATAGTTCTTTCTAATATTGATTTTTATTATACAATACATATAAAATGCTGTTGCCAATTTTTTATGTTTGGATCTTTTCCATTATTGAATTCAAATAAATAGCTATAAAGAAGTTTTCTTTCGCCCCCACAATAGCGTGTATGGAGAATTATTAAGAGTTGGAATATCAGTCCTTATTGCGTAGTCCCAATATGAATAATCGCCATCATTATTTATCTTTTGTGAACATAATATAGCAAAGTTAATATCATCGTAAAGAGATGTTGTTTGCGTATGTATCATATTATCTTCCCATGACAAAATATTTTCTATTCCGATCCAATCAGCCTTTTTACATTCTAAATAACTAAATATTTTGAAACGAATAGTCATTGCAATCTGTATCCATTTGCTCTCGTTCCCATCCTCTTTTCCTGAATATTTGCAATTCATCCATTGTATCCATTGTAAATCAAACGCAGCATATGAAGAACTAAAATGCAAGTGTAAATCACACAAATCATTGGTTTGTAACAAAGTGTTTAGTTCATGATTGTCATGTGTTAGCACTTCTTGCCATGAAAAAGTCATTTTTAATTTGAGGTGAATTCTTTGATAAGATTGCACAAATCAACAGGTCTTCACCTAAAAACAGTGATGTCTCTCTCCATCTAAGTAGATTGTTAAATTGAACTTTTAGTAAACTTGAAGTATTATTTACAGACAATTCTTTGATAGCATTCATTAAAGATTCTAAAACGCATTTCCCAATAGTATCACAATCTTTTTTCCACTTTTGCTTTTCCATATCAGCCAATAATTTCAATTCACTTTTGTAAAAGCTGGCATAAGTATAGACATAATCTCTACTATCTTCTTAAACAAAAAGTCATCCGATTTATATTTTTGAACAATGGCATTTGCTACATGATCAAGTTCTATTTCGTAGAATAATGCTTTTAGTATATTTCGAGGAAAATCCATAAGATAAACGAATCTATTTATTTTATTTTACAACATCTTCTGGTACAAGTGAACGTATCATGTCATAATTCTTTCTGAAAATTTCCATAATCTCATTCTTTGGGTGTTGTTTTTGTTCATCCGGAAAGATATTATTCCATGTTTCTTGAGGAATGGTGTCAACTACAGTACCATAAATTTTTCTTAATTCAGACACAATTCCCTTACGTGCTTTTCGAGTGAAGTTTAAGTTGTAAAATTGATAAAATTTCTGTTGTATTACACTTAATGATATACTTGAATCTGTTTCATAAATACGCTTAAATAAATCTCCGTTTGTATTCAATAGCTCAATAATTGCTTCTAAAAATGCAAATCGAATAACATACGGCTTTTGGCTGTCATTATTTTTATAAGTACGCATTTCTGAATTGATAATACTTTTATAGAAATCTGCTATCATTCTGGCATTATCATTCACACCGTGATAATCAAAACGTCTACTTGTTATCATTTCTGTCATGGCAGATAACACTTCTGCGTTTCTTATACTTGCATTGGATATTAAACGGAAGAATTTGTCTTTCAGGTCTTCATCGTTTATGAGTGTTTTGGTTGAAATGTCTTTGGGGGCTTCTGGATGTTCTTCATTATATTCTTTCAAATCAACATATTCCATCATACGTCGCAATAAACTCCATTTATTTTGATAAGCAAATTCATAAAAATCCCAATTATTATCGTAATGTAAATATGAATATCTGCCATATGCATACTTTAGATTCACGATATTAGTAAAAGGTGCCATGATGTCAAATACGATGTATCCTGTATTGATATTGAATGGAGACAAATGATATGGTTCAGGATTGTTCCTTTTCATACGTTCAAAATTCCCAATCTGTTTTTGAGGAACAGAACGTTTGGATGTAATGGCAAAAAAAATTCCATCATGCGAAATTTCTGTTTAAAGACTTCCATTTCTTTATTTCCAAGTGTTCCGTCTGAAAATTTTTTCATATTGTCAATCCAATCTGTGTATAAATTATCACGTAATACTTTTGCGCTAATAACTTTTAAATCACGGAAAGTTCCTGCGTTTGACATAGGCAAATAATTACCTGGATTATAAGTAAAATAAGCTCCATTAAGTAATTTTTGAAGTATATTAACCCGGTTAAACAAGGCGTCACTTTTAAATATCTCACCATCAAATTGTGGTTCTGGGAATATTTCCGCACTCTTTTCTGTTATTATGTCATAGCATTCATAAAGACGAATACTATAATATGATTTTATAAAAAACAAAAGTAAGCGGAGTTCTTCTTTTTACGTTACTTTTCTCTAAAAAGTTTGTTAAGTAAAACACATCACCTACTGAGATGTTGTAACTATAATTATCCGGTTGTATAATATTAGTCAGCAATGAGTCGTTTTCATTTGTTGATCTTCTTTCTCGATTATTTTCTGCCAAATAGGAAGCGATTTGCTTGTTTATCAGTGAAGTATCGTTGTTTTGACCTAAGAGATTGGCAAACTTTTGGTCTTTTTATCTAATTGATATATCCACGTCTGAAAGAAATAAGCTTTGAAAGCATGTTTATTGGCTTCTGATGTAGCATTGTTCACAAAATTCTCCATATTATAGAGTAAGCCTATCAAATGACGTAAAGAGCGGAGGTTATTAGGAACGATAGGCGATACGCCTCCTTTACTGTTGTAAAAAGGTATCTGGTTTTATTATAAATCAGTTGTACAACAGCTTCTTTTACAGAATTGTATGTAGCAGAAGCATCTGAATCTTCATGTGTTTTATATATTTGCAATCGTTTATCGCAAAAATCGTAAGTCTTTGGCATTATAACACGATTATCTAACGGAATAAGTTTCGTAACATATTTTGTTGCCATGTCTTCTGTTTCCAAACGATTGTGAGGAGAATCCTCTTTATCCAAGTTGCCACTACGTTAATGAGCTGGTTGATATGGAGTGAGACGAATAATATGCATTGTTTGCTTAGCAGATATTTGCGTATTTGCTCCACCATTTCATAGGCACCTTTATATTGAGATCTATATCATCGATAGAAATTACCAAGAAGTCTTTTTCAGCTACGGATAGATATTCCTTGATTAAGTTATCAATGCTTTTTTGCAATTCTTTTGCTGCTGCCAATGCTTCCAAATCTTCTGTTGTATTATAAAACTTCTCTCTAGGATGTTTTATTTGAGCCAAACAACGAGTTGTACGTTGAAAAAGCTTTTTCCTAATGGCTTTAATTTTTCTGCTTCCTCACATTTATTCTTGACCTTATCCAGTTTTTTTATGTAATCAGCATATAACTGTCCAAGTAAAAGCTGGATAACATTGTGCTCTTTATCAAAGAATATTGGATCTATCACTTCCAATACTTCGAACTTTTTGTCTACGATATTCCAATTCTTATATAATTCTTTTTATGGATTTATTACTTGCGTCTTCAATAAATACATTATGGTGCGCATGCAAGATGTTTGCCTTCTCCCCTGTCTCCACAAAAAGATACTATACTTGGTGTTGTATTATTGGGATTGTTTACAATGTCCTGGATAAGTCTCAATGCTCTCTCATATTGTTCTTTAAAAATGGAAGATGTTAAGTTATTTTTTTCAATAATATATATCTTTTTCTTCTCCATTATAAAAATTATCGCATCCATTATTATTGATGTTTTAATAGTTTGTCAAATAAAAAGTAGGTTAAGTACTCTTAATTCATTGCGTTAAAGTTAACTATAATTTTGAAAGCAATGAATCAAAAATTTTAGTGTTCAGAATTAACAATAACGATTCTTGTTAATTCGGCAGTAAAAATACATAAATGAAGTGAGAAATTAATGTTGTATCTGTGACTTTTATAGTTGATTGCTTATAGTAGAGTCAAATTTTCCCAATTAGAGTGTTGTGGTTGCTGGAAGGAGAATGTTATTAAGCTCGGTTGCAAGTTTGAGCCGTTGTCTTTCAATACTTGTTTTGAGGGTACTATCAAATATTTTGTTGCCAATAGAAAGCTTGTTGATGCAAACTGGTTTTAGAAGAATGAATAACAAAGGGGGGCTATTGTATGCAATATTGTAAAATCGTGTAATAAGTCCAACAATTCTATTGCCACATGTTATTTGACGACTTTTGATGACATCTGACGACTTTGTTTTTCTCATTCCAGGTATTAATCTGTTCTTTGTCTTGTGTGGTAACAGTGAGTCGGTTCATGAAAAATGTCATGCTATGAACATACAGGAAGCAAAGAAAATCAGGCTTGTTGATTTTTAGGAGGACTGGGGCATCACCCGGTCATACAACGCGGGAACAGTGTGTGGTACAAGTCTCCTTTCCGGATGGAAAAGGAGGCTTCCTTCAAGATTGATCTCCGGAAAGAATTGTGGTATGACTTCGGGCTGGGGAAGGGCGGGGATATTATTACCCTGGCTAAGGAGATTTACCAGACAGATGATATAAGCCATGTGCTACGGTATATTGAAGATAAAAGGGCGGTTTTGAAACCGGTTACAATTTCCTGCCCTGTTGAAGAGGCGGCACCCGCCTTTCAGGAGTTGAAAATCAGGCCGCTTGCCAACCGTATATTGCTTACTTATCTGAAAGAACGGTGCATTGATGTGGAAACGGCGGGGGAAAATATGCAGGGAGGCTTCCTTCAAGCGGAACGGAAAAATTATTTTGCCATTGCCTTTCCCAATATTTCTGGTGGGTATGAGATACGGAACAGATTTTTTAAGGCTTGTATCTCCCCCAAGGATATTACTTGTATCACGAATGGACAGGAAACGGGCAGGTGTTATGTGTTCGAGGGATTTATGGACTTTCTGTCTTTTGAGCCTGCCTTTCCTCTTTGGACGAAGGGGATTGCCTGGTGCTGAACTCCGTCAGCAACTTGCCGAAGGCTTTTTCCTTTCTTTCACGATATGATGACATTTACAGCTGTCTGGATAATGATGCTGCCGGAAATAATACGGTGATGGCGATGAGAGAAAAATATGGCAGCCGCGTACATGAACTTTCACAGGAATATGCCGGTTATAAGGATTTGAATGAATATCTGTGCCGTAAGCGATGAAACGTATGATTGTTGGAAGGATTATGTGAAGGGGGTATTGAATGTCGTTTTGAATGATAAAACTACAGAATCATTTTCATTCTTGATTATTTTCGTTATTTTTGTGCCGATTATTAATTAAATAAAGGTTTATATGAACGAATTGTTGACTCAAATACAGGATGTATATGCCGCATTTTCCACCGATGCTGCGCTTCAGATTGAAAAGAATAACAAGGCCGCAGGTACTCGTGCCCGCAAAGCTTCGTTGGAATTGGAAAAACTGATGAAGGAGTTCCGCAAGCTCTCTTTGGAAGAGTCCAAAAAATAATTTCTTCTTTTCTGGTTATCTTTACTTTGCAGTTGCGGGATGTCGGTTTGTGAAAAGCCGCTTGCTGCTACTCTTTTGATATTTTTGACAGTACAACCAAAACGGATGCTCCAATAGGCTTGGATTATAGCCGGTTGCGGTTCGTAATGGTTGTATTGTCCTGCAAATATGGGTTAAGGATGTTCCCTGTCTTGTTCGTTTCCCGCCCACAATGTCCGGTAGTCTTGGCAAATCCTTTCGTAATCTTCCGGCTTCAAGTGCGGGAAATTAGTGGCATACATATATTGAAGGTCTTCCGGCGTCAGTGCCGGATCTTGTCTTAGGATGTCATGGATTTCATCCTCGCACTCATAACGGTCGTTGAATATGCCCGTATGCGGATAGACAGCGGTACAATCCTCAATGATATGCTCTACAAATAGCAGGCCTTTCATCAGGTCTTTCTTGACCGTTATCTCGTGGTCTGAATGGGCGTTGTAATAACCGCAACTCAGATTGACACAGCTGACGCCCATCCGTTTCCTTTCAGGACCATTACGTCGGTCAACAATCCGTTGTTCTCCTTATAACCCCATTCTTCCGGTTTTACCGCTTCTATGAACTCATCCGAACAAAGTTCCGAGAAACCGATGCTTGTAATCAGGTCGGAATTGCCTTTCCGGTCGGGCTGGATGACAAACCGTACGTCGTTGAAAAAAGGCATGTCTGCGTTGGAACTGCCCGCGCATCCGGTTTCCTCCTCCCTGAAGAAAGCTATTTTAATGGTATCGTATTTTTTCAGGCATTCCAGACAGATGAATATTCCGTTCTTGTCATCCGCCCCCGGATTCTCAAACCGCCTTTTGCCCGGGGAATAGCCGAAAATGATGTCCTTTGTCTCTATCGCCTTGAAATCCTTGGAGTGGTGGCAGTGTGCCACCTGGTCGATATGGCTGACCAGGCAGGGATAGTTTTCCCCGTTCCTTTTATCACATAAAGATTTCCGTATCGGTCCTGTGAAACGGATATGTTACCGGGAAGTGTTCCGATATAGGAACGGAGGAAACGTATCATATTCTGTTCCTTTCCGCTCGGGCTGTGAATGCTATACAGCTTCTTTAGCAATTGTGTATTCATGTTCTTTTCATTAAGTTTGTAACCATAGGGAAGACCGGTGCCGGGATTGAGCGTATCAAACGCCTCTTTGTCAAATATCCATGCCTTTCCGTCCTTTACCAATTTGTCCAATGTCCCGGCGGTGATGCTTGTATCCTTATACTTGTTTTCCGCATCCGTCCATACCTGAATCCGGGTGATGTCGTCCTCCTTTTCAAACCACTCATCGTCGTATTCGGAATAATACCAGTTCTTCCGCTTGAATTCCTTCTCCGCTTTTTCCATGCACTTGCCACAACAGTACTTCTCGCCGGTCAGGTGCGATTGCAGGGCATCCCTGTGCAATATCCATTCCTGGCATTCATCACAAGTTGTACAGTCATCATCATGGTGGTATTCGTATATTGATTCTATCCATACAAAATCGTTCAGGTTGTCCGTATCCACATGGATTTGCGCACCGTTCCTGTAGCACAGCCGGGTTTCTTCACAATAATATCCATGATAGTCATCCCATTCATCCCCGTCCTCATCCCCATTGAGGTTGATGTCTGTGGTGTCAAGGTCGTGAGAATATTCTTCCGGTTCATAATTATAGGCTTTTTTCTTACTATGATTATACCATTTGAAGGAATCCTGGTAAGAGAGCGTGTCGCGTATATCCAATCGGCAGTCGATTTCAAACTTCTTATTTTTAAGGGAGTTTCGGAAATGTCCACAAAAGCATCCGCATCACTGCATGATGCGCCGATAACTTTATATCCGTCTATGTATTCTCCATGAATCAGCTTGTCAATCAGCAGCCTTTTCAGCGTGTCGTCCTTATTGGAGGCGTATTGCCTTTCCAACAACCTCCATTTTTTACCGTGTTGGTCTGTCACGTCTGTAAACAGGATTGCCCTTGCTACGATATAATCATGTTCGTCTGTGATATAGGCGGCCTTGGCATTCACTGAATAGGCATAAAACTCATCCCTGTTCCTACCCGTCATACAGGAACCGAAATCACCCTTGCATTTCCAATAGTCATATATCTTGTCAAACCGGTTGTCCACATGCAGTTTCAGACCGGAACCATGCCCGTAGGCATAGGTGTACCATTGCCGGGTGAAGACATCTCCGGAAAGCCAGTTCAGGATTCCCGAGGAAAGCAGCTTCCCAATCTCCGTTTCAAGGATAAGCGTCCTCATGAATTTTCCGGATTTCATTTTGAAGGTCCGGTTCCGTTCGACATTGATATAACAGACTGAAGACTTGTCCATATCTTCGCAAATCCCTTTGGATTCATTTGTCCTGTACAATCCGGAGTGATAGATTTCCCCTATCAGTTCCACCTTGTTTGTAAGCTTCCCGTCGTTCCTTCCGGACTCTTTGACAGCCTCGGTAACTTTTTTTTCTGCAAGTCTGCCATATCGGATATGTGCAACAGGCTGTAATCGTTGTGTGTCAAACAATACCGGAGCAACAGGGGATTCTTTAAATGTCCGAGCAATATTTTGTTCTTTCTGGATATCACTCCGTTTTCCCTTGTTGTAAGTCCGAACCGTTTTTGAAATCTTCGTAGTTTTTAATTTGGTAGTATAACATATTTTCCAGTTTTGATATTGTCCATGAATAAAAAAAGAGATATCCCTCCCGGGACATCTCTTTGGGGTGTTTCAAACCGTATATTCCCTCACGTTGGAGTAAGGGTCTGTATTTCCTGTTCAGGCAGACATATACATCCGGATTGTTTTTTCATCCAGCCTAAGCAGTTTCTTTTCGGGCAGGAAACAGTCTATTTCTTCCATCAACTCAAATCCTTCCGGTGAGTTCGGGTGGTTCCGTATGGCATACTCCAGTTCGTCAGAGGCAATTTTCATTCCGTCGGTTTCGATGAACGGGTACTTTATTCCGAAAAAGTGGAGATATTCAATCCGGTTGTTGTCCGTCACTTCCGTTTTGTAATTTTTCATTTCTTTCGTTTGAACCATAATCTTTCTTTTTTGATTAAACATGACCGACTTGGCAAAAGCCAGTATTTCTATTTCTTATATGCCCCGGTTTGCTTTTTTGCCGTGATTGCGCAAGGCTTGGAAGGAAAAAATACCGGAGCGAAGCGAGGATGATTTTTTCCTTCCAACCAGTCCGGAGGACCGCCTTGCCCAATCGAAGGCAAAAGGCGACCTTTGCAGGTAAGAATTGAAATACGATATGAATGGTCTTGTAAGAAATTGTGCGGCAGTGATGTACGACGGCATTCGTGGACTATCCATATACATGCCGCATTGTACGGCAGACATGGTAGGGAAATCCGATAGTCTGTCCGGGCATAAGTGTCATGTGCGGTCTGCCATGGAAAAGAAAAACCGTCCGGTAGACAGACGTGGTGCCGGATTCAGTCGAACGCTTCCATCCGGTTGGTTTCCAGCAATGCCAGGACATCTTTCTCCTTGTACAATAATTTGCCTCCTATTTTGTAATAGGGTATTTTTTCCGTTCAGGCGGTAGTCCGCCAGTGTCCTTCGTGTCAGTTTCAGCTTTCCGGCAAGTTCGCTGTCCGTCATGTAACGGTCACCGTTCAGTAGCGGACGGAACTTTTCCGCCTGTATGTCCAGAAGGCGGGACAATGTGTCAATGGTCCGGAAAAACTGCCTGATTTCCGGACTTTCCTTGGTCAATAGTGATTGTGCCATTGTATCTTGCCAATTAAAGGATTACCTGACGAATCGTATTTTCCATAAAGCGGATGATGTCCTGACGCCTGTAATATACTTTTGCGGTCTATATGGCTGTAAGGGAGCGCCCTGCGTCTTCGGAGCTGTAACAGTTTTCCGGGGAGGCTCCCATCAGCATACATGCTTCCTGGTTGTCTATCCAGTCATCCATACTCCGGGAATTTTCCCCGCATATTTCCCGCACTTTTTTTTTGCAAGGGCTTCCAAGGCCCTGTTCATTTCAAGAATGTCTGCGCTTCAATGGTTACGATTTCCATACGTTTCTCTTTTTTTGTCCGGTACGAAAATAGGGATGGAATCCCTTTCCTCCAAAAAGGTGTCTGTAAATGTCATCAGACGGCATCAGATGGCAAGGGGAGCGAAAATGTGAAATATTTAAATACCCCCGAGAAAGTAGCAAGCAGGAATTGAACAGGATTTTAGTCCCTGTTTAAATTTTCTTCAAAAGGGAATGACTTGCAGGCCTTTTCCGATAAAAACAACTATATTTATCCGCCATCAGGATTTTAACCTTTGAAATGTTTATATTATGGAATTGATTGTGAATTTGTCGGTGATATCGGTTTTATCGGGCTTTGGATGTATGCCCGGTATTGGAGAAGAATGTGCGGGAAGGCGTTCTGCCAATATGCGGTTGCCTGCTGCGGGAGAGAAAGAGAAAAGCTGATGCGGTATGCCATAATAGCGGGAAACCGTCATGCCCCCTTGTTGTATGCGTTGACTTATCCCGAACGGTTTGACAAGGCCCGGCCGTTACGCTTGTTTGAATTCAGGGGAATCCGCTGTGTATTTGCCGGATATTATTTCCCTCAACGTTATGAAAACTGGCTTTGTGACGACCAGTCCGAATTTGTCCAGAAGGTGTATGATTTCAAGGAGGGAGAGACCCATGCCGGAATTGTTTCTCGCAGGCGTTCCGGGTTCTTTCCGTTACCGGAGATGTGACCGCCATGTTTATGCCATGCAGCACTTCCCGGCGTTACCATCGACGTTTTTCCGGTATAGCCGCTTTTCTGGAGTCCGGGGCTATGCCCGGTCAGGGCTGGATCTGATATGTATCACGGAAGACAGGGAGAGCAAACACACTTCCGAAAGGCGTTCCGGAGTGGATACGGCCAATTACATGATGGCGATGGGGCTGCGGGGAAAACGGGTCGTAATTGTGGATGACCTGCTGACCAGCGGTGACAGCCTGCTGGAGTATGCCCATAACCTGGAAAGGGTCGGCGCCATAGTGACAGGTGCTGTCTTTCTGGCCCGTACGTTCCGGATGCCCTCGCCGGCAACAGTCAGACGGGTTGTCTGGAAACATCATTTATCGGCGTTGCTGACAGGAAAGTAAGACGGCGGGCATGACTGTACGCGATTTGTAAAGTTTACAATACCCCCTTTACAACTTTACACTTTGTCTTTTTACAATAATACGCGGAATAAAATTTGTATTCTTTTCTAATTATTTTATAATCAGGATATTCGTTTGATGCTTTTTGTGAAGTGCCGGCTGACGGCACGTTTTTTTTCACTATGAATGGCATATACTCTTATCAGTGCGCACAAGAAAGGGTATTCCAGTAATAACCTTTAAAATACAGGAGAGACATGCCATGATGTATATAGACAATGAAGTGCTTGAGAAAATGATTATGACCATAGTGGAAGGGTTTGACCGGATGGAAAAGAAACTGGACAGTATGATGCGTGTGAAGGACTGCATGGATGGTGACAAGCTGCTGGACAACTATGACCTGGCCAGACTGCTCGGGGTGTCGTTGCGGACAGTGGCCCGTTATCGGGAGAAAGGGCTGATCCGGTATTATCAGACGGATGAGAACGGGAAGAACTTTTATCGCAGTTCGGATGTGCAGGAGTTCCTGCAACAGCGCGGGAAGAAAAAATAGAGAATGTTTTATTTCACAATGAGGAAGTTATGTTAACTTTGCACCTGAAATACATGTTATGAAGACAGATATGAAATATGCGGGGGCGGTCCTGGTGGACGGTGACAACGCATCCTTCGAGAATTTGGAGGATGTGATGGGGTTTGTCTCCCGCCACGGAAATGCCATTATCAGACGGATATACGGTGACTGGACGCGGAAACCGCTTTCCGGCTGGAAGGATGCCGCCGGAGAACACGTTTTCCGGCTGGTACAGGCCTCTTCCTTTGCCTCCGGGAAAACACCACGGATATCGCCCTGGTCATAGACGCGATGGATATTCTGCGTGACGGACTGGCCGACTGTTTCTGTCTGGTTGCCAGCGACGGTGATTATACCCTGCTTGCCCAGCGGATACGGGAAGCCGGCCTGCCGGTATTGGGATACGGTGAAGGCAAGACCCCGGCACCGCTGGTACGCGCCTGTACTGAATTTTTGTATGCGGACCGCATGGAAGGGAAGCCGGTGGAGAATACGCCCGGATACTTTCTCCGGCGGGATATGGAATATTTTGACAGGGCTTTCGAGGAGGCCGCCGACGGTAAAGACGGAAGTCCCTCTCGCTGATCGGAACCGCCCTGAAAAGGATGATGCCCAAGTTCAAGATAAAAAGATACGGTTGCAAGACTTTGGAAAACTGTATGAGAAACTGGACCGTTATGAGCTGGTCCGGACGGAAAAAAGTGGCGGGGGCCGTACGGTTGAAACGCTGAACGTTTTTTATAAAGGGTGACCGAAACTCTGGTTTAGCCCGGATGAGCTTTTGATTTGAAACTTGAACGTCCCTAAAGGTAAAAGAAGAGCCGTATCATTGCTCAAAACGGAGCTTGATACGGCTCTTTTCTGGTCTTGCAGTTACAATCAGTAGCTTTGCAGAGAGTCATTGGGGACATCCTCCGGATTTTCAATTCGGGCATTATGGCACTCTCTTTTCCGTTTATACCGGGATGGGATTCACCCGTAGCGTGTCAAGGTTGAGATAAGCCCCCCGGTAAAGGTCCTTCTTCCCTGAACATGCGCCAGAGGATGTCGCAGCCGGTTTGTGCCAGCATGGAGTTGATGAAGAGGTCCTGCTTCTGCAATGCTTCCGCCAGCGAACAGCTCGGTCGGAATCCTTCTCCTCAATGGTGGAATGACTTGTCGCCTCGGTAATCACATTCATTCTGGGTATGGTGTGGTACTCGGTGGAGGCAGGCTGCGAAATCCATCCAGTATATGGGAGCCGAATGGTCACTGAAGTTTTTGCGTTTTCTTCCTTGGTCTTCAGGAACTTCCACAAGTCAAGACGGGAACGGATGTTGTCCGTGCAGGTAATGATGATATTTGCCAGTCCGGGACTGTCACCGAAAAATTCCTGGTAGGAAAACATTGCGGTTCGGCGTCCATGCGTATCCGAAGAAACGGTTGATGCGTGTGACTAGTGATACGGCTTTGTTCTGTCCCAGTTCCGTCTCACTGAAAAGCTGGCGTCCTATATTGGCCTGGTTACTGTGTCGGGATCGAATACGGTGACATGTAGTCCGGGATGCCCCAAGTGCCTGAAGTGCCATGCTCATACGTGCCAGATTGTTATCACTTGTGAGCCGGTGCCTCCTGCCCCGATGACGAATACCGTTACCGGATGACGCGGATTGAGCAGGTAGCGGTCGGTAAAATGTATCTTTTTCATGGAAGTATGTCTTTAAGTTTTTTATTTGCCGGTTTGAGTTCGTTCATTGTCGAACGGATTGTTCCTTATGCCTGCTCCGTTACCGAGACCAGATTTGCCGCGTGTCGGATTTTCATTTCCTCCCAGGTGCGAGAATTCAGTGAGCCAGAACCGTTTTTCCCAGTATTCCAGCAGGGAAAGGAAAGTCCATATTTTCCGGTTTTACCAATGTGAAGCTGCCCAAGGCACACACTTGATCCGCGCGTCACATTGAAGAAAGGGGCGCCACGGAAAGCGGCGTGTCTCTTCCGGTGTCCGCCCTTGTAGGCGAATATGGTCCATTCTCTCGTTTTCAATGATGTAGACAACTTCCGGCAGATGGAATACGCCATCCTGATGTTCAGGCTGTCCTGAAAGAACATCCGCCGTTTTCCCGGCAGGTTGTACCAGATATATTTCTCATGCCCTTTCCGGGTGTCGCACCATAACATGTTGGAAGGCAGCCTGCCGGGGGCCATTCTGCCTTTCGTCCGAATAGGATTCCACCAGGGCGTTCATGAACTCGTACGTGACCGGAATACCCGCTTCCATTCTGCCCGCCTTGTTGATGGGACGAAGCTCAGTTCAGAATTCTTTCCGGTTGCATAAGCGCTTTCCTGTATGTTCTGGGTATTCATCAGATGCAATGAGCGCCGCATTTTGAGAACCGTTATCTCCTGGTCAACAGTTTTTGGTCAGTTGATTCATCTCTATCTGGTTTTTTGACAGTTTGAAACAGCTTTCCATGTCTTTGGTAACCGTATCCGTAATGGAAAGGTAATAGAATCTGATATTGCTGGCATGAAACCTTTCCTTTTCGCTTGCATAATCATAGTCTAATTCAAGATATGAGGGTAATTGCAATCAGGATCCCTTCAGTAATCAGTTCCAAAAGTCTTTTTTCCTTATTGCTGGAAGGATTACAGTTGCGGATATGTTCTTCAAGATTCCTGCAGAAAGCCCTGGAGTACATCCGGTACAGTTTCCTGTGGATTCTCCCTTTCTCATATGACCTGAAGAGCTTTTCCTTTCTGTACAAATTCTTTTTCTCTTCCTCATCGAGCTGTTCAAAGTCTACATAATCGATACAGACTTCCGACATCTCAAAATAAGGGGTATCGGTTATATCCATGCCTGATGAACTCCAGTGTGATCCTTTTGATTTCAGTCAGGCCATTCATGGAAATGATAAATACAGAACTGGAGTCCTCCAGATCGGTCGTCTTCGATTTCCGGTCCGTGTACGGTTGCGGTGGTCAGTTCCGGATAGTTCATTGAATAGAAGTCCATCACTTCAGCCGGAGACATGTTTACGTTCGGATCGTCCAGTACGATTTCCTGACTGTTCTTCTTCATCTTGAATACTCTTTTCATTCCTTTAATTTCCAGTGCCATATTGCTTATTGTTTATTGGTTTTACAAATCATTTATTTTTATATATCAGCAGTATACCATTTCTACCTGTGCCTCGTCCTTCATACGGTACTCAGCCGGAAAATCCGGATATTCCGCATACGGGTCCTCTCTTAGAAGTTCCCTGTCATTCTCGTCTTCCGGATCGAAGCAGAATGTATCATGGGCTGCCGGTGCAGTTTGGTATTCCCGTCCGTTTCCGTTCTGTACCTGTGCTGTTCTGTTCGGTATATGGTCGTTTGTCGGCTGCCGTACCTGTTGTTGTGGATAAGGAGCCGTCTCAGGCTGGTAAGCCGGCTGCTGCGGATAGGGCTGCATTGTAGCTCCTTGTGGCATACCTGTTCCTTGCATTACGGGGCGGTTTGGAGCAGGTTGGATATATGCTCCGTTCATTCCATATACCGGTTGAGGCATTCCCTGTGGAATCTGTTGTGGAGCAGACTGCATGACAGGTTCAGGATTCATAGTATGGGTCTGCTGTTCTGGGAATATGCTTGTTTGCATACCTGGCTGTGACTGACCGTTCATGTTGCCTTGTGGTTGGGGAATTACCGGCTCCGGTTCCTCTGCCATACCGAACAGACTTCCTTCGCTGGCCTGTTTCTGTACTTCCTGCATCTTTTCGTCAATCTCCTTCTGTTTTTCTGAAGGAGCCAGCACTCGTGCCTGTTTCAGCCATGTCATTGCTTCGGAGAACCTTTTTGCGGCAGTTGCATCATCAGCCTTCTTGAGGAGCTTTTCCATCTTTTCACGTTTTTCCCTGGCTTCCTTTGATTCAGCCGGTACTGTTGGAGTTTTGGATGATTTGGCCTGTGATGTAGCCTTTTCTGCCTGTTTCTCGAAATTTTCCGCATTGACAAGCAGTCCCTGTACCTTCTGTATCGGTTGGAGTATGGTCTGCAGGAAGCCCATATCCAGTTCTGCCGGTGTTCCGTTCACGACCAATGGCACCATGTTCTGCCGCGTATCCTCTTTCAGGCTGTTCCGCCTTGGCATGACTGCCACACTCAGGCTGTTGTCCACTTTACGGATATTGATATTCAGATCCGTACCTGTTGTAATCATCTGATAAATTGATTGAAAAAACATAATTGAAAAATTTTATGGTTATACATAAGTTTCCTTGAAGAATTCTTTCAGAATATTCTCTCTGTCCGGATTGCTGGAAATATCACGTAGCGATTCCAGATAGTAGCCGATGTTTTTAGGCTCATCAACTGTATTGGGCAGACGTCTTTTGACCGGTCTGATATGTTCGCCTTGTGGCCATGCAGTCGGCATGACAGGAGCTTGTGAAGTTATAGCAACTGTTTCCATATATGTATATTTATATTTTGGGTTATGCGACAAATAATCCTACAATGAACAGAAGAATAAGAATCTTGAAAATCATGACCAGTATCCTGAACAGGAAACCGATGAATCCTCCTGCAAGCAACAGCAGCGTAATCATTCCGGTGGGGACAATCCCTTTACTTGTCAGCAGACATATTCCGGTAATCAGGAATATCGCTGTTGCATGTCTGCCGATCTTTCTGATAATCTGTAGTTTCATAATCCTTAATTTTATGAATGAATAATCCCATCGGGATGTGTTTTCCCGATTTTATAGGCCTCCGGCCTCTTGGATTGCCTTTTTGCGCAAGGCCTGGCAGGAAAAAATACCGGAGCGCAGCGAGGATGATTTTTTCCTGTCCAGCCAAGCCCTTGAGGGCAGCCTTGCGGCAAAAGGCAGGCAATCCAAGACCTTTGCCGCTTAAAAGCGGAAAAACAGATTCTTTTCTGTACGGACACAAAAAATGCAGACCTTTCGGCCTGCATTCTCTTGGTTGATTAGGTATAGATGTTATTCTTCTTTTGTGGAATAGGTGTTGAAAATGTCATCGGTCATTTCCTTGGCGAGAGTCCTGATCCTGTTCAGGAAGTCCTGTCCGGTTATCATTCCGCTTTCAAGTCCGGCCAGCTGTTTTTCCCAGTCTGCGGTGAGTGAAGTGTCCGCAATTTTCTTTCCACGGATGGTTTCGTAGGTGAACATGCCTTTCGGGGTCGGAACGATATATTTCCCTGAATAACGGATATACTTACGGTTAACCAGTGTACGGATGATATTGGTACGTGAGGATACCGTACCCAGTCCGTTCTGTTCCATGTATTCCACCAGTTCTGCATCCGTGAACGGATTTACCGGCAGCTGTTTCTTGTGTACCATGTTGCATCCGCATACATTCAGGGTATCACCTTTCTCCATTTTTGGGAGTTCTTTGACGGAATATCCCGATGTCGGGATCATGTCGTAACGCATGAACACATCATGCCAGCCGGCTTCAATGATTCTTGTTTGTTCGACCTTGAAATGCTGTGCGGCACAGACCGCTTCAACATTTGTCGTTTCTATGCGGCATGGAGCCATGAATGCTTCGAGCATCCTTCCGGCTACAAGTCTGTAAACCTGCATTTCCTTTTCGGACATATTTCCGGGACGGATACCTGTAATGATGATGGCATGATGTACATTGGCTTTTTCTGCACTTATTACGTGGCGGGACAAACTGGATATGTCAATACCTCCAGTTCCTTTAGCGGCAGGGAACAGCTCCCATGATAGCAGACGCGCCATGATTGGTGAAAGCGAGTCAAACACATCCTCCGTCAGATAACGGCTGGAAGTCCTTGGATAAGAAATCAGTTTCTTTTCATAAAGGGACTGTGCGATGTCATACACCTCTGATGCGGTAAAGCCATAGCGGATGTTCGCTTCCTTCTGAAGTTGTGTCAGGTCAAGCAGATCCGGTGGAAGTATTTCCTTAACGCTGTGACTGATACCTGTGATCTGTGCCTGATGTGCCAGCTTGCAGTCCTGGAAAAACATTGTAGCGGATTCTTTGTCTGGAAGATCCTGTGTGCGGCGCATCTTGAAGAGGATGCCGTCCTTTTGCAGGCTGATGTAGATGGGCCAGCTGTCCGATGAAATATGGTTTTCCCTTTCACGGTAGCGTCTGCTGATGGCAGCCAGTACCGGTGTCTGCACCCGTCCAAGGGAATTGTTGCCGAGTCCCGTCGCCTTGCACATGGCATAGCTGGCGTTGATTCCGAGAATCCAGTCCGCCTTGTTGCGGCTGTCGGCAGCAAGGAACAGGCTGTTGTAGCAACTGTCCGGCTTCAGGTTTTCCATGCCTTTACGCACAGACTCGTCGGTAAGAGATGAAATCCACAGACGGAAACAGGGCTGTGTACAGTTCAGGTATTGATATACATAGCGGAATGTCATTTCCCCGTCACGGCTGGCATCGGTAGCCGCAATAATGGTGTCACATGCCTGAAACACTCTCTCGATTACTTTAAGCTGGAGCACGGCATCAATGTCCGGTATCCATCCGTTCTCGGTGCGTGTATGCCGTACCATCAGTTCAAATTCGGACGGGATGAAAGGAAAGTCATTCCGTTCCAGCTTCTGTGTTCCGTAGTCCTTCGGCATGGCCAGTGACAGCATGTTCCCGAAAGTCCACGTAACCATGTAGCCGTTTCCTTCCACATATCCGTTTCTTACTCTGGTTGCACCGATGATTCTTCCGATTTCTTTTCCTACACTTGGTTTGTCTGTTAATATGGCAATCATGATAAATTCTGTTTTTATCTCTTTCCATACGGACTTACCGTATGGAAAGAGAGATGATACATTATGGTTTCTTATTTATTCACCTGAAGGGTTGATACCGTTTATGCTGATGACCGGATTTCCATTCTCGTCTTCAATCAGACTGAGTGTGGCATCCATTGTAAGTGAAAATACAGGAGTCTTGATTTTAATGGACATGACATTGGTTTCCTCTCCCTGAAGGAGCAGGTCCATGTTTCCGTCCTTTTCAATTTGCGATCTGCTGATACCTACCGATTCCAGTTTCTCCCAGTCGATTTGTTCAGCCTTGTAGATATGATGATTGGTCTTGTTCATGTTCTTTCCTTTTTTAGTAATTGATGATTTGAATGATTTGAATCCCGTTCAGGTCAGACAGCCTGTTTTGCTCCCTTCTTCTGTTCCTGCTGCTGGGTATTGTCAGTCTGTGAAGCACGCTGTGAGGTATTGCGGCGCACATCCGGATTTTCCTGGAAATATTGCAGCTGTCCGGTGTTTGCGTTTACTTTCAGATAGGAATCGAACGGTTTGCCGTTGGGACCTTTCATACCCGTTACAAGGATAGCCTTTCCGTCCTGAAGATTTGCTCTTTCCTGTGCCGAAAGCAGGTGTCCGTAAACCTCAGCCGGGATGGTAGGTGCCTGTCGTTCGTTGAAACCGTCCGGAGTTCTGGAATACTGTGGTCTTCCGCTTGCCAGGTCCAGTTTGACGAATGACGAGAATTCCTCACCTTTACGGTTGATCATGTTCTCAAGATAGATGGGCTGCCCTTTGCGTAACGCTTCCTTATCTTCCGGTGTGAGCTGTACCGAACAAATTTCTTTCGGTATGTAGATTTCTCCCGTTTCCGGATTGTGGCGCGTATATTGGAGACCGCCTGTTACCTTATCCATGGTAACGAAGGAAGAAAACAGTTCGCCGTTCTTTCGCTTCATATCCTCTACAAGGATGGTATGTCCTTCATTCAACGCTTTGAGCTGCATGGGGGAAAGCGGCACACCGCCGAGCGTCTGCTGATTGAAGGCCTGGTCTTTCGGGAAAATAAATTCGATGCCTCTTCTTTCTGCACTGTATTGCAGATTGGCATTAAACTCTTTACCCTGATTGGATTTCATTCCCTCTACGAATATCTGTTCTCCGTTTTTCAGTTTCTGAATTTCGTCCGGAGTCAGGGTTACCCCTTTGATTTCATTCGGGATATAGACATGCTCCTGTCGGACGGCTACCAGTTCGTTGGTATTCTTGTCGATGGAAATCAAACACGGCTCAGTTGTGTTACCACGCAGGTTAAGGTCAGCCACGCGTCCCATGTTTCCACTTTCACGCAGGTTCTTCTTGTCCTCTTCCGTGAAGATATGTCCGAAATAAGGACGATCCAGTTCAGGTTCCTTTCTGATACCGTGGATGCCCAGCATGACCTGCCCGCCGTTGGATATGAATGAAAGGCGTGCGTCCAGCTTGGCAGTCAGTACCCCAGGAATGTTGAGTGTCAGCGGCATTGTCCTGTTGGTCTTGTATCCTTTCAGCATGCCGTCAAGCTGTCCGGACTGCTCCAGCATTTCCTTGGATATGCCGAACTTACCCAGTTCCTCCCAGTTAATCATATTCTCGTTGTAGCGGTACGTGGGTGTCTGCTGGCGTTGCGGTTCCTGCTGTTCGCGCCCCTGTGCGGCAGCTTCCACCTGTGATACCTGTTCAGGCTGAGCCTGCGTTGTCTGTTCCTGCTTCTTTGCCATTGTTGTTTCCTCCTCTTTTGTTTGACTGTTTTTCTGATTGTTTGCCTTCGGTACGATTTCATAGCGTTTCAGAAACTCCTTTACCGCGTCTGTATTCTTACCTTCGGCCAGGTCCTTGAGAGCCTGTTTGTTCTGCTTGTAATCATTGAAGGTCATACGGATAAGCCTGAAATGCGTAGGCTTCTTCAGCTGGCTCCAAAAATTCTTGATAAAGTTTTCGAGAATACTCGAATTCTTGTCGAATTTCAGGAATGAGTTCTCATTCTTCTCCTCCGGTGTAACCGTCTGATAATTACCTTTCTC
>VOFG01001165.1_pt1 | contig 75831 bp, 121 predicted proteins | sample 5384171 | NCBI WGS metagenome assembly VOFG01 (sample SAMN12384726, study PRJNA508395) | human gut metagenome | isolation source: healthy gut F | host: Homo sapiens
AAAAATAGTATGGGAATTTATTTGTTCCATCAACAAATATTATATGCATCCATGAAAATATTTACAAATTTTTCACCTCTATTATTTGTGGCTGTGAATTTTACAATAGCGTTTGGCGTATCGTACGGAATTACGGTCATCTTGAGAAAAGGCAAGGTGGGAAAATTGATGATCGGAGAGAGCAATGATTTGAAATTTGCTTGATACATTTTTATAAGACGTAAAAATGATAATTTGCAATAAGTGGAAAGTGATCAAAATGTTATGGAGAAAAAGGAACATATTTATGTTGCCATGATCATAAGTTTCTTGGCAGTTTTATTATACAGCTTTATCAATCTGTATTTGGCACCGTTAATTACCAATACAGTTGGCATAGAGGCTTACGGATTTGTATCTCTAGCGAAAAGTTTTGTATATTATGCCGATATTGCTATGGCAGCATTGAATTCATATGCTGCTAGATATATGTCAATCGCTTATTTACAAGGTAAGAAAGAAAAATATTTAAAATATTTTAATACAGTATTATTTGGAAATGTGTTTATTGCAGGGATTATTCTTTTTTTAGGATTAGTGTGTATATATAAACTGGAAATCCTTTTAAACATTCCTACAGATAGTGTTGGACAGATCAAGGTATTGTTTTTGCTAATGTTCGCAGCATTTTATATTAGTGCAGTTACGACAGCATATGCGGGGACGGCTTATGTAAAAGATTGTTTAGTCATTTATAATGCCATAACATTTTTTTTCCTATTTTATCGAGATTTGTGTCTTGGTAATTTCCTTTATGTTTTATTCTCCTCAAATTTGGTATGTAGGTTTAGCTACGATTGTAACATCCTCTATAGTATTAGCAGGATCTGTGTGTATGACACATAGGAAAGCTCCGGAATTACAGGTTGATATAAGACAGTTTAGTAAGAGTGCAATGAAAGAACTTGTTCTGAATGGATTTTGGAATGCCGCGAACAGTATTGGAAATGTATTAAATAGTGGTTTAGATGTATTGTTTTTCCAATTTGATGTTAAATGCAGTTGCAATGGGGCAGGTTTCAATTGCAAAAATATATCCGCATTGACCTATACACTTTATGCTACAGTTTCGCAGCCGTTTCAACCTGGTTTTTAAAAAAAATATTCAGAGGGAGATGTGTTCGGACTGCTGAAAGAGCTGAAATATGCGATGAAAATATGCGGAATTATCACAAATACAGTTTTTGCAGGTTTTTGTGTATTGGGATTATATTTTTACAAATTAGGTTGGCCCGACACAGAATATTTCGTTATTGCATATATTGACGGTTCTGGCAATGCTCCCTTGTATTTCCGAAGGTTGTGTTTATCCATTGTATTATATTTATACGTTGAAGGTAAAAAATAAAATTCCATGTATGGTAACAATTATAGGCGGAATTTGTAATGTGGTTGCAATGTTTTGTTGATTAAATATACAAATCTTGAGTTTTTGCGATTGTATTGACAACAGCAGTTGTTATGAATGTAATTAATTTGGTTACCAATCCGCTTTATATGTCACATTGTTTAAAGGTGAGCAAAAGACTTTTTATCCGAATATTGCTTTAAATATTTTATGCTGTGGAGTTGCGGTGCTGACAATGAAAGCGGTAGTTTTCATCTATCCGGTAAAAGATGGATGGATTTCCTTTCTATCTCATATCGTGGGTGTGGGATTGCAGGTACGCTGTTACAGGTTTTAGTTGCATTTAAACCTTCAGACATAAAAAAGATTTTGCGTAATAGAAATTAAAGAATAGAGCAAAAGCCTGGAATATTTATCACAGATTTTGTAAAAAGTGTTTTTATTGTGGAAAAGGAGGGTTCATGCTATTATATACCAGACAGAAAAATCATCATATTATCAGGAAAATAAAAAGCCGGATGTTAGAAAAATTGGAACTGCCCTTATCATATTTGCGTTTATCCCTGATCAGGACCTTTGATGCATATGGAAGTGATGGAAGATCCGGAGAAATGGACAAATACAGTTGCAAAACAATTTTTTGGAAAAGAAAGTGTTATCCAAGTTCCCAGAAGTGAAGGGTAAAAATAATTAACTGTAAAGATATTTCAGAGAGTTTCCTGTTACATTGCAGTTGTTGCCGAATACGAAAAGATACAGTATGATAGACAGAGATAGTTGAAAGGATATAGAAGGACTATGAAACGAGCAAACACCATTTTATATCTCGTTGTTCCCTGCTACAACGAGGAAGAGGTTCTGCATAAGTCGGCAGCGGTTCTTTTGGACAAGCTGGATCGGTTGATTCAGGCGGGGACGATTTCGGATAAGAGCAAGATTTTATTTATCAACGACGGCAGTAAGGACAGCACCTGGCAGATTATTTATGAGCTTACACGCCAGAACAGCAAGTATGCGGGCCTGAGCTTTCCCGCAACTACGGTCATCAGAGTGCGATTCTGGCAGGGATGATGGCTGCTAGAAGCAAGGCAGATGCGGTTGTGACAATTGATGCAGATTTACAGCAGGATATTGAAGCACTGGATCAGTTCCTGGAATGTTATCAGAATGGTTGTGAGATTGTCTATGGCGTGCGCAATGACCGTGATACCGACGGTTTTTTTTCAAAAAGACGACAGCAGGACTGTTTTACAAGCTGATGCATGTGCTTGGCTGCCAGACGATTACGAACCATGCGGATTATCGCCTGATGTCAAAGAAGGCATTGGATGCGCTGTCAGAATTTCATGAAACGAACCTGTTTCTGCGGGGATTGATTCCGACGATGGGTTTCCAGTCGGATATTGTTTATTTCGATGTAAAGGAAAGAGAAGCCGGACAGTCGAAATATACATTGAAAAGATGATGACGCTGGCAGTAGATGGAATCACTTCCATGAGCACCAGACCGCTGCAGATGATCGTAATCCTTGGATTTCTGACCTTTTTGTTCAGCATTGGACTGTTTATTTCCTGTATCGTGGACTGGGCAAATGGTGCGGTTGTTGCCGGCTGGACGACAACGGTGGCTTCGACCTGTCTGATTGGCGGTATTACACTTTATCCCAGGGAATTATTGGGGAATATATCGGAAAAATTTATATGGAAAGCAAAGGACGTCCGCGGTATATCGTGGATTCCATGATTCTGCGGGATGCAGAGGATAGCGCAGAGGAAGAGCAGGAAAATGAGCGTAAGGATTGATATTCATGCGGATGATTTTGGGGAATCCGTTCATGCAAGCAGAGATATTCTGGAATGTTTAAAAGATGGAAAATTGAACAGTATCAGTGTGCTTGCAAATATGAGCTGTTTTGAAGAATGTGTGAGGCTGTATCGGGAGGCACAGGAAGAATTTCCATGGCAGCCGGCAATTTCTGTCCATGTAAATCTGATGGAGGGCAGCTGCCTGTTTCGGATCCGAAGGACTTACCGGATCTGGTGGATGAAAAAGGACATTTTCAGATTTCCTGGGAGAAGCTGTTTTTGTTTCTTATCTTCCGTCCAGAAACAGGTTCAAAAACAACTGAAAAAAGAAATTGAACTTCAGATTAAAGCTGTGACGGGAGTGTTTTCAGAATTGAACCTGCAGGAGCTTCGTATAGACAGTCATCAGCATACCCATATGATACCGGTTGTAGCGGAGGCACTGTTTGAGGTATTGGAAGAGCAGGGCTGGAAAGCGTCTTATATCCGGGATGCAAAGGAGCCGTTTTTTGTATTTTTGCAAAAGACTTCTTTTATACAAAACCTATCGACCGGTCAATTTTGTAAAGAATATTTTATTGAACTATTGTTCTGCATTATTGCAGAAGTTGGTTGGAATGCAGGGATGAAGCCGATGTATCTGTGGGGACTGATCATGAGCGGGCATATGGATGAAAAGCGAATCCGGCAGCTTTTAACGGATATAGAAAAAAAGGCAGAGCATAACGGCAGGATGCTTGAAATTCTGTTTCATCCAGGTCAGGTATTAAGAGAAGAAATATCCGATGAATTCAGTCAGGAAGATGCCATTGTGTTTCATGTTTCTCCGGATCGGAGCGTAGAAAAAGCAGGCGGTTTATGCATTGGATCTGGCACAAAAAAGGCAAGAAAAGGAGAACGCTGATGGATAAAATAGCGGTACTGATTCCCTGTTATAACGAAGAAAAAACGATTGAAAAGGTTGTCCGGGATGCAAAAGCGGCGCTTCCGGAGGCTGTTATTTATGTATATAACAACAATTCTACCGACCGCACTGCAGAGCTGGCAGAAAAGGCCGGTGCAGTGGTGCGGCAGGAATATAAGCAGGGGAAAGGCAATGTAATCCGCAGGATGTTTCAGGAGGTTGATGCACTGTGCTATATCATGGTAGACGGCGATGATACCTATCCGATGGAAAATGCGCGAGAAATGGCGGACCTGGTGCTGGAACGCAACTCAGACATGGTAGTGGGTGACAGACTGTCTTCAACGTATTTTGAAGAGAATAAACGCCCTTTTCATAATATGGGAAACAGTCTGGTTCGTGCGTCGATCAATGCACTGTTCAAATCGGATATTCGGGATATTATGACGGGATATCGTGCATTTTCCTACCGTTTTGTCAAGACATTCCCGGTACTGTCCCGTGGCTTTGAAATCGAAACGGAGATGACGATTCATGCGGTTTATAACAATATGCAGGTAGATAATGTTGTGATCACATACCGTGACCGTCCGGAGGGCAGCGAATCAAGTTAAATACGTATTCGGATGGTTTTCGCGTGCTGAAAACGATTTTCCGGATGTTCCGTCAGTATCGCCCCTTTGCATTTTTTTTTGGGCTGTTGGCGCTGTTGCTGTTTGTGATTGCAGTTGGGTTCTTTATTCCGGTTGGAATCGAGTATGTGGAGACTGGTCTGGTGTCGAAGTTCCCGACACTGATCGCCTGCGGATTTGCAGGATTAGCTGCATTACAGTCCCTGTTTGCGGGCCTTATTCTGCATAATCTTGGCGTGAAGGACAGAAGGGATTTTGAATTCCGACTGCAGATTGTGGGGAAAGATACGAAAGAATAAGGTTAGTGGAAAGTAGAAAACGAAAAATGAATCTGGAAAAGAGAACGGTACGAAATAAAGTGTGGTGGATAGCGGGGAGCAATATTGCTTCCGCTGCTCCTGTTTTTGGCATTGGGAGCACAGGATCAGGTTGTTTCTTATTCTGTATTTAAAGTGCCGGCTGTATCTGCCTATTATTTTATCTATTATGCAGAAAAATGGTTCGGTGTATTTCATTTGTTCCTGACAGCAGCGGCAATTTTAGTTGCTATCGTGATTGCAGTCAGAATTTCAGATCGAAGTTTATATGAGGGGCTCTGCTTCGGATATTCTTTGGAACGGCTTCCGTATGGTTTTGTTATCAGGCTGTTGTAGTCAGAATCGGAGATATGGAATCTGTTAATTCTGTCAGAGTTTTTCTTCAGATTTTGACAACCCTTTGGTGGATTGCAGTTGTGATGGATGGAACCGGCTGGATTTGTGGGCATGTGTTGAAAAAAGGAAACAGTGGAAAAGAAAGATGACTGGAAATGGCTGTTTTCAGTTTTACTCGTAGTGCTCTTTATAACCTGGCTTATACTTGCATGGTCAGGAAAGTATGTTTATCCACAGGAGATGATTTTGAATATGGTGCAAACAGTCATCTGGCATGGGTGCATGGAAAAGGCGTTTTAGGTGCGTTTGGCGGTGCATGTAAAACAGTGGCAGATGCCTTTGGAAGCTGGCAGGGAACATTTTCTTCTATTTTTCTCATGGCACTTCAGCCAGGAATTTGGGGAGAACAGTATTATCATCTGACTCCTGCAGTATTGTCCGGGTTATTGAGCGCAGCTGTACTAAGTTTTTTCTTATCAATTCTTTCATACATTGTTTGGAGCCGGAAAAAGGGAGGCAGGGATTCTGGGCTGTCTGCTGGCAATTTTGGCGTTGCAGCTTGCACCGGGCAAAGTATCTGCTTTTTACTGGTGGAACGGAGGAATTCATTATACCGGTGCATTCAGCTTTTTGCTTTTATTCACGGCATTTCTGATACATGCGATTGCCCGGAAAAGAAAAAAAGAGTGCTGTATAGTGTGTTGGCAGCATGGATGGCAGTCATGGTTGGCGGCGGAAATCTTGTGACGGCGTTGATCGGAAATGTGGTTACAGGATATGTGATCTTGATTTTGTTGTGGAGAAAACGAAAGGATCTGTTAAAGTATCTGGCGGTTCCCGGAGGAGCGATGCTGATTGCATGTTTTGTGTCAATATAGCAGCGCCGGGAAACTGGATCAGGCAGGGAAAATCCGGTGAGATTGCATCCTATGGTGTAATTGGTTCTATTTTAAAATCCTTTGTATTGTGTATGCAGGATATTGCGGGAGACTGGACCGGGATTTTCTGGGTATTTTTGATTTTAATGGTACTTCCTGTTTTATGGACAATAGCATCTAAAACAGAGTTTGAATTTCCGCTTCCGGGAGTCATTACTTTGGCAGGATACTGTTTCCTTTCTGCAATGTATGCACCGCAGCTGTTTGCACTCGGACAGTGGGGAACGGGAAGAATTGAAAAACATTATGTATGATATGTTTTTGATTTTGACCGTTGTTCTTGAATTTTACTGGATCGGATGGATTCAGAAAAAACAAAAGCTGTACTGGAACGCCGATTCTCATTTAAAATGGTATGGTTTTGTACAGGAATGACAGTGATATGCTTTTTACTGGTATCCCCTGGCATCGCCGAAAGAAATAACCTCTGCAGCAATTGTAAAATGCAGTCAGGAGCGGCGAAGCACAGGCATACGCAGATGCAATAGAACAGAATATTGTGACCATTAAAAATTCTGACGAAGCTCTGATTTTAATTCAGGAGCCGCCGAAAAATACGGAGCTGTTTAAGACAGATGAAATCGAAACCTGGAGATTTGGAACGGCGGAGTATTACGGAAAAAATAAAATCCGTTATTATGAAGAGTTGGATAAGTGATCGGAGATGGGGAATAAAAACACAGATAAAACTGAAAAAGACAGAAAAGACGGAGGCTTTTACGGTGAAGAAACTGGCAGAATGGATTAGTATAAAGAAAATAGCAGTAGCTGTCGGATTCGCATTTTTTGCGTCGATGGTGCCGAACTGGTTACTGGCGTTTATCGCCAGACCTTCGGGGACGACTACGGATATTCTGCAGCAAGCCATCAGACGTGGCTTCATACGCATTCTGTGATCGAAGTGCTCCGGACAGGTCTGGAAACAACAAAGCAGATGTGCCAGGTCTGGAATGGAGACTGGTTCAGTGTTTTTTATATTTACGCTGATGCCGGAGGCCTTTGTATACAGAAGTTTTGGATCGTACCTGTGTTCTGGACACTGGCAATGATTGCAGCCACTTATTATATGGTACATGAGTTTTTTTACAAACTATTTTGGCTTAAAAATGGTATGAAGGCGGAGTAGTCACATTATTGATTCTGCTGATGTTTTATCAATGGATTCCAAGCTCCGGAATCGGTATGTACTGGTATGTTGGAGTAATCCACTATATGATGCCCCATGTTTTGGCAATGCTTTTGATTGGATTTTTTACTGAAATATTTAAGAACGGACAAATTCAGATATATTATCTTTTCTGTTTTGGGAATGATCGCATTCGGAGGGAGCAGCTATTATTCGGCATTTCTGGTTTTATTCAGTTATGTATTGATGTTTGTGATCGTGAAAAATAAAAAGCGTGCAGGGGTGTTTGCATTCCCGACATTTGCCGGAATGATCGCTTTGTACTTTCAGGTTACAGCACCCGGAAATGCAGCCAGAGTAGGCGGAGAGCAGATGGGCTTCAGCGTAGGAAAAGCAGCTTTCACGATTGTAGAAGCGTTGTGGCAGGGGGCTGTAAATGTAGTAAATTATTGAGGAGACTCCACTTTTATTTGTGCTGTTATTCTTTGTGACAGTCGTAGCATGGGAATGTCTTTCAGAAGCAAAATTGAAATTCGAGTTTAAATATCCGGTATTATGGGTTGGCTATATGTTTGGCGTGTATGCGGCAATGTATGCACCGGAGCTCTATGCAGCAACGGAGGTGTCCGGAGGACCTGGAACGATGGAATATCTGACGTTTATTTTAACGTCAGTTTCCTCCGTTATCTATGTAGAGGGCTGGATCTTGCGGAAACTGGAACTACGTCATACTCTGAAAAAGAAGAGAAATTTATCATAAATGTATCACAGTTCCGGCGGTATTTGTTTGCCTGGTTCTGTGCCTGGTATTTAGGGAAATCTGAAGGATTCGTTATTTTACAGCTCCTGCAGTTATATTGCAAGCGGTCAGGCAGCAGATTTTAAGGAACAAATGGAATCCCAGGAAAGAATATTGCGGGATGATTCCATTAAAGAAGCATATCTGTGTCCGACAAATCCGGAGCAGGCCATTGATGCATATGCCGGTCATCAAAAATCCGGAAGCATTTACCAATAGAGTTGTCGGAAACTTTTATGGAAAAGACATGGTTACGACAACGGAATGAATATTAGATAACAATTACAGATAGGATGAATCCAGCATAAAAATAAAGGAGAACAGTGTGAATAAAAAATTTCATATCGAAATGCTGCGGATCATAGCGGTAGTGATGGTCGTTCTGAATCATTCTGATCTATAATATACCGATATTTGTGGAGTGTGATCTTTAAAAAGAGAATTCCAGAATGCTTGTAGTATTAGTATGAATTTATCTGAATTTTGATGTATGGCCATTGCTGGGCAATTGCATGGAAATCAGGATACATTTTGCAATGGAAATATTTTCTGGGATTGGGGCTGATCTGAAAAGTCGGAATGTCTATCGTCGGACAGTTTCGGGATATTCTATGCCGATGAGTTTTTTGTACTGCAGTAATGTTTTTTATGTTTTGCTGGGATATTTTCTGGGGGCAGTTTACAGAGAAATGCCGACATTTGTCCGGATGGAAATATTTTCTGGGATTGGGGTGATAACATTAAAGTTATGGGATTGTCTGATCGTCGGACTGAGTTGGGGATATATCTATGATCCGTATTGAATCTTATGATCCCGCTGATGGCTTGTGCAGTCTATCTTGGCGTCCGCAGATTTTTTTGTAATGCATACGAATATCAGAGGAGGGATCATAGCATGTCTGGGCAGCTGTGCATTTGGCGTATACTTACTGGAGCATATCGGTCAGAAGCTATTCCTGAAGCTGTATTTGCAGCTGGCAGATCGGACATTCGGAATATTTGCATGCTCTGTTTATATCTGCTGTATTTTGCTGTTTAGCTTTGTACGTACATGGCTTATTCGAAAAAGTAAAATAGTAAGAAAATTTATTTAGCAGATTGGTACAGTTCTTTTTGCGGAAACAGGGGAGGATGTAACGAAAATCCATGCAAAGGGAACAAGACTGACGCAAAGAACTTTATTACGTTCGTAGCACTGATGACTCTCAGGACTAAACCTGAAAGTCGTCGAGAGTTAATTTTTCAGGAAGTTCACAGATAATATTGGTAATTGATTTGGCGAGAAATGCATGTTAAATTCCTGAAAATTAGACAGTTACCAATCCCTGCTTGTTAAAAAGCAGGGATTTGTAGTATGATAAAGAGTATCAGAACCACAGAAAGGAACACACTTATGCTGCACGAACTGGAATATCCATTTGACAGTGAATATATTTTAAAAAATCAAAGAGCTTGAAGCGTCGTCTGCTGGAGGAGAACACCCAGCGGATTCCGAAGAAGATCGCGGTGCTGGGAGGCTCTACGACCCATGATATTATCCGGATTCTGGAGCTGTTTTTGCTGAATCAGGGAATTGAACCGACCTTTTATGAATCGGAGTACGGAATGTACTGGGAAGATGCGATGTTCGGCAATGAAGAATTGAACGCGTTTGGACCGGATCTGGTTTATATTCATACGAGCTTTCGGAACCTGCGCAGTCTGCCGGAGGTAAAGGATTCCCGGGAACAGGTGGAAGACAAGCTCAGATCGGAATTTGAACATTTTCAGGTGATGTGGGAGAAGCTGGCGGATACCTGGCATTGTCCGATCATTCAGGACAACTTTGAACTTCCCTATTACCGTTTGATGGGAAATCAGGATGGTGCGGATTTTCATGGCAGAACCTGGTATGTGAACCGGATGAACCAGATGTTTGCAGATTATGCGGCAGAGCATCAAAATTTCCTGATCAATGATATCTGCTATCAGTCTGCGGCATATGGTCTGGATGAATGGTCTGCGCCGTTTTTCTGGCACATGTACAAGTATAGTTTGTGCCTGAAGGCGATTCCATGGATGGCACACAACGTTGCGAATATTATGAAGTCGCTTTACGGCAAAAATAAAAAATCGCTGGTGCTGGATCTGGACAATACGCTTTGGGGAGGCATTGTCGGGGATGACGGTCCGGAAAATCTGGAAATTGGACAGGAAACGAATCTGGGACAGGTTTATGCGGAATTTCAGTCCTATGTGAAGTCACTGAAAGACTATGGCGTGATGTTGAACGTCGCATCCAAGAATGAAGAGGAAAATGCACTTGCAGGCTTGAATCATCCGGCAGGGGTGCTGAAGCCGGAGGATTTCCTGATCATTGCGGCAAACTGGGAGCCGAAGAGCCGGAATATTCTGGAAATTGCACATCAGTTGAACATTTTGCCGGACAGCCTTGTGTTTGCAGATGATAATCCGGCAGAGCGGGAGATTGTGCGGCAGCAGGCACCCGGCGTGACTGCGCCCGAGATCGGCAAACCGGAGGATTATATCCGGGTGCTGGATCGCGGTGGTTATTTTGAAGTGACGTCGCTTTCGGAGGATGACCGCAAGCGAAATGAGATGTATCAGGCGAATTTGAAGCGCGAAAGGCGCAGGCATCCTTTGCGGACTATGCAGAGTATTTGAAATCCCTGGATATGAAAGCCACGATCCGAAGCTTTGAACCGGTTTACATGGCAAGAATCGCACAGCTGACCAATAAGAGCAATCAGTTCAATTTAACAACACAGCGTATGACACAGGCACAGATTGAACAAATGGCGGCGGATGATTCTTATATTACCTTATATGGAAAACTGGAGGATAAGTTCGGGGATAACGGCGTTGTTTCTGTTGTGATCGCCCAAAAGGAAGAGAAAGTAGCGCATATCCGCCTGTGGCTGATGAGCTGCCGCGTCCTGAAACGGGACATGGAGCTTGCAATGCTGGATGAGCTTGTGGAACGGTGTCAGGAAGCAGGAATCGAAGAAATTTACGGATACTATTATCCGACGGCGAAAAACAACATGGTACGGAAATTTTACGGAGAGCTGGGCTTTGAGAAGTGTTCGGAGGATGAGGCTGGAAACAGTGTCTGGAAGCTGAACACAGCAGGCTATGAAAAGCGAAACCATGTGATCGAAGTGGAGAGCTGAGTATGTTATTTCAGTCATATATTTTTATCCTGCTGTTCTTTCCGCTGTGTCTGCTGGGCTTCTGGGGGCTAAAGCGCCAGAAGCTTTTGCAGCTCTGGCTGATTGCCTTTTCCCTGTGGTTTTACGGAGCAGCGAGTCCGTATTATCTGTTGCTGCTGCTGGGCAGTATTGCATGGAATTATGCTTTTTTTCGCGCCATAGAGCGTGGCATTGGGCGTGTTACAGAGCGTGTTTCCGGGAGTGCTATGGAGCGCGCAGAGTATGGGATGGAATGTGACAGCTCCCGGAAAAGACTCTTGTTAGGAATTGGAATTGCAGGAAATCTTGCATTACTTTGCTTTTTTAAATATCTTAATGCAATATCGGCTGGCTGGAGTCAGATGAAAGGGCTGGAGGATCCGATTCTGCAGCTTGCATTACCCCTTGGCATCAGCTTTTTTACCTTTCAGCAGATTGGATTTCTGGCAGATGCTTATAAAGGAGAGGTTGGGGCGTGCAGCCTGAGGGAATATGTCCTGTTCGTTTCCTTTTTCCCATATGTGTCGTCGGACCGATTGTCAATGCGCAGGAAACGCTGCCGCAGTATCGGCAAATCGGTCGGCAGCGCCCGGATTGGGAAAAGTTTGCAGGCGGACTGTATCTGTTTGCGCTGGGGCTGTCAAAAAAGGTGCTGCTTGCGGATACCTTCGGCAAGGCGGTGGATGCAGGCTATGGAAATGTGGCAGGGCTGTCCGGCACGGATGCCCTGGCTGGTAATGCTGTTTTATACGCTGCAGCTGTACTTTGATTTCAGCGGCTATTGCGATATGGGGCGGGGCATTGCTCATATGCTTGGCATGGAGCTGCCGGTGAACTTTGATTCTCCTACAAGGCGTCAACATCATTGAATTTTGGAAACGCTGGCATATTACGTTGAACCGTTTCCTGAGAAAATATGTATACATTCCGCTGGGCGGCAACCGGAAAGGTACAGCGCGGATGTATTTGAACTTATTTATTGTATTTCTGGTCAGTGGAATCTGGCACGGCGCAGGCTGGAACTTTGTCCTGTGGGGAGCGCTGCATGGTGCGCTGTATCTGATTACCCGGTCATGGCAGCTAAAGCGGTCACGGCAGCAGTGTGCGGCGGATGTGCATGTTCAAAATGGAACGAAAAAATCCGGTGTATTTTCTGCAGTCCAACATGTGCTTTGCGTCGCTCTGACCTTCCTGTTTTGAACTTTACATGGATGCTGTTCCGTTCTGCAAATCTGTCACAGGCAGGTGAGTTTGTCGGACGGTTAATCGGCGGTGGCTTTGCAGCTCCGGCGGTTCAGATCACAGAGGCGTTCAATTTGGAAGAGTTTTGGTATGTGATCAAGATTTTACATCTGGATCGTCTGCCGGGAAACGAGCTGTACTTATGCTTTGGTTTTTTGGCAGTGGCGCTTTAGCTCGTCTTTTTTGCACGCAACGCAGGTGAGCGGGAAAAGAGCTTTGAACCGAACGGGAAAAATATGTTTGTGACAGCATTTCTGATGATCTGGTGTGTGGTGTCATTAAGCGGTGTAAGCAGCTTTTTGTATTATCGGTTTTAGAGGATGTTTGGCTTAAATTGAGGAGTAGTGTGAAAAAATAAGCGTGATCGCTTATTTTTCGCACTGCTATTTGTGCCGCAGGCGTCACAAAGTAGCTATGATCGCAGAGCAGAACTGGAAGTTCTGCTCGCGATTCCTTCGGCGCAAGACGCCTGCGGAATGGAGATTAGAATGGAAGAAAACGAAGGAAAAGAAAAAAAAGCAGAAAAAATGCAGCCGAAGCGCTGGCTTGCCGGTTTTCTGGGCATTTTTCTGGCGGGACTTGCAGGATGTATGGCGCTGGTGGTCTGGGTGGATCCTTTTTTTCTGTATCATAAGCCCCTTTCCGGGTTTCCGTATCTGGTAGATAATCAGGTAAATCAGAATCCGGGACTTGCAAAGCATATGGATTATGATGGGATTTTAATCGGGTCCTCCATGACTGCGAGCTTTAACACGGACTGGTTTGAGGAGCTGCTTGGGATAAAGACGCAGAAACTTTCTTATAACGGTTCTTATCCGAAAGATTTATCCAATATCATGCAGCTGGTATTTGATGCAAAGGGCGATCAGGTAAAAGCTGTATATATGGCGGTGGATCAGGCCACGTTCTCGGCGGATCCGGAGGAAACGAAGTTTCCGCTTACCGATTATCTTTATGATGACAATGTGTTCAATGACATTCCGTATCTGCTGAACAAGGATGTTTTGCTGGACTATATTCTGCGACCGCTGGCAGACAGAAAAGATGCTTCGGACTGGTCGGAGCTGTATAAGCCCTGGTGGACGGATGAATATTATAATAAGGCAAACGTGTTGATGTATTATGAGCCGGCAGAGGAACGGCCGGAAGAGGAAGCGCTTGCGGCGGATTATTTCAACGATGCGGTAGAAACGAATCTGCAGCAGAATATTCTGCCTTATATTGAAGCTCATCCGAAAACGGAATTTTATATTTTCTATCCGCCTTACAGCATTTTATTCTGGAATGATGTGACGCGGGAAAAGGAAACGGATGCGGTCATCGGCAGACTGGAATATATGACGGAACGATTGTTGAACTATGAAAATGTTCATGTGTTCAATTTTCTGGGAAAAAGAAGATATTATCTGTAATCTGAACAATTATGCGGACTATATGCATTATCATAAAAATGTCTGCCGGTATATCACGGAGTGCTTTGCAACCGGTGAAAATGAACTGCATCCGGAAAATTATGGGCAGGCGTTTGATGAGATCAGGACACTGGCGATGAGTTATAATTACCCTGCGATCTGGGACGACTGGTACGATAGGACGCCGCGGTATGGGAGGAATAAAGATTGAAAAATAAAATTTTTCAATCGCGAGATTTGTGTCTGCGCGCTTGACACAAACTCGGCATGCGCAAAAAACGTGCGCAGAAATGAGAGGAAAATATGCTGCAGAAAGCATTGGGATGTCTGTTTGTGTTTGGAATTGCCCCGGTCGGGATCGGCGGACTTTGGACAAAAGGAATTGGGCAGAAAAGAGAAAAGATTTTGAACCTGTATCTGGCAGGTTTTTGAGTGAGCTGGCGGTGTTTCAGCTGATCGCTGTGCCGGTGATGGTAAAAGAAGTTTATGGATGAACCTGCTGGTATATCTGACAACTGCGGTTTTTGCAGTGTTGGCTGCGACGGATTTATCTGGACGCTTCTGCGGGAACGCGGTTTGTGGAAGCAGGACAGGCAAAAGCAGCACGTTGCAGTTCAAAATCCGGAGCGTCTGCTTTTCTGGCTGCTGTTTTTGGCGTCGGTGGGCTATCAGATGTATATGGCCTTTGCCTATGCTTCCTTTGACGGGGATGATGCGTATTATGTAGTGCAATCTGTATTGGCGGATCAGACAGGCGTATTGAACCGGATTCGTCCCTACACCGGACTTTCCACGGACTTAGATATTCGTCATGCCCCTGGCGACGCTGCCGCTGTGGATTGCCTATGTGGCGCGGATGACGGGCATTCATGCGACCATTGTGGCCCATACGCTGCTGCCGCTGATTTTTTATTCCGCTGACCTATTATGTGTTTGTTCAGATCGGCAGAAAGCTGTTTTTTCCGATGGCTCTGTCAAGCTTCCGATTTTTCTGACGCTGGTTTCTATTATGCAGATCTGGGGAATATTTCGATCTATACGAATGAAACCTTTTTCCTGACGCGGACCTGGCAGGGAAAATCGGTGCTGGCGAATCTGATCTTACTGGTGGAGCTGTGGCTGATGCTGGAACTTTGTGCCCGGGAAAAAAATAAGGAGAGGCAGGAAGAAACGGATCGCAGCTGACCTACTGGCTGCTTCTTACAGTCAATCATATCGCGGCGGCGATGATGACGAGTATGGGTGCGTTTCTGACAGCGATGCTGTTGGGCATTACGGCTCTTGTGGCGGCAATTCGGTATCGCTGCTGGTCGATTTTGTGGAAAACGGCGTTATGCTGCATCCCGAATGTGATCTATCTGGCGTTGCTGCTGGTTTTGTAAAGGGAAAGACGGCAGTTTGCAAAACACCTGCAAACTGCATCGATAGGAGAGATTGCGTTGAAAGAGATTGTGACAATTTTTCAGAATTACTGCGGCAGTGGCTGGTATCCGGTACTTTTTCTGGCTGCGCTTTTGTATTTGCTGGTTACAGAACAAAAAAAGCGGATTCGCGTCGTGCTGGTAGAAGGCTCTCTGGTGATCACGGTTTTGTTTTTTCTGCCGTTTACAAAGACGGTAATGAATCTGTTGGGGAGGGAGAAACCTATTACCGGATTTTGTGGCTGCTTCCCATGGCGGTGGTGATCGCTTATGGGGGATCCGGTTGTTTGGAAAGCATTACCGGATCGGCTTTGTCCTTCTGACGCTGGTTCTGGTACTGACCGGAAAATCGGTGTACGATAGCCCGTATTTGTCCAAGGCGCAGAACCGGTATCATATTCCAAATTCCGTGATTGCGATCTGCAACGAAATCATGCCGGCGGAGGAGGAAGAGCGGGTCTGGGCGGTATTTCCGCAGGAGCTGATCTATTATGTACGACAGTATACATCGGAGGTGCAGATGCCCTACGGGCGGGAAATGCTGGAGGCGTCCTGGGAGTGGAACTGGGACACACATCCGATTTATGAGATCATGCGGAGGATACGATTGATCTGGATGCGCTTTCGCCGCTTTTGACGGAGTACAATTGCCAGTATCTGATTTTGAACAAGAGTGTTCCGTATACCGGCGATCCGCAAAAAACGGACTGACGAAAATCGCGGATATTGAAGCATATGAGCTGTATCGGAATGAAGCGGTGGAGATTGTGAAGAAGAAAGAGCAGGAGGAAAATAAAAAATGAAATCGACGGACGGCAGGTGCAAACGAAAAAATCTGTCGTTTTAGCAAAGAATGGCTATTTCTGCAGGCATTTTTTGACAGCGCTTGCGTTAAATACAGAACTTGGAGTAGCAGATGATGAAATCGATGGAATCAACAATGTTCTTTTGGCAAAAGTTTTATGCACTGTTTGCTCAGATTGAATCTGGAATTAGTACAAGGGATTTTTCCTGACAGTATTAACAGCAGCATTGTTTGTCGGATATATATGGATTTCACGGAAAGAACAAACGCTTCCGCCGAAAAAACATATTGGTTTGGCAGCTTTTCTGGCAATGATGTATACAGGAGGTATGGCATACTGGTACGGTGGAAATCTTTCGCTTTTGTATTATTCATTTCAGATCAACAGGCTGCGCAGTGTTGTATTACTTCTGGGGATGTATTTCTTTTATCTGTATGCGATCGAAGGGTGCATTACATATTGCGGCAAAAAAATGAGAATGGGAACCGCTACAGAGAAAACTGGAAAATGGGGAACAGCGTATCAGAAATATTCGTTTTGGATGACCTGGGGCATCCTGGTGTTTGTGTGGTTTATTCATCTGATTTTAAGATATCCTGGTGCTATGAGCTATGATAACTGGGCACAGCTGCGATATTATTATGGATTTGAAACATATACGACAGCTCAGCCGATTTTCCATACCTGGCTATTTGGTAGTTTTATTCGACTTGCCGTAAAACTCGGAAGTCCGAATGTCGGTTTGTTTTTGTTTGTACTGATGCAGTCCCTGATTATGTCTGCTGTTCTTGCATGGACACTGGAACTGATGAAGCGCTGGAATACAGCTGTCTGGCTTAGAACGCTGACTTTTTGCGGTTTATTGTATTGCACCGTATTTTTACAGGATATGCTGCATTTCCGATCAAAGATTATCTCTATACTGCTTTTTTTAGTGTTGCTGGCTTGTCTGATGGCAGAATGGATGCTGGAGGAAGAGCAATTTTGGAATCAGGCTGTCCAAAATGTACTTTGGATTGTGGCAGCAGCGCTGATGATTTTATGTCGGAAAAACGGAATTTATCTGTATCTGGTTGTGACAGTTGTCATCTGTGTACAAATGTTTTGGAAGAAAAAGCGGACACGGAGAGTTATAGGGAGAAAAGTGGCTATTGTCATCCTGCCGTTTCTTCTGGTATTTGCAGTGGAAGGAATTATTACACAGGTTTATCATGTGGAAAAGGATTCTCCGAAGGAAATGTTTTCGCTGCCGTTTCAGCAGACAGCGCGCTATGTAAAAGAATACGGGGATGAGATACCGGGTGAAGAGCGCGAGGTTATTGCAAAGGTTTTGGATTATGATTCTCTGGCGGAAATCTATGAGCCGATGACCGCTGATCCGGTAAAAACAACCTATCGTTCCGGTTCGACGGGGGATCTTGTGGCATATTTCAATGTGTGGATGAAAGAGTTTTTTAGGCATCCGCTATGCTATGTGGAAGCAACGTGGAATCAGAATTATTATGTATTTGCGCCTTATGCGGATAACGTGGTTTACAATAAGAATTGCCTGGTTGGTTCTGACTTGGAATATGATAAAGAGTATTACAGCTGGCTGAATTTCCAAATCCCTGAAAAAATGGAAGGCGTGTCGAATATTGCAGTGAAACTATACAGCCTGCTGACGACAGCGCCGGTGATCGGAATGTTCAGCAATGTGGCTTTTTATGTAATTTTGATGTTTGTATTATTGCATTTTGTCAGGCTGGAGAAAAATAAAAAAGCATTCGTTGTGATGCTTTCTGCGCTGATTTCTTTCCTGTTTGTATTACTGGCACCTCAGATTCAGGGGCAGCCAAGATACGCGTTCCCGATCATTTATACGATGCCGCTGATGATCGCGTTTTATCAGAAGACAGAGCGTGGATGAACACAGCGCCGGACGGCATATCGGACAACGGCATGATCAGATGCCGGACAAGTTAAAAGTATAAAACCATAAAACAACCAACCCGGGAAGCTACGCATCTCAAGTGCACAGCCTCCCGGGTTTTATTTTAATGCAATCTTCAATTCAAAATTATTTTACTGTTTAAATACTTTTCCAAACCGCTCTGCGATTTTTTCACGACCCTTTTGGTTCAGATGATATCCGTCCGTCAGGCAGTCGGTATCCTCCATTGTGATCGCACCGTAGTAGTTGTCAATAAAGGATACGCCGTTTTTGCGGCAGGCTTCGACTTCCCAGTTGAGGTAATCGACCATCGTGCCGTTGCCGAGATCATCGCGGTCGATATCGATGGTTTTGCCGTTTGCATCCGTGAAGGTCTTAGTAGGGCTGGGAGAGCAGATAAATGCGGATAGGCGGGCACTGCTCCTGAAAAAGCTTGATTGTCGCGGTTAAAGCGCCGTAAACAGTTGTCAGGTTTTTATCGTTTGCCTCGTCGTAAACCGTGCGGTCGTCTCTGTAGTCCTGGAGGTCGTAGAGGATCACGAGATCGTCCACCTTGGAAAGGTCAACGCTCTTTAAAGTTTCGAGCGCCTGGGCGGCAGCTTCGGAATTCATCTGCGGGACGATGACATCCATCAGGTCAAAATTCTGGTTGAGCAGAGCAGCCGCAACCCAGTAAAGGCTGACGCCATCCAGCGGATAGCTGTTGTCAAATTCCTGATGCTTCATGGAAATGGAGCTTCCGGGGAACGCGGCGTTTAAAATGGTGGCATTTGCGGATTTTTCCATCAGGGCAGCCAGACCGGTGTCAGAGCGATCATCGGACAGAAGGTCGTTGCCGAGGGCAAGAACGGTGGTTACCCCGTCATCCTCATGCCCTTCGAGCATTTCCGGATCGAGAGGCTGGAGATAATCCATAACCTCAACATCGAACTCTGTAGTCGTTTCATTTGGGTCATAATCAGACTGACGGCCGCGGTTCCAGAGAAACAGCCGGACAATCGTTACAACGAGGATGATAGAAAAGACGATGACGAAAATCACATGTCGGACGGACGCCCGGAGCTGGAAGAACCGCCTCCTTTTACGGCTTTTTGTATGGGAATGGGTATGTTTTGAATGCTGATTTGGTCTGCTGTTTTCTGCGGTAGAATTATTTTCTTTCATAAAAAATCTGAACTCCTTATGGTTTACTGTCAATTTTGACCGGTAAAAAGTCGTTTTGATACATTCATCTTAGCATTCAGCCACACAACTGTCCAGACAGGGGTCAAAAGATTCAAAATAATTTAAGAATCTTAACAATATTCATATAAAGCATCTCATGTTATACTAAAGCATACATGAAATATCGAAAGAACGAAAAGGGAGAAACGGTAGGATGGTTTTTTTCATCATTATTATTTTTATGGCTCTTTTTGCCGGTGGTTGTTGCTGGATATTATATTGTTCCGTCAAAATGTAAAAATATCCTGCTGCTGATATCAAGTTTGCTTTTTTTATGCCTGGGGAACCGGTCTATATTTTGCTGATGCTGTTTTCCATTTTTTTTAACTGGGGAACAGGGCTTTTGATCGACCGGTTTCGGAAAATTGACGGGATTTTGCTGGCAGTAAATGTTGTCGGAAATCTTGCGTTACTCGGATTTTTCAAATACTATGATTTTTTTATTGGGTTGGTCAACAGCTGTTTCAAAACGACGTTTCCGGAAAAGAATATTCCGCTTCCGATTGGAATTTCTTTTTTACGTTTCAGATTCTGTCATATGTAATTGATCTGTACCGGGGAAGATATCCTGTCCAGAAAAATATCCTAAATCTGGCGCTTTATATTTCCTTTTTCCCGCAGTTGATTGCAGGACCGATTGTGCGGTATGTGGATATTGACCGACAGCTGGAAAGCAGGACGCACAGCACCCAAAAGGCGATGGAGGGAATTCGGCGTTTTCTGTATGGTCTGAGGAAAAAGGTGCTGATTGCAAACGTTCTCGGACAGTGCGTGGACAGCATTTATGCGATGGAGCTGTCAGAGGTAACCGGGGCGTTTTTGCATGGCTGGCAGCAGGAATGTATATGCTTCAGATTTATTATGATTTTTCGGGGTATTCGGATATGGCGATCGGACTCGGAAAGCTGTTTGGCTTTGATTTTCCGGAAAACTTTAATTACCCGTATCTATCGAAATCTGTGCAGGAATTCTGGCGGCGCTGGCACATTTCCTTAGGAACATGGTTTCGGGAATATTTGTATTTTCCGCTTGGAGGGAGCAGAAAAGGTGCGGTGCGGACATACGTGAATCTGATGATCGTTTTTTAGTGACAGGGCTGTGGCACGGCGCGGGAATGACGTTTGTGCTCTGGGGCGTTTATTACGGAGTGCTTCAGGTGATTGAACGATTGGGATTTAAGAAAAATTCTGGGAAAATACCCGGTGATTGGATGGAGCTATACGTTTCTGGCAGCACTGTTTGGATGGGTTTTATTCCGGGCGGACACGTTTGTACAGGCAGGAGGAATGATGGTCCGCATGATCTGTCCGTGGAAGTATTTACAGACAGATGTACTTTTTACAAAATATTGTAGACCACAGAGCGTTTGTGATGTTGATTGTCGGGCTTTTGGGATGCGGTTTTATTCAGAAAATATGGCAGCGGATACCGGGAACGAAACGCTGGAAGTATTCCATTGGAGAAGCGGTATGGTGTGCAATCCTTGGCGTGTTGAGTCTGGCGGCGCTGGCTGGAAATACCTATAATCCGTTTATTTATTTCAGGTTTTAAACAGGAAAGGAACACGGATGAAAAAGAAAGAGATTTTGTGGATTCTTATTTTTGCATTATTATTTGGAAGCCCGTTTGTCAGCTGGTTTTTTCTGAAAAATTCTGTAGATACGCAAAATTATGAAAACCGGGAAGTGACAGAAATGCCGAAAATTTCCCTGGAAGAATATGCGCAATTTCCGCAGCAGTATGAGACGTATTTTTAACGATAATATTCCGTGGAGGAATCAGTTGATTTCGTTAAACAGCGGACTGGATTTGTTTGCATTTCGGGACTCCTCCAATGAAAACGTCCTGATTGGAAAAGATGGATGGCTGTTTTTACGGGAGGGACAAATCCGGTGGAACAGTCGACCGGGCAGCGACTTTTATCGGAAGCCGATCTTGAAAAAATTGCAGGACAGCTGACGCTTGTACAGCGCTGGGTACAGAGCAGGGAAGAAAACTTTATTTTCTTTCTTGCACCGAACAAAGAGACAATTTACCGGGAAAAGCTGCCGGAATCAGAAACAGTTGTTACCGACGAAACAGAGGCGTTTCAGCTGATAAATTATTTGAAAGAGCATACGGATATTTCGGTTGTCTGGCCGTATGAGGAGCTGATGGAAGCCAAAGCAGATAGTGGTATGTGGATTTACAGCAAACTGGATACGCACTGGGAAATCCCGGAGCTTATATCGGTGCAAAAGCGCTGGCAGAGGAGTTGGAAGTGGAAATGCCGGAGCTTTGGAAGTGTCTGCAGAGCTATCGGAGATTTTCCGTGGCGATCTTGCAAATATGTTAAATGTCAGCATTCCGAATGGGGATAGGGAATATCAGTTGAGCGGCTATGAAGTTGAGGATGGAAATCAGGGCGAATCGTATATGGAGTTTCATCAGAACAGCGGAAGCAGTCTGAAGCTTGCGATTCGGAGAGATTCTTTCGGGGGGCGAGACTGTCGAAGGTGTTACAGCATGCGTTTCAGGATGTTTATGTCGCACAGGGAGAAACGGATCTGATTGATGTGGATGCAGATGTCTTTGTTTATGAACTGGTCGAGCGAAGTCTGGAAAATCCGGATCTGGGGCTGCCTTATTTGTCTGTATTGTCAAACACGGATGAAAACGGCAAAGCAGTTACCCTGAAAGCGGAGTGCGATCTAAATGGCTTTTATATATCGGCGTTCCGGCAGCCGGATGGAACGGATGACTGGCAGGGGGTTTTGATCGGCGAGACGATTTCGCAGGAAGGGACAACATTTGCGTGCCAGACGGAGAAAACGGAAGACTGCAGATTTATATGTTCCTGGACGCAAACGGGGAAAAACCGGTTCATGAAATGACACTGGAATATTAGGAAATGCTTCCTAATCCGTGAGAAAGATGATATACTAGGACGAAAAGAAAAACAAGCGACGCCGGAGGCGGCATTTGTTTTTTCTTGAGTCGGTAACGAACGAACAGCCTGCCTAGGCAGGCGGAAAAGCGCGTTAGCGCGAGTTCGTGAGTGACAAATTAGAAAAGAAAAAAAGCGACGCCGGAGGCGGCATTTTTTTTCTTGAGTCGGTAACGAACGAACAGCCTGCGTAAGCAGGCAAGGAAAAGCACGTTAGCGCGGGTTCGTGAGTGCACTTTCGGCGACCAAAAAGGAATTTTTATATGAAAAAGAAACTGAATTTACGGGATTTTGCCATCCTGCAGCTTGTCGTGCTGATCTACACCAGCTCCACGGTCATCAGCAAAATCGCGGCGCAGTCCGCGGAGAGCGGAAAAGGATGGACATTTTGCTGCTCTACGGAGCAGAAATCGGAGTGCTGGGCATCTACGCGCTTTGCTGGCAGCAGGTCATCAAACGGGTGGAACTGTCTGTGGCGTATGCGAATCGGGCGATGGCGCTTTTGTGGTCACTTTTGTGGGCGGTATTACTGTTCGGGGAGCAGATTACGGTGAAAAAACTCATCGGCGTCGGACTGGTGCTTGCCGGGACGCTGATTATCAACGGAGGAAAGGAGCAGGAAAATCATGATTGATTATCATTACTTCTTTCTGATTGGATCCGTGCTTGTGGCGGCGGTTTCCCAGGTTTTATTAAAAAAGGCGCCCTGCATCATTATGACAGCTGGATTCGGGAATATTTGAATCCGTGGGTGATCACGGGTTATATTTTGATGTTCGGCTCCGTGTTTTTTAAGTATTATGGGACTTCGGGGCGTGGATTTTTTCAACGCCCCTGTCATTGATTCGCTGGGCTATGTATTGGTTCCGGTCTGCGGTGCGGTGTTTTTTTCATGAAAAACTGACTGCTCGCAAATTAGTGGGAATATGCTGCATAGTTCTGGGAATGGCTGTGTTCTACCTTTGAGGTCAGCTGCAGCCATTTTGCATAATCGTAGGAGCGGCGCACATCTGCAGTGCAGGCGGCAAGCTCCGCCGGATCACCCAGACGGTCGCGGAAGGCACGTCGGTCTGTCGGGGCGAGATTGACATATTTCAGATAGGAAATCTTGAGTTCATTTAAATGGCCGCGACAGGCGGGACAGTATTTTTTGTGCCCGTTCAGCATGTGGATTCGTTTACAGTGACGGCAATAATGGATGTACATCATAAGCGTAACTCCTTTCTTTTGGGTGACAAAAGTCTTTGTCCGGATAAACATATTGTGCCATTTAGACAAAAAAATACACAACGAAAAAACGTTTACAATTTTCGACAGGAAAGCTGGCAGGAGGGAATCAGTGGAGGAACAGCATAAGAAAAAAAACGGGAAGTGCCAAAAAGCGGCTCCCCATGGGATAAAAGACAGAAAGAGCGTATCAGAACAGAAAAAAAGGCGCAGCGCGCAGAACGTATTCCCGAGCGGAAAAAGTCGAACTGGGACGATGGAGAATTTCTCGATGACTGGGACGAGGTATCCGGCAAAACAGCAGCGCACAGCAATAAGCGCCGCGTGAAAAAGCCTGCCGGAAAAAGCAGTCAGACCTTTCATGAAAAAGCAGTCAGAACCGCACTGTAAAGCGCTCTGGGTCCGCATCGACCGCAGCATCCGGCAGAAACCGAAAACACCGGTCTGCCAGAAAAAGAGCCAATGGCGGCGCTGGATATCGCGATTGCTCTGACGGGCGTGCTGGTTTTGGCAGCGGCAGCGTTTACGACATCGATGTATCTGAGACGAAACGAGCAGAATAAGCAGATGGAGGCGGTGGCTGTAGTCGGGGAAAAATCTGGAAGCGATCGGGATGTCCGGGGAAGAGGTTCTGTCGGCGGTCGCTGTCGCAGCGCAGAACGCCCCGGAGGAGGCTTCTGAAGAAGAGACGACGGAGACGGAAACCGGATATGAGGAAAAGGATCTGGAAGCCAATGTCGACGTTATTTTAAAGCTGTCTTCGATGCAGAAGGATATGAAAATTAAATTCGCGGACAAAAACTCCGGTAAGCTGATAGAAATCAACCCTTTACCGTAAAGCTGGAGGGCGCGTCGAGCCAGAACGCAAAGGATGACGACAAGGACGGCATAATTTATTTAAAAGACTTAAAAGCAGGCGATTACGTCGTTACCGTGACCGGACCGGATGAAATCAGCGGCAGAAAAGCAGCCGGAATTTCCGGGCGAGTGACGGTAAAGGACAAGATTGAGTATAAAAAGGTCGACGTGACGGACGAGATCAAAAGGAGTCGGAGATCAACGTGGCGAAAGAGGATACCGCGATTGCACCGGCAGTGGAATCGGTTCTACAGGATACTGTGGAATGGGTTGCGTCCACCAAAACGCCGGCAGGAAACGGACAGGAATATGAAGAGGTCGGCAAGTCCGATATCCCGGAGCCCTGCCCAGCAAGACTTCTGGAAGCCGGAGATAAAATACGCATATTTTGCAAAGGAAACGCAGATCGCCGTTTTCGACCAGACCAGGAGGAATCCCCGGCAGAGAATGAGAATACGCCGCCGACCGAGGCGAATCTTCCTCCGAGAGCGAAAGCACAAAGCCGTCCGAGAGTGAAGGTACAAAGCCTTCGGAAAGCGAATCGGAATCCGGAAGCAGCAAGCCGACGGAAAGCGAGAGCACGAAGCCATCCGAGAGTGAAAGTACAAAGCCTTCGGAAAGCGAATCTGCAACCGAAAGCAGCACTGCAGTGACAGAGCCGACAAAAACGCCGGAAACCAAGCCGGAGGAGGTAAAGGTCAAGAAAATCACGATCTCAGGCTCTGCAACGGTTGAGGTCGGACAGACTGTTTCCCTTTCTGTAACGGTATCGCCGGACAATGCAGCGAACAAGTCCGTTCGCTGGGAAATCGTTTCCGGAAAAGAGTTTGTCTCGGTGGATGATAAAGGGAACGGTAAAAGGCGTAAAAGCCGGAGAAGCGAAGATCAAAGCGGTCGCGCAGGACGGCAGCAACGTAGAGAGCGGAATCAGCACCGTGAAGGTGACGGAGAAAAAGATAAACCGCGGCGATACAAAGACCTTATTGAAAGATAAAAACGGCAACCAGCTGTACTGCAAGGACGGGGATACCTACCGTGAGGCAACGACGGCGGATTATTATACCAAAGACAAATTTTACCGCAAAAAAGCGAATGTGGAATATCGGTATACCGGATGGCAGACGATCGACGGAAAACGCTTTTTCTATGACAAAAACGGGACCGCCGTTACCGGCGAACAGGTGATCAGGGCGTGAAATACACGTTCAATGGGGACGGCAGCTTAAATACGGGAACTGTGATGGGAATTGACATTTCCAAACACAACGGCAATATCGACTGGAACGCAGTCAAAAATTCCGGTGTGCAGTATGTCATCCTGCGCTGCGGCTATCGCGGCTCGGCTTCGGGCGTGCTGGTCGAGGATCAGAAGTTTAAGAGCAATATTCAGGGCGCGACGGCGGCAGGTCTGAAGGTCGGCATTTATTTCTTCAGCCAAGCGGTGAATGAAGTGGGAAGCGGTCGAAGAGGCCTCCATGACGCTTTCCCTGATTAAAAAATACAGAATCACTTATCCTGTCTATATTGACGTGGAGAGCGCGAATGGGCGCGCAGACGGAATTTCCAAAGCGGCGCGAACGTCTGTCATCAACGCATTCTGCCAGACGATCCGTAACAGCGGCTACACACCGGGACTATATGCGAACAAAAACTGGCTGACGGAAAAGATCAATACAGGCTGGCCCTTGGCGGCTGCAAGATCTGGCTGGCACAGTATGTTGCTGCACCGACCTATGGAGGACGTTACGAGATGTGGCAGTATTCGTCGAGAGGGTCGATTGCAGGAATCAAAGGAAATGTTGACTTAAACGTAAGCTATATGGGTTACTGATATCAGTCGTATTTTCCTGTTGGAAAAACACGGAAAATATGGTACACTGGAAAAAAATCAGGATTATGGGATTTTGCGTCCTTTGCGCAGAATCGAAAAGGAGAAGAGGCATGAGAACCTATCTTGTTACCGGAGGAGCGGGGTTTATCGGTTGCCCAATTACATTCACTATATGTTCCGCAAGTATGACAACGAAATCCGCATCATCAATGTGGATGCGCTGACCTATGCGGGCAATCTCGAGAACTTAAAAAGACATTGAAAACCGCGATAACTATACCTTCGTAAAAGCAAATATCTGCGATAAAGAAGCGATTGCAAAGATCTTTGCAGAAAACGATATTGACCGCGTGGTGCATTTTGCGGCGGAAAGCCATGTAGACAGAAGCATCAAAAATCGAGGTATTCGTACAGACCAACGTGCTGGGTACTGCTGTGATGTTAAACTGCGCAAAGAACGCGTGGGAGCTTCCGGACGGCACCTTTAAGCCGGGCAAGAAATTCCTGCATGTTTCGACGGATGAAGTATACGGCTCTTTGAGCGAAGATGGCGGCTATTTCTATGAGACAACCCCCCTATGCGCCCCACAGCCCGTATTCTGCCAGCAAGGCAGGATCTGATATGCTTGTAAAAGCGTATATGGATACCTATCATTTCCCTGCAAATATCACAAACTGCTCTAATAACTACGGCCCCTATCAGTTCCCGGAAAAGCTCATTCCGCTGATCATCAACAATGCGCTGCACGGCAAGAAGCTTCCGGTATACGGCGACGGCAAGAACGTCCGCGACTGGCTGTATGTCGAAGACCACGCAAAGGCCATCGACATGGTGCAGGAGCAGGGCAGACTGTTCGAAACCTACAATGTAGGCGGTCATAACGAAAAACAGAACATTCAGATCATCGAAATCATTATCGAGACCCTGCAGGAGATGCTTGCAGACGACGACCCGCGCAAGGCGCTTGTCAGCAAGGATCTGATTACCTATGTAGCAGACCGTAAGGGACACGACAGAAGATACGCGATCGCTCCCGACAAGATCAAGGAAGAGATCGGCTGGTATCCGGAGACGATGTTCAAAGAAGGCATCAAAAAGACCATTGCATGGTACTTCGAGCATGAAGAATGGATGGAGCGCGTAACCAGCGGCGACTACCAGAAATATTATAACGAAATGTACAAAGCCTGAGAAATTTCCGGACTGCCGGGAGGAAAATGCCGGACAGACCGAAGAAAACAGGGCTTTGTATACCAGAATGGGGACGGCGCGCGACACCGTTCCCCTTTTGGCGCATCTGGACAGTAGAACAGTGCCGCCGGAGCGATCCTGTAAAGCAAAGTGTTTTTCCTACAGGCGAATGAACGCATAGGAATGGAGGAATCTATGAAAGGTATCATTCTTGCAGGCGGCTCTGGAACCCGCCTTTATCCGCTGACCAAGGCGGTATCCAAACAGATTATGCCGGTTTACGACAAACCGCTGATTTATTATCCACTCTCCACACTAATGCTGGCGGGCATCCGGGAGATTCTGATTATTTCCACGCCCAGGGGATCTGCCTGCTTTTAAAGAACTGTTCGGTACAGGCGAGCAGCTGGGACTTTCGATGTCCTATGCGGTTCAGGAGACGCCCCGCGGACTGGCAGACGCATTTTTGATCGGCGCGGATTTCATCGGAAACGACAGCGTTGCCCTCGTTCTGGGCGACAATATTTTCTATGGACAGAGCTTTTCCAGAGTGCTGCGTCAGGCAGCGGAGCGGGAAAAAGGGGCGACAATTTTCGGCTATTTTGTCCGCGATCCCAGAGAATACGGCGTGGTGGAATTTGATGAAAACGGCAAAGCGCTTTCCATCGAGGAAAAGCCGGAGCATCCCAAGAGCAACTACGCAGTTCCCGGACTGTATTTTTATGATAACGACGTTGTGGAAATCGCCCGCAACGTAAAGCCGTCTGCAAGAGGCGAGATCGAAATCACTTCGATCAACAACGAATATCTGCGCAGAGGGACGCTGATGGTGGAGACGCTGGGCAGAGGCTTTGCATGGCTCGATACCGGCAACCACGATGCACTGCTGGATGCGGCAGATTTCGTCGCAGCGGTACAGAAGCGTCAGGGCATGTACATTTCCTGCATTGAGGAAATCGCGTTCCGCAGAGGTTTTATCGATAAACAGCAGCTCTTAAAGCTTGCGGCCGCTGATGAAGACCAACTATGGCAAATATCTTGTAGAGGTCGCAAACGGACTTTAAAAACGGAACAGGAGAATAGAAAAATGGGAAAAATTTCAGTAGAAACATGTCATATCGAAGGTCTTAAGGTGATCACCCCCAGGTGTTCGGCGACGCCCGCGGTTACTTTATGGAGACTTATAACTACAACGATTACAAGGAAGCCGGCATCGATCAGGTTTTCGTACAGGACAACCAGTCCGCATCCAAAAAGGCGTTCTGCGGGGGCTTCATTTCCAGATCAATTACCCCCAGGACAAACTGGTGAGAGCGATTCGCGGCGAAGTGTTTGACGTTGCGGTTGACTTACGTCCGGCTCCCAAAACCTATGGTCAGTGGTACGGTGTGCTGCTTTCCGAAGAGAACAAAAGCAGTTCTTTATCCCCAAGAATTTCGCACACGGCTTTGTAGTGCTGTCGGATTATGCGGAATTTGCCTATAAATGCACCGACTTCTATCATCCCAACGACGAAGGCGGTCTGGCATGGAACGATCCCCAGATCGGCGTAGAATGGCCGATTCCGGAAGGAATGGAACTGACCTTGTCTGACAAAGATAAAAAGTGGGGCTCTTTTTGCCGAATTTACAGAAAGCAGAAATAAATGAAGAGACTGAATAAAAAAACAGGAATCGCCATATTCACTGCGGTGATGGCGATTCTTGCCGTTATTATCCTTGTTTATCATAATCCCCTTGCCAATCCGCAGGATGAGCTGCTGAAAAAAGTGATTGCCTGCGTGCTGATCGTGGCGGCGGTCATTGCCTTTATCCGGTTATACGATAAGATCACGGTACTGCCGGTGGAATTATACCAGAACCGCAGGCTGATCTGGAAACTGGCAAAGAGCGATTTCAAAAAGCGCTACGCAGGCTCTTATATGGGAGCGTTCTGGGCGATGGTGCAGCCGGTCATCACAGTTGCGATGTACTGGGTTGTTTTCGTGATTATTTTCCCAAACCGGACTGGTTATGCCTCCGGAGGCGTAGAAGGTGTTCCGTATATCCTGTTTCTGACAGCGGACTGGTGCCCTGGTTTTATTTTTCCGAAGCCCTGACCAGCGCAATGGTATCGCTGCTGGAATATAATTACCTGGTAAAAAAAGTCGTATTCAAAATCAGTATCCTGCCGATTATCAAGATTATTGCAGCGACATTTATTCATGCGTTTTTCGTGCTGGTTTTACTGATCGTGGCAGCATTAAATGGTTATTATCCGAGCCTGTATACACTGCAGGTATTTTATTACAGCTTCTGCATGTTCGTTTTTGTACTGGCACTCAGTTATACGACCTGCTCGGTTGTTATCTTTTTCAGGGATCTGCAGTCCATTGTCAATATCTTTCTGCAGGTCGGTATGTGGGCAACCCGGTGCTGTGGAATATCAATGATTTTCCGATGAAGCTTCAGATGATCGTGAAAATCAATCCGCTTGTATACATTGTGGAGGGCTACAGAAGCGCTGTATACGGAAAACAGTGGTTCTGGGAGGATTTTTACTCCACGGTTTATTTCTGGATTATCACGGTGGTGCTGTTTGGCATTGGTGCGCTGATTTTCAAGAAACTCAAGATTCATTTTGCGGATATCATGTAAAGGAAAACTGGTTATGGAACAAAAAGAACTGGCAATTCATGTGGACAGGGTGAGCAAAGTATACAAGCTGTACCGCAGAAACCGGGACCGTCTGATCGAATCCCTGGGACTGACAAAAAAGAAACTTTCCACGCCGCATTACGCATTAAAGGATGTCAGTCTGGACATTTATAAAGGAGAGACTGTCGGCATTATTGGCACGAACGGCTCCGGCAAATCGACGATTTTAAAGATTATCACCGGCGTATTACATGAGACGAGCGGCACTGTGCAGGTAAACGGCAGAATTTCCGCCTTGCTGGAGCTGGGCGCAGGCTTTAACATGGAATACAACGGCATCGAAAATATTTATCTGAATGGAACGATGATCGGTTTTTCTGAAAAGAAATTGATGAAAAGCTGCAGGATATCCTGGATTTTGCGGATATCGGGGACTATGTGTACCAGCCGGTAAAGACCTATTCCAGCGGTATGTTTGTCCGACTGGCATTTGCAGTTGCCATCAATATCGACCCGGAAATCCTGATCGTCGATGAGGCGCTTTCGGTTGGCGACGTATTTTTCCAGGCAAAATGCTATCGAAAATTCGAGGAATTCAAGAAAAAAGGCAAGACGATCCTGTTCGTCAGCCACGATCTGAGCGCGATCAGCAAATATTGCGACCGTGCGATCCTGTTAAATCAGGGCGTAAAGCTCGGAGAAGGCTTGCCCAAAGACATGATCGACGCCTACAAGCAGGTGCTGGTGGGACAGTACGAAACGCCTAAGGCTGGCGTGGATGTACCTGACCTGACGGCGGACGGGGATGTTCGGGCGGCGCTTGACAAACAGAAAAAGAAGCAGGAAGCGGCGCGCATGGGCGTCAACCGGAGACACTGGAATACGGCACGAAGCAGGCGGAAATTGTTTCGTATTACATTACGGACAAAAACGACGTGCAGACGACCGCAATTTTAAAGGGCGACGAATTCACGATGCATATGAAGGTGAAAATCGGTCAGGATCTTCCTAAGACCGATCTTTGCTTTTTTCCATCAAAAACATCAAGGGCGTGGAGATCACGGGAACGAACACGATGTTTGAAAAGACGTTTCTGGAGAGCGTAAAGGCAGGTCAGGTGCTGGAAATTACATTCCGCCAGAAGATGCGCCTGCAGGGCGGTGACTATCTCATATCCCTGGGTGTGACAGGATATGAAAAAGATACGTTTAAAGTGTATCATCGCCTTTATGACGTGCTGAATATTACGGTCGTGTCCGACAAGGATACGGTGGGCTATTTTGATATGGAATCTCAGGTTGAGGTGAAGGAGATTTAACGTATGCAGACAGGCAGGACAGAGAAGATCGGGAATGTTGTGCTGGATTATTCCCATTATCCGAACAGGATTTTTACTGCGACGGAGCGTCGGAGGATGCACTTTTGGAGCTGGTAAAAACAATCCCGCCCCGGGAATATCCCCAGGAAATCTATAAAGCGGCGAGCTGGGAGGTGCTTTACCACCTTTCCGACCTGCGGGAAAATATCGTCGGATGGCTGCCTGTTGACAAAAGCATGAAGGTGCCGGAAATCGGTTCGGCTGCGGCGCGATTACGGGAAGCCTCGCACAGAAGGCAGGCAGCGTAACCTGCGTCGACCTTTCGAAAAAACGCAGCTTGATCAACGCTTACCGCCATCAGGACCGTGACAACGTGACGATCCATGTGGGCAACTTTTCGGACATCGAGCCGGATCTGCCGACGGATTATGATTTTGTCTGTCTGATCGGCGTGTTCGAATACGGGCAGAGCTATATCGGCGGAAAAACCCCTTTCACGATTTCTACCGGATTATCAAAAAACATGTGAAATCCGATGGACATATCGTGATTGCGATAGAGAATAAGCTTGGTTTAAAATATTGGGCGGGATGCCGGGAAGACCACGTCGGCACGTTTTTTCGGGCCTGGAGGATTACCCTCAGGGCGGTGCGGCTCGCACCTTTTCCCGGAGCGGTCTGGAAAAAATCCTGAAAGAATGCGGTGAGACGGAATATCATTTCTACTACCCTTATCCGGATTATAAATTTATGACGACGCTGTACTCCGACCGGTATCTGCCGAAAGTCGGAGAACTATCTAATAACATACGGAATTTCGACCGTGACCGGATGCTGCTGTTCGATGAAAAAAAGGTGTTCGACATGCTCATCCGCGAGGGACTGTTTGGACAGTACAGCAATTCGTTCCTCGTGATGACAGGGCCCATGACGGATATTGTATACAGCCGTTTTTCCAACGACAGGGCGGAGCATCTGAGCATTCGCACGGATATTCTGGAAAAGGACGGAAAACACACTGTCCGGAAATATCCGGCAACCTCAGCTGCTGCGGCACATATTGAAGCCCTGGCAGAAAATGAATGCGTCTTCACAGAACGGTTTAAAGGCAGCACCCTCTCAGTCAACCGTCTGGAATTGAAACGGAATCCGGATGGATTGCCCTTTGCGGAAATCGAATATCTCGAAAATAGCCGAACATTGGAAGAGCTGCTGGATGAGTGCTTACAGAACAATGACGAAGCTGGTTTTGATAAGCTGTTTGACCGTTACTGCAAAATCGCAGCGTGGAAAGCGGAGGGACGAAGCAGGATTATGACCTGACCTTCCCGAATATCTGCGTACAGGGTGATATCTGGACGATGATCGATTACGAGTGGACGACAGACAAGCTGACGCCGCAGCAGATCATCAGCCGGGCATTGAACTGCTATGGTCAGGAGGATCCGGTTCGGATGGTGCATCCGATTGTGTACATGCATCTGGAAGCCCTCGGCATCGGCAAAGAGCAGATGTATGAGCTTTCGAAAAAGAGCTGGCGTTCCAGCATTTTGTCCTGCAGGAAAAGGACGGTCGGGCCGGACGGCCCTTGGACAGCTTCGGCATCTGATCGGCAACCGAGCTGTGCCGTATCAGGAATTTTTGCCCGGGCGGACCGCAAAAGGTGCAGGTATTTGAAGACTTCGGCGCAGGATATACACCGGAGCATTCTTATTATCAATATGATGCATATGAGGCGGACGATCTGATCAACGCCAGGATCATCTGCAAAGCAGGTACAAAAAGCGATTCGCTTAGATCCTGCGGAGCTGCCGTGTCTGGTACAGATTCATAGAATCGAATGGCGCGGAAAAGCGCTGACGCGGGCACAGCTGGATCAGTGCCTGTCGACGAACGGACAGGTGCTTGCAGATACCCCGGACCATGTTCCGACGGTACTGTTTGAAACAGGAGATCCGAACATCAGCGTTCGGCTGGATTGTCTGGACAACGAGGCGACGGATGGCGAAGCGCTGATCATCCGGGCACAGATCGCATGGCTGTCGGCGGAAATGCTGCAGGATATTCAGGCGCGCCTGGCGGCAGCGGCAAGGAGGAAAGGTTTTGGTTTCAAAGATAAAAGAAACAATTCAGAATAATCTGGTAAAGAAAAGATACCGCTGGTATCAGGGCAGATTCAGAAACAGACCCTCACCTATGACGAGTGGATTCGGGAAAAGGAAGCACAGGAGGACGAGGCACTGCGCGCAGAGTACAGGGCAGAGCACGCGGAGGTGATCTCCTACGATGAGTGCCGCGCGGATTTTGATGTGCGGCGGTATGGAAATGGCGCAACGCCGGCGGACGTCCTGATTTTCCACGCGCCGGACGCAAGCCCGGACACGAAGGCATTTCACATGTGCTCAGCTGGTTTGAAGCCTATCCTGAAACGGTGATCGCCTACGCGGACGAGGATGAAATCGACGAAGCCGGTAAGCGCAAAAAATCCGGCTGAAGCCGGACTGGTCGCCGGATACACTGATGTCCTGCTTTTATTTCGGCGGATTCTTTGCGGTGCGCAGACAGGCGATGGAGAACTGTCCGTGGCTGGCAGATGAGAACCCACTGCGCAACCTTTATGACCTGGTGCTGCGCCTGACGGAAATCGAGAATGGAACGGCGCATATCGACAGTGTGCTGTTTCATCATGAAAAAATCGAAGTCTGGGGTATGGAAGAGACGTATGATGATCTGAAAAAGGCGGCATATGTAAGAAGAGGCTGGCCTCTTACGCCCTCCGGGAAGGTTTCAATCATCATCCCGACCAAGGATCATCCCCATATTTTATCGAATTGCATTCATTCTGTCCTGGAAAGTGGAAACTACCGGGATTTTGAGATCATCGTTGTGGATAACGGAAGCAATGAACAAAACCGTGCAAGAATTGAACGGATGCGCGATATGTTGAACGAGGATTTCCGGTTCGTTTATCACTATGAACCGATGGAGTTCAATTTTTCCAAAATGTGTAACCTTGGCGTGTCCCTGGCGACCGGCGATTACATCCTGTTATTGAATGATGATATCGAAATTACGCAGGACAACTGGCTGGAAAAGCTGATGGAAAAGGCGGTTCTGCCGCATGTCGGCGCGGTGGGCGCAAAGCTGATCTATCCGGGCACGGAGATCATTCAGCACGCGGGCATCACCAACATTCATCTGGGCCTGCACACAAGCTGCAGTTCCGCTCCGATGCGCTGAAATTTTATTTCGGGCGCAACCGCATGGCGATGGATGTCCTGGGTGTAACCGGAGCCTGCCTGCTGGTGAAAAAAAGCATTTACGATCAGGCGCAAGGACTGTCCGAGAACCTGCGTGTCGCGTTCAACGACGTGGAATTCTGCTATCATGTATATGAAATGGGCTATTACAACGTGGTACGCAACGACGTGACGCTGACGCATCATGAATCCTTAAGCCGCGGTGCGGACGACAGCACGGAAAAGCTGCGCCGCCTGCATCAGGAACTGAATCTGCTCTATGAACTGCACCCGTCCCTATACGGAACCGACCCGTTCTATCACAGATATCTGGTAAAGGATGTGCTGGATGCGGAATTTTATACGGGCTGCCGTTATGATTTTGACAAAAGAGTGGAAAAAGTTTCCCCTGAGAAGATCGAGGGTGTTCTGGAACCGCAGTGGCATAACGAGGTGCTGCGCATCGGTGTGGAGTTCGCCGGGGACATGGGGCGCTGGCAAAGAGGCGCTGCAGGAGCAGGAACTGGCGACTGGATGATCCAGGGCTGGACGTGGGCACTGCAGGTTGACAACTGTCGGTACGATTTTTCCCTGTTGTTAAAGAAGGTGGAGACCGGCTATATTGCGCCCGGCATCCAGTACGGAAGCGATTCCTGAGGATCAGGGGCGAGGTCTGGAGGATTCCTGTACGAGGCAGTTCCGCCCGGATATCGACGAAAATCTGCACGGAATTGTCCATACCGAGCTGCCGGGCGTGTGCGTGACCTTCGATCGGGACAGCCTGCCGGAGGAGACTACCTGATCGGCTTTGTGGGAAGATACCTGCTCGCGGCAGAAGCTTTACCGCTTCAGTCCGGAAATGCTTACAGTGAGGAAATAATAAAATCATGGAAGAAAAAAAGGACTATCAGGACGCTTACGAGAAAGAACATTATAAAGCCGTTTATCTGGCAAACCGGGTCGCTGAGCTGGAGGATCAGGTGGACGATCTGCAGTTCAAATTGAACCGCATCAAAAACAATCCGATCTGGAAAGCGTCCGGCCCTGCCAGAAAGTGCATGCATTTTGTGATCCGCCAGAAGGACCGTTTGAAAAATTGCGGCAGCCTGTCGGGCGTGATTGCAAAGGTACGCTATAAATCCTGGGAAAAGAAGGCGATGACCCATTACGGCACTTCCAGAGCTTCCCGTCCGCAGAGGAAAGACAGAAGCAGGAGGCGGCTGTCTTTGAACGGATGCCCAAGATCAGTATTCTTGTTCCGCTGTGGAACACGCCGGAAAGCTTTTAACCGAGATGATCGGCCGTCCAGTGGCAGACCTACAAAAACTGGGAGCTGTGTCTGGCGGACGGTTCGGACGATGCGCACGCCTATGTCGGTGAATACTGCAAAAGGCTGGCGGCGCGCAGGATTCGAGAATCGTTTATCAGAAGCTTGCCAAAAACGAGGGCATTTCGGGCAACACGAACGAATGCTATAAGCTTGCATCCGGCGAGTTTATCGGGCTGTTTGACCACGACGATATTCTGCATCCCTGCGCACTTTACGAGTATGTAAAGGCGATCAACGAAAAAAAGGATGCGGACTTTATTTACTGTGATGAGGCGACGTTTAAGAGCCCGGACATCAACAAGATGATCACGATGCACTTCAAGCCGGATTATGCGATCGACAACCTGCGCGCGAACAACTATATTTGTCATTTCAGCGTATTTTCCAGAGAGCTGTTGGATGGCACGGAGCTGTTTCGGACAAAATTTGACGGCAGCCAGGATCATGACATGATTCTGCGCCTGACGGACAATGCGAAGCATATCGTCCATGTGCCGAAGCTTCTGTATTATTGGCGCTCCCATGCAGGCAGTGTTGCGGGCAATATCGAGGCAAAGCCTTACGTGGTCGAAGCGGCGAGAGGCGCGGTTGCGGATCATTTGCGCAGACACGGCTTCAAAAACTTTACAATTACGAGCACTCGCGCCTTTGAGACGATTTTTAAAATCAGTTATGAAATTATCGGAACCGAAGATTTCTATCATTATTCCGAACAAGGATCATGTGGAAGACCTGCGCCGCTGTATCAGCTCCATTGTGGAAAAATCGACCTGGGGAAAACTACGAGATCATTGTCGTGGAGAACAACAGCGAGACGAAGGAGATTTTTCCTACTATGACGAGCTGCAGAATAATCCGCAGATCCGCGTGGTGACCTTCGAGGGTAAATTTAATTATTCGAAAATCAACAATTTCGGCGTCTCTCTTGCGACCGGAGACTATGTGCTGTTGTTAAACAATGATACGCAGGTAATTACGATCAACTGGATGGAAGAGCTTCTGATGTATGCGCAGCGCCCGGATGTCGGCGCAGTCGGCGGAAAGCTTTACTATGGGATAAAACGATCCAGCATGCGGGCGTCGTGATCGGGCTTGGCGCGCATCGGACGGCAGGACATGTGCATTACCGCCAGAAACGGGAAAAATTTAGGATACATGGGACGTCTGTGCTATGCGCAGGACATGACGGCAGTAACCGGAGCATGTCTTTTGGTGAAAAAATCGCTCTATGAGCAGGTCGGCGGTCTGGACGAGAGCTTTGAAATTTCATTAAACGATGTGGACTTCTGTTTGAAGCTGCGCAAGGCTGGTTATCTGAACGTCTTTACGCCCTTTGCCGAGCTGTATCACTTCGAATCGATTTCGAGAGGATTAGACGATCAGGAGAAAAAGCAAAACGGTATAACGAAGAGTCCGAACGCTTCCGCAACAAATGGAAAGCCGAGCTGGAAGCCGGAGATCCTTATTTCAACCCGAATTTTTCGTTAGATAAATCTGACTTTTCTTTACGGGTCTGAAAAAATAGTGTATACTGACTTAAAGAAGATGCACTGCAGCCAAGGGAAGACTGACAGGCAGGGACGTAAGAGACGGCAGGCATCAGAAAAAGATGGAGGTAGCAAAAGCGATGAATTACATGGATCAGTACAAATTCTGGCTGGAGGATTCCTACTTTGATGAAGGAACCAAGGAAGAGCTCCGTAAAATTGCAGATAATCAGGCGGAGATTGAAGATCGTTTTTACAAGGATCTGGCGTTTGGTACCGGCGGTCTGCGCGGTGTGATCGGGCCGGAACCAACCGGATGAATATTTATACTGTCAGAAAAGCAACACAGGGTCTGGCAAACTACATTTTAAAGCAGGGCGGCGCTGACAAGGGTGTTGCAATTGCATACGACAGCCGTTATTATTCTCCCGAATTTGCAGATGAGGCTGCACTGTGCATGGCTGCAAACGGCATTAAGGCGTATGTACTCGATGAACTCCGTCCGACACCTGAGCTGTCCTTTGCACTGCGTACCTTAGGCTGTATTTCCGGTATCGTTGTAACGGCGAGCCACAATCCTCCGGAATACAACGGCTACAAGGTTTACTGGGAGGACGGTGCACAGGTAACTGCCCCCAAGGATCATGAGATCATCGACGAGGTAGAGCATGTAACCGATTTCCATACGGTAAAAACCATGTCCAAGGACGATGCCATTGAAGCCGGTCTGTATCAGTACATCGGCGAAGAAATCGACGTTGCCTACATGGAAGAGTTAAAGAAACAGATCATTCATCCCGAAATCATCAAGGAAGTAGCGGATGAACTGAAAATCGTGTACACACCGTTCCATGTAATCCGGCAACAAGCCCGTCAGAAGAATTCTGGCTGAGCTGGGCTTCAAGCACGTTTATGTTGTTCCTGAACAGGAACGTCCCGATCCTGCATTTACGACGCTGGATTACCCGGAACCCTGAAGATCCCAAGGCATTTACCCTGGCATTAAAGCTTGCAAAGAAGGTGGACGCAGACATCGTTCTGGCTACTGACCCGGATGCAGACCGTCTCGGCATTTATGCAAAGGATTCCAAGACCGGCGAGTACATGCCCTTCACCGGCAACATGTCCGGCATGCTGATTGCAGAGTACATTCTGCGCGAGCGCACCGCTACCAACCGGATGCCGGTTGATCCTGTTATGGTATCCACCATCGTTACGACCAACATGGCAGCAGCGATTGCAGCAGATTATAACGTAGAATTAAGAGAAGTTCTGACCGGCTTTAAGTATATCGGCGAGCAGATCAAATGGATGGAGCAGGCTGGGAAAGGCCACTATGTATTCGGTCTGGAAGAGTCCTACGGCTGTCTGGCAGGCACCCATGCAAGAGATAAGGACGCGATCGTTGCAGTAATGTGTCTGTGCGAGACCGCTGCATGGTGCAAGAAGCACGGCATGACCTGCTGGGAGCAGATGCTTGCACTGTATGAGAAATATGGCTACTACAAAGAAACCCAGTATGCCATCACCCTGAAGGGAATCGACGGCGCAGCCCAGATCTCCGCAATGATGGATAAGCTTCGCAGCAATCCTCCGAAGAATTTCGGCGACCTGCAGGTTGTAGAGATGCGCGACTACGATAAGGATCAGGTTAAAGATATGGCAACCGGCGCGGTTCGCCCGACCGGACTTCCCAAGTCCAACGTTCTGTACTTTGAACTGACCAACAATTCCTGGTGCTGTGCACGTCCGTCCGGAACCGAGCCCAAGATCAAATTCTATATGGGCGTAAAGGGAACCAGTCTGGAAGATGCACAGGCAAAGGTTGACAAGCTGACCGCTGACCTGAAGGCAATTCTGTAAAAGAAAAGCCGGAGCACCAGCAGCGTATTTTGCAGCAAAAATGCAGCATGCGCTCTGGCATAGGGTTTATATCACGAATCAAAGGACACGGCGCGTGCCCGGTGTCGGAGTTTTTCCGGCACTTGGGCACGCGCAGGCGTCTGTAGCAGGAAAAGGAGTTCGACGGATGTCTGTTTTTTCCCTATCCAATCTGAAAAAACCTGGAATTATCTGCAGAAAAACGGAATCAGAAATGCCGTGTGGGCGGTGTTGGAGCGGATTGGGCAGGAACAGGAGGTCTATACTTGGCAGGGAGCCGGACGAAAAGACACTTTCGTTCCAACGGGAGCATTCTGCTTCCTTGCGCATCAGTATCATCGTTCCGGCATACCGGACGAAAAAGAGCATCTGGAGGCGATGCTTAATAGCGTGTCGAGGCAGTCGTATCCGCACTGGGAGCTGATTGTAGCGGATGCGGGAGGCACGGCAGAGTCTGTACAGGCCTGGGCAAAAAGAACGGAATCTGCCTGCGGAAAGCGGCAGATGCATCAAATCTTGCAGAATGGATGGATCAGAGCATCATGCTCTACACCCTTTCCGAAAACAAAGGAATTTCCGCCAATACGAACGCAGGAATTGAACTTGCGGCGGGAGACGCGGTCGGTCTGCTGGATCACGACGATCTGCTGACTGCGAATGCGCTCTGGGAGATGGCGGATTGTCTGGAAAAAGAAAAAAGCGCGGAAAACAAAAGCTTGTGCTGTTTTCCGATGAAGATAAATGCGACGGAGCGGCGAGCCGCTTCTATGAGCCGAATTTCAAGCTGGATTTTGACGGGGAATTGCTTTTGACCAACAATTATATCTGTCATTTTACGGTGATCGAAACGGCATTTTTGAAAGAACTAAAGCTGCGCAGCGGATTTGACGGGGCGCAGGATTACGATCTGATGCTGCGGGCGTATGCGGCAGGCGGACAGTTTGTGCATGTGCCGAAGGTGCTGTACCACTGGCGCTGCCATGAAGCGTCTACGGCGTCGAACCCGCAGAGCAAGCGCTATGCTTACGAGGCGGGGCAGCGTGCGCTGGAAGATTATTGTCTTCGAAAAGGCTGGAAGGCGACGGTGAGCGGGCTGAAACATCTTGGCTTTTATCGGGAAGACTATGAAGACAGTGTATTTTGCCAGCGCCCGGAAATCGGGATTTGGGCAAAGCCTCTGCCGGGCGGCAGGGATATTTTTGGCATCCGGCATCCGAAAGGCTTCCTGGTGAGCGGACTGTATGAAAACGACGGTTCAATGCGGTATGCAGGGCTTCGGAAAGGATATTCCGGACCGATGCACCGTGCAGCGCTGCAGCAGAGCGCACCGGCAGCAGACCTGCGCAGCATGGAGGTTTGCAGCGCATTAAAGGAGCGTTACGCGCAGACGATAGCGGAATTAAAAAAGCCTGCCAGGGGCTTCCGACGGCAGCGCAGGAAACAAAGATCCTTCAAAAGAGTATGGAATTTTGTAAAGAAGCGACAGCGGCAGGGTATGGGATTTTATGGGATCCGCAGGCGTAAGCCGCAGATAGAGTGCACCGCGGCAGGCGGCTTTGTTGCTGCGTAGGCAGGCAATCCGCGCTCTGAGGCTTTCCCTCGCGCGGACGGCAAACACAGGAAACATGAGGAGCAAAATCGGTGGATGAAAACGACCGTGGTAATACCGAACTATAACGGAAAACATTTTCTGCAGGACTGTCTGGACAGCCTGCTTCAGAGCACAGTGGAAATCGCCGTGATCGTTGTGGATAATGGGTCGACGGACGGAAGTGTTTCGTGGATACAGGAGCATTTTCCGCAGGTGAAGCTGACCTGTTTTTCGGAAAATAAGGGTTTTTGTACGGCAGTCAATACCGGAATTGAAGCTGCTGCTACACCGTACGTTTTTCTTTTAAATAACGATACAAAAACCGACCGCTTCTGCCTGGAATGTCTGGAAAGGGCAATGGACGCGGATGAGAAGATTTTTTCAGTCGGGGCGAAGATGCTTTCGATGAAGGAACCGGAGCTTGTCGATACGGCGGGGGATCTGTACTCGGCATTTGGCTGGGCGTATGCGATTGGCAAAGGAAGGCCTTCTTCCATTACACAGCGCCAAAGCGCGTTTTTCCAATTGTGCAGGGGCGGCGCTCTACCGCAAGGCACATCTGGAGCAGATCGGAGGGTTTGACGAGCTTCATTTTGCATACCTGGAAGACGTGGATATCGGATACCGGGCGCAGATTTTCGGGCTGAAAAATGTCACAGAGCCGGCTGCAGTCGTCTATCACGCGGGGAGCGGTTCTACCGGTTCGCGGTACAATGCGTTTAAGGTGACGCATTCTTCGAGAAACAATATTTATCTGATCTATAAAAATATGCCGCTGCTGCAGCTGATCCTGAATCTGCCGTTTTTGCTGGCGGGATTTTGATGAAACAGCTGTTTTTATGAAAAAGGATTTGGAGCGACTTACGCAAAAGGAATCGGGCGGGAATCTGTCTGTCTGCTTCGAAAGAGGGACGCGCGCATAAGGTCCCCTTTGCAGGACGAAAGTTGCTGCATTATTGCAGTTTGCAGTTACAGCTGTGGGTCAACCTGTTTCGGCGTGTGTGAGCGGTGATTGTGGGCGTACACAAGTGTTACGGTTCACCTGCGCGATTCGTAAAAATCCTTGTGCTTTGCTGGAAGGTATTGTATACTACATTTTGAATATGGGGACGAGCCGTAATGATAAAGGATAATCAACGTTATTTGAACCGGCTTCATGTTGTTGTAGATGCCGTGGTTACAGCAGCTTCCTATCTGTTGGCCTGGTGGCTGATGTTCGGGAGCCGCTTTGCAGATAAAGAAATAGGTGTACTGGACATGGGCATATATTTTTCCGCCCTTTATTTTGTTGTACCCGGTTATCTGATCCTTTATTACTGGAACAAATTGTATACGCCGAAGCGTGTACAACGCCCGGAAAATGAAATACTGAATATTATCAGGGCGAATCTGATCGGAATTATCCTGTTTCTTGCAGGGTTATACCTTGCCAACTCCATCGACCGCGAGCTGCAGCATTTTTCCCGCGGCATGCTGGCATTATTTGCCATCATCAATACGATTTCGGGAATTCTGGTGCGTGCGCTGATCCGTAGAATCCTGCATCTGATGCGCAAACGCGGTTATAATTTGAAACACATTTTGCTGGTGGGGTATTCTCGTGCGGCGGAAGCCTATATCGACCGGATTATCGCCAATCCCCAGTGGGGCTATATGGTGCGGGGCATTCTGGACGATAATGTGCCGAGAGGCGCGGTTTACAAAGGAGTCAAGGTGCTTGGTTATCGATAACCTGCCCTTTATCCTGCCGGAAAACAAACTGGATGAGATCGCTGTGACCCTTGCGCTGCAGGACTACGACCGTCTGGAAGAGATTGTCAATCTCTGTGAAAAATCCGGCGTGCATACGAAGTTTATTCCGGACTATAACAGCCTGATTCGGGCAAGCCTTATACGGAGGATCTTGGCGGACTGCCGGTCATCAACATCCGTTATGTCCCGCTGAGCAACACATTAAATGCGGTTGCAAAGCGCGCTGTGGATATTGTCGGTTCGCTTTGCGGATTGATAGTGACGTCGCCGCTTCTTTTGATCGTAGCAATTTTGATCCGTGCGACGAGTAAAGGGATAGATTATTTTCAGTCAGGAAAGAATCGGACAGCACAATCATGCGTTTAAAATGTACAAATTCCGTACAATGTATGTTCAGGACACCACGGAAGAAAAGAAGGGCTGGACGACGAAAAACGATCCCCGCGTCACAAAGGTGGGGCGGATTCTGCGCAAGACCAGCATTGATGAGCTGCCGCAGCTGTTTAATATCCTGATCGGGGATATGAGTCTGGTAGGTCCCAACCGGAGCGCCCGCAGTATGTTGAGAAGTTTAAGGAAGAGATTCCGCGCTATATGATCAAGCACCAGGTTCGTCCGGGGCTGACCGGCTGGGCGCAGATCAACGGCTACCGGGGAGATACGTCGATTCGCAAACGAATTGAGTATGATATTTATTATATTGAAAACTGGAGCATGAGCTTTGATTTCAAAATCATGTTTTTAACTATTTTCAGAGGATTTATCAAAAAACGCGTATTGATTTGGATGCGTGAAAAAACACAAAGGAGAGGAAAACATGTCAACAGGTACAAATAGCTCTAAGAGAGCACCGCAGAGAAGTGGCAGTTCCAGCAGCAGAAAAAGATGTCTGCAAAGAAGCGTAAGGCAAAACAGAGAAGAAGAATCATCTTCTTTGCAGTAGAAATCGTAGCGCTGATCGTTTTACTGATTGCGATTGTCGGCGTCAATATGGTAACGAAGATTGACAAGATCAAGATCAATGAAGAAGATATTGTGGTAAACCCGCAGGTAGAAAATAATAAAGGAAATGAAAGGCTACCGTAATATCGCACTGTTTGGTGTGGATTCCAGAAAGGGCAAGCTGGGCAAGGGCTCCGTTCCGACACAGTCATGATCGCATCTATCAATCAGGACACCGGAGACGTCAAGCTGGTTTCCGTTTACCGCGATACCTACTTAAATCTCGGAACGGACAGCTACAATAAAGCGAATGCGGCATATGCGCAGGGCGGTCCGGAGCAGGCGATCAACATGCTGAATATGAACTTTGACCTGGATATCACAGAATATGTGACAGTGGGCTTTGATGCGCTGATCGAGACCATTGACGAGCTGGGCGGCATAGACATTGACGTGCACGATAACGAAATCGACCATCTGAACAACTATCAGCGAAGCATGTTCGTAGAAAATGAAAATGATGCGCTGAACGAGAACATCGTAAAGGTTACGCATTCCGGTATGCAGACGCTGAACGGTCTGCAGGCAACCGCATATTGCCGTATCCGCTATGTCGGCGATGACTTCGGTCGTGCAGAGCGTCAGCGGAAAGTGCTGATGGCATGTATGGATAAGGCAAAGACCATGAGTCCGACTACTCTGGTATCGATCCTGAACAAGGTGATGGAAAATGTATACACCAACCTGGATGTGACGGAAATGGCTTCCATCCTGTCCGATGTTGCAAATTATCAGATCGTAGCACAGGACGGTGTGCCATTTGAAGATAGCCGTGCAACCGGCACAATTGGCAAGAAAGGGTTTGTGTTATTCCGCTGGATCTGGAAACAAACGTTGTCAAGCTCCATGAGCTGCTGTTCGACGTAACCGAGTACGAACCTTCCGATCAGGTAAAACAGTACAGCCAGAAGGTACAGGCAGACACCAGCCAGTATATGAAAAAGTAAAATATGGATTCTGTAAAAGTAGATGTTATCATTCCGACATTTCACCCGAAGGAACGTTTTCTGGCGCTGATGGAGCAGCTGGAGAAGCAGGTGCTTGCGGTGAACCGGATTGTAATTGTAAATACCGAAAAAAAAGCGTTTGAAGCGCTGATGGATTGCGACACATTTTTAAAAAGAGCATCCAAAAGCGATGCTATTCCATATCTCAGGATGAGTTCGATCATGGAAAAACACGGAACCTCGCTGTTTCAATTCGGATGCGGAGGTGTTTGTCTGCATGACGCAGGATGCGCTTCCGGCGGATGCGTATCTGACGCAGGAGCTGTGCAAGGCCTTGTTTTCCGATGAAAAAATCGCAGCCGCCTATGCAAGACAACTTCCGGAAGAAAATTGCAGCCGAATGGAACGCTATACGAGGCAGTTCAATTACCCGGAGCAGCCGTCGGTCAAAACAAAGGCGGATCTTTTGAGGCTCGGAATCAAGACATATTTTTGCTCGAACGTCTGCGCCGCCTATAAGCGCGATATTTTTGAACAGCTCGGCGGATTCGTGAATCATACGATTTTTAACGAGGATATGATTTATGCTGCCGGAGTGATTCAGGCGGGCTATGCGATCACCTATGCAGCGGATGCGAAGGTGTTTCATTCCCACAATTATTCCGGCTGGCAGCAGTTTACAAGAAACTTTGACCTCGGTGTATCCCATGTGCAGTACCCGGCTGTGTTTGACGGTGTGCCGCCGGAGGGCGAGGGCATGAAGCTGGTCAAAAAAGACCGCCGTTTATCTTGCAAAAACCGCACCGTGGCTTCTGCCGAAGCTGATCTGGCAGAGCGGCATGAAATGGCTGGGCTACCGTTTCGGTAAAAAATACCAGAAGCTTCCGCCTGGGCTGGTTCGCTTCTGCAGTTTGCAGAAAGGCTACTGGAAGCAGGAGAAAGAATAGGACATAAAAAGGCGTTTCCGAAAAACTCCGGAAGCGGCTTTTTTTCACAGAATGGACACAACTATTCGGTATACTGTCTGCAGAGCAAGCAGACGCACCGGATACGGCAGCGAATGAGAAAAGAGGTCACAACATGGGTTACGGATACGACCCGGAAGAAACAACCGGACAGGAGCATATGGACGGCACAGCGCCGGAGAGCGGCGGGCAGGAATACACGGACAGTGCACAGAAAACGGATGCGTCGGATATGTCGGCATACAGTGGCGTGTCCGATGACACATCGGCATATAGCAGCGGAAGCACGGGTGCGGCGGATAACGCACAGAACGCATCCGACAACATGCAGGACACATTCAACAGCGCATCGGACGCTGACCAGGGCGCGCAGCCCTCGCGCAGCCGTTACGAATATCAAAATTATTATAACGACAGATACCGGGGCGATGATTCAAAACAGAAATATGGCTATCAGCCAGGCGTACAGCAGACGCCTGCGCCCAAAAAAAGAGATTCTGCGGGCAAATGGATTGCTGTTAGCGCACTTGTCGTCATTTTTGTTTGCGTCTGCATTGGAATCGGCTTGATCGGAGTTTATTCGATCCGATCGGCAAATCAGCTGGATTCCGCGTCGGTCGGCGTTTTGGAGGTAGCTCCGGATGCAGGAGATGATGCAAAAAATCAGGAAGATGACGGAAACCATGCAGCAACAGACAGTCCCGAACGCTCTGAAGCAGGACGATCTGGAGATTCGTCCCTGACAGAGGATACAACAACGGGAGACGGACAGGTTGCTGCAGCATCGGAAATTGCAACAGCAGAGCGCGTCTGCAGTTGTAACGGATGTAACGCAGGTTGTAGAAGCGGTAATGCCGGCGTGCGTTTCGATTACGAATAATTTTACACAGACGGTACAGGATTTCTGGGGACAGACTTATTCCCGAGGATGAGACGGCAAGCGGTTGGGATTATCATTGGAGAAAACGAGCAGGAGCTTTTGATCGTTACCAACAATCATGTAGTGGACAGCACAGAGCAGCTGTATGTTCAGTTTATCGACGGGGAAACCGTAGAAGCGCAGGTAAAAGAATGCCGATGCTTCCGCAGACCTTTGCAGTCGTTGCAGTAAAACTGGATACCATTGCGAACAGCACAAAACAGGAAATCTGCATTGCAAGGATGGGAGATTCGGACAGCCTGAAAATCGGTGAACCGGCCATTGCGATCGGTAATGCACTGGGCTATGGACAGTCTGTGACGACAGGCGTTATCAGTGCACTGAACCGTAAGATAGATAGCAGCAATTCCGAAGAAGGAACTTCCCTGATTCAGACGGATGCAGCGATCAACCCCGGTAACTCCGGCGGAGCACTGCTGAATATGCGGGGCGAGGTGATTGGAATTAACTCCAATAAGATCGGCGGCTCGTCAATCGAGGGAATGGGTTACGCGATTCCGATTTCGACGGCAAGACCGATTATTGAAGATCTGATGGAACGCCAGACGCGGACGAAATATTCCGAGGAAGAGCGCGGATATCTTGGAATTTCCTGCATCAATGTGACGAGCGATTTGTCCGAGAACTTCAGTATGCCGCAGGATTTTTGTGGCGCAGGTTTATTCCGGAACCGGTGCGGAAGCTGCCGGATTGGTGCGCGGCAACATTGTGGTGGCGTTTGACGGCGTAACCGTTCAGAATCAGGAAGAGCTGACGAAGCAGATGCAGTATTATAAAGCTGGGGAGAGCGTTGAAATTACGATTATGGTAAATTCAGCAAACGGTTATCAGCAGAAAAACGTGACAGTCACGCTTTCTTCCTATGACCAGATCAATGCGGCGAGCAAGGCTGCACAGGAAAGCAAACAGAGATAAAGAACGAACCGGGATGGCTGGGCGAGAGCTGCAGTCATCCCGGTTTTGCGAATAGCGCGTGTGAACAGTAGCCATTTCTGTACAGGAGACAGTTGTTTAGAGAAAGTTTACTTGTCTCAGGAACGATCCTGCATTATACTTTTGATAGCAGAAAGCGGAAGATGAGGTAACCGACTATGGATGAAAAAGAATTTGAAGATATTTGTTATATTTGCCGCAGACCGGAAAGCAAGGCGGGAAGAATGTTCCACCTGCCGAATAACATCTGTATCTGCGACGACTGTATGCACAAGACGATGGATGCGGTAAGTCAGTTCGATTATCAGCAGATGATGAATAATCCGGTGTTCATGAACATGTTGAATAATCCGTTCAATCCGTATGGAGATCCGACAAAGTCGAATGGAACGTCAGGACAGAAATCTGCAGGCGGCGGAAACGAAAAAAAGCGACGCAGAAACAACTGACGCACAGGATGGAAACAACGCATCCGACAACACTGCCGCTGACATTCTGGAGGCATCCGATGCGGATGACGATTCCAAGAATGACTCCGACGAATCCTCGGGCAATAGAAGAGGATTCCCGAACATCAGCTTCATCAATCTTGCGGATTTCATGAACGACGGGATGCCGCAGAAACAGAAGATCAAGAAAAAAGGAACCGGCACAAAGCCGTTGATCGATTTAAAGTCCATTCCCGCACCACATAAGATTAAAGAGCAGCTTGATCAGTATGTGATCGGTCAGGAATATGCCAAAAAAGTCATTTCCGTAGCGGTTTACAACCATTATAAGAGGGTTGCCACCGGCACAATGGATGAGATTGAAATCGAAAAGTCCAATATCCTGATGATCGGACCTACCGGCAGTGGTAAGACCTATCTGGTAAAGACGCTGGCGAAGCTTCTGGACGTTCCGCTGGCGATTGCGGATGCAACCTCCCTGACAGAGGCGGGGTATATTGGTGACGACATCGAAAGCGTTGTGAGCAAGCTTCTCGCTGCAGCGGACAACGATGTGGATAAGGCGGAGCAGGGCATCATCTTTATCGATGAGATCGATAAAATCGCACGCAAGCACAACACGACTTCCGGGATGTTTCCGGGGAATCGGTGCAGCAGGGCATGCTGAAGCTGTTGGAGGAGCAGACGTGGAGGTCCGGTCGGTGCGAACAGCAAAAACGCGATGGTTCCGCTCACAACAGTCAATACGAGAAATATTCTCTTTATCTGCGGCGGCGCGTTCCCGGATCTGGAAGAGATTATCAAACAGCGGCTGCGCAAAAGACCTCGATCGGCTTTGATGCGGAGTTAAAGGATCGCTGGGATAAGGAAAAAGATATCCTTTCCAGTAAAAGTGGAAGATCTGCGGACATTCGGCATGATTCCGGAGTTCTTGGGCCGTCTCCCTGTGATCTGCACGCTGGAGGGCTTGAACCGGGATATGCTGGTACGGATTTTGAAAGAGCCGAAAAACGCGATTTTGAAACAGTATCAGAAGCTTCTGGAGCTGGACGAGGTGAAGCTGGAGTTCACCGACGATGCACTGGAAGCGATTGCAGACAAGGCGATGGAAAAAGATACCGGTGCTCGTGCGCTTCGTTCGATTATTGAAGAATTTATGTTGGATATCATGTATGAAATTCCGAAGGATGACAATATCGGACGCGTGACGATTACCGGAGATTATATCCGGGGAACCGGTGGACCGCTGATTGATATCCGCAGTAACGGTTATTCGCTGGAAGAGCGGGATCAGATGAAACAGATCGCAGCGGCGGAAACGAAAGAAGCTTGAACTTTGAACTGCATGAAGAAAATGTTCGAAAGCTGAGAGTTCAACGGAATACTACAGGAACATATCAGCAATACTGCGCATATGCTGATATAAAATCCGCAGGGCACAGGGGGAAAATTTGTGTCCAAAGGAGACAGATGAACTGTCGGGAAAAAAATTCTTTCTGAAGATTATATGAGTATTTTGCTGGACTATGTGCCGGAGGAAGCAAATCAGGAGGACGAAGCCTTCTGCTATCAGCAGGTGGATGGAACTCTGGGAATTTATTATCTGGATCGGTCTGCGGTGCTGCCGCTTTCTCCGGTCAATTACCTGTATCGCTACCTTCCACAGCTGTTTTGCCTCGGTGCGTTTCCAGCGGCGGGAAGTCGGACGTTTCGGACAGAACCGTTGGAGGACTCCGGGATTCTGGCACAGCAGCGGCCCCCGCTGGAGTTGACGGGGCGCAGGGTAGTGATGGCGTTTATCGATACCGGGATTTCTTATGAAAACCCGGTATTTCGCTATTCTGATGGCAGCAGCAGGATTCTGGCGATTTGGGATCAGACAGATCAGAGTGGACAGTCGCCGGAGGGTTTTTATATGGAACGGAATACGTCCGGGAACAGATCGACCGGGCGTTGGAGCTGGAAGATCCGCACAGCCTGGTCGCCGGTAAAAAGATGAAATTGGACATGGAACCGCAGTGGCGAGCGTCGCGTCGGGAAGCCGTCTGGAAGAGGGCAGCCTGTTTACCGGTGCAGCGCCGGATTGCGAGATTGTAGCAGTCAAGCTTCGCCCGGCAAAACAATATCTCCGGGATTATTATCGGATTGCGGATAACGAACCGGCATACAGCACAGACGATATTCTGCTCGCTGTGAAATATGTGCAACAGTTTGTGATCCCGCTGTACCGTCCGATTGTGATCTGCCTGGGGCTGGGGACGTCCTTTGGAAGCCACAGCGGCGTTTCGTTGTTTTCGGAGTATTTGCAGAGGATCGCGCGCAGCGTTTCACAGGCGGTGGTGATCGGGGGGTGGAAATGAAGGAAACACGGCGGGCCATTTTCGGGGAGGCTGACCGAAAATCAGCAGCAGGTGGAGCTTCGGGTCGGAGAAGGCGTCACAGGATTTACGGCAGAGCTATGGGGAAGTAAGCCGTCAGTGTTTCGGCTTGCGGTTCGATCACCCGGCGGGGAGCAGCTGCCGGAGGTGGAATTTGGTCTGGGCAGCACAGTGGAATACACGTTTGTCTATGAAAAGACGCGGATACAGATTACAGATACTGCAAACGAACGCAATACCGGAGATCAGTTGATGCTGATCCGCTTTACAGCACCGTCTCCTGGCGTCTGGACATTTTTAATCCGTGGAGCACGGGTATTTCCGGAAAGTATTTTTGATATTTGGCTTGCACCGCAGCAGTTTCGAAGCGGCGAGCTGTTTTTTCTGGTTCCAGACCCGGATGTGACGCTCACAGTTCCCTCCTATACGACAGATGCGGTGACGGTCACTTTTTATAATAGTGAAAACGGAAGCTTTTTATTACCGCAGCGGCAGGGGCTTTGGCAGAACCGGGGAGATCAAGCCGGATCTGGCGGCGCCGGGCGTGGAGATCAGCACGGTAAACGGCCCCTACAGCGGCAGTCTCTATGGCGGCTGCACTTACGGCAGGGAGCCTGTGCGCAGCTGATGCAGTGGTGCGTTGCGGAGAACAATTACTCGAGGATTTCCGGAAGGGGAATCCAGACGTTTCTAAGTCGCGGTGCGCGGGAACAGACACAGGAAGAATACCCGAGCAGAAGATGGGGCTACGGACAACTGGACATGAGGAGGACATTTGATGAAATTGCAGGAAATTATCCGAATAACTACAAATTTGCAGGAATCGCTGCAGCATCCTTCCTGATTGACGAGGGAATGAAAAATTACGTAGAAGAATACGACGTGCTGGATACGCCGAAGGAAATTTTAAATGGAAAGGCGGTTCTGCGGCGCTATCACAACAAGGGCGCATTTTTAAATTTCGGAGAACAAAACGAAAGCTGGTGACATTGCTGTCCGTTCTTCTGACGGCGGCAGTGCTGGTGGTGTTTGTGCTGACGCTTGGAATGCGCGGTAAAAAGCTTTTGAAGGCCGGGTTATCGCTTTTACTGGGCGGCGCTTTTTCTAATACCTACGACCGCGTGATGCGGGAATATGTCGTGGATTATGTCAGCCTGAAAACAGGAATCGCAGCGATCGATGGCGTGGTATTCAATCTGGCGGATCTTTGCATCCTGATCGGTACGATGGCGGTGGTGCTGGGTACGAGTGAACTGTAAAAAATCCGCAATTTATAGTTGACAAAACAGTAGAGACTGATTATTATACACATAAACATAGCAAACAAATAGGTTTAAAGAAACGGCGCATATATGCACAGTTTCGGCAGCATCGGATATTTACAGAACCAAACGATTTGTGATATGATAAAGGCTGATGTGTGATGGTTCGGAAATCCGAACCTAATCCTGAAAAAACCAGGCATCTGAGAGGATGCTGGGAAGGCAGAGTGATAAAAAAGTAACCAATGATACGGATTGCAGGCGTCAGTAAGACGTTTTCTGTCAAAGACAATAAGGTGGAAGCGCTGAAAAATGTCAGTCTTGACATTGCAAAGGGTGATATTTACGGCATCATCGGTATGTCCGGCGCAGGCAAAAGCACGCTGGTACGATGCTTAAACTTCCTGGAACGGCCCACAGAGGGTACTGTTTATGTGGAGGGACAGGATCTTTCTACCCTGGATGCAAAACAGCTGCGACAGCTGCGCAAGCATGTTGCAATGATCTTTCAGAATTTTAATCTGCTGATGCAGCGGACGGTTCTGGATAATGTATGCTTCCCGATGGAAATTGCGGGCGTGGATAAAAAGACAGCCCGGGAAAAAGCAAGGGAATTTTTAAAGGTGGTAGAGCTTTCCGACAAAGAGAAAGCATATCCGGCACAGCTGTCCGGCGGACAGAAGCAGCGAGTAGCGATCGCAAGGGCGCTGGCAATGAACCCGACGATCCTGCTGTGTGATGAAGCGACCAGTGCCCTGGATCCTACTACGACAAAGTCAATTCTGGCTTTGTTAAAGGATATTAACGAAAAATACGGCATTACGATCGTGATCATAACACACTCCATGGAAGTTGTTCAGGAAATCTGTACCCATGTGGCAATCATTGATGCAGGAGAGCTGGCAGAAAATGGTACAGTGGCAGATGTTTTTGCAAGTCCCAAGTCCAGAGCTGCAAAGAAGCTGGTATTTCAGGGGGATCAGAAGGTGGCGATTATGAAGAGCCGCCGCTGCATCCGCATCGTATTTACGAAGAACTCTTCTTTCGAACCTGTGATTGCGAACATGGTTCTGGAATGCAGGGCGAGCGTCAATATTCTGATGGCGGATACCCGGGACATCGGCGGAATTGCAACCGGTCAGATGATTCTGCAGCTTCCGGAGGAAAATCAGACCGCAGACAAGATGATTGCGTATCTGAGAGAAAAATCTTACAGTAGAGGAGTTGAAGGATTATGTTGAGTAGCAAGGAAATTAGCATGCTGATCGAGGCTACCGGCACATCCGTCTATATGACGCTGGCCTCTACCCTGATGGCATATGTGATCGGTCTCCCGATCGGAATTTTACTGGTTGTATGCGCACCGGGCGGCTTGAAGCCTAAGGCTGTGCTGTATAAGATCCTGGATTTTATCGTAAATATTACGAGATCCATTCCGTTCCTGATTCTGATGCTGCTTGCAACGCCGCTGGCACGTCTGGTGACAGGCAAATCCTATGGCGCAAATGCAACGATCATTTCACTGACACTGGCAGCAGCACCGTTTATTGCCCGTCTGGTGGAGTCTTCTCTTCTTGAGGTGGACAAGGGTGTGATTGAGGCGGCTCAGAGTATGGGTGCAAGTATCTGGCAGATCGTTTTTAAAGTGCTGATCGGAGAGGCGAGAGTTTCTCTGATCGTCGGTTCCACGATTGCACTGGGGACTGTGCTTGGCTTATACTGCAATGTCCGGTGCCATCGGCGGCGGCGGCTTAGGGGATGTGGCGATCCGTTACGGCTATTCCAGATGGGATACCAAAATCCTTCTGGCGACGGTTGTACTGCTTGTTATTCTGATGCAGATCATTCAGATTGTCGGCAGCCGTTTATCCAAGAAACTGGACAGAAGACTGACCCATTGAGGGGCAGGATATTCTGTTTAGTCATAGAGTGGTTCCGGATACCAGAAAATCCGGCCGAGAGAGGAGAATATTATGAAAAGAAAAGTACTGGCACTGGCATGCACACTGGCACTGAGCGCAGGTCTGCTGGCAGGCTGCGGCAGCAGCACAGATACTGCTGCAGAAGCAGAGAGCACTGTAGCAGCTGTTGAAAGCACCGAAGCTGCAGAAGCAGAATCTACCGAGGCAGAAAGCACCGAAACTGCAGCAGAAGTGGAATCCAAAGGACCATTACGGTAGCAGCAACTCCTGTTCCTCATGCAGAAATCCTGAAGCAGCAAAGATCTGATGGCTGCAGAAGGCTGGGATCTGGAAATCGTAGAATTTACCGATTACGTACAGCCTAACGAAGTAGTAGAGAGCGGCGATGTAGATGCAAACTACTTCAGCACGTGAATTACTTAAACAGCTATAATGAAGAAAAAGGAACGCACCTTGCGATCGCAGGCAAGATCCATTACGAGCCTCTTGGTCTGTATCCCGGCAAGCAGAGCGACCTTGACGCAATCACAGACGGCGCTGAAATCGCAGTTCCCAACGATACAACAAACTGTGCAAGAGCACTGCTGTTACTGGAGGCAGAGGGTCTGATCAAGCTGGATCCCGAAGCTGGTATCACCGCAACAGAGAATGACATCGTTGAGAATCCTCACAACATCAAGATCGTTCCTCTTGCAGCGGAGCAGGTAGCCCGTACTCTGGAAGATGTTGACTTCGGTGTTATCAACGGCAACTACGCTATGGAGGCTGGCCTGACCAGTGCAGATGCAGTTGCTCTGGAGTCTGCTGATTCGAAGCAATCCAGCAGTATGTAAACGTGGTTGCAGTTAAGGAAGGCAACGAGAACAACGAAGGTGTACAGGCACTGGTAAAGATTCTGAAATCTGATGAGATCAAAGACTTCATCAACGAGAACTATAAGGGTAGCGTTGTTCCTTACGACGGAGAATAATTTCCGCGAAGGACAGCTTTGAACCTGTAAAAGCGATGAACGAAATGAAATAGTGGAACATTTTCGGTCTGCTGTGAAAACAGTGCCGATAGAAAACTGCCATCTGACGGGAAACTGCCGTGTGGCAGTTTTTTTATCGTATAGGAAACTTTGTTTCCATACGATAAAAATGCTCCGCGCACATTCTATCGTCCATGACAATTGTATGTTTGCAGAGCACGTATTCTATTGTTTTACCTGAAAGGTAAGATGTGGTATACTATACCGTAACAGGCACGATACTGTGAAAAATGTGCCAAAAGCGCTAAGTGTGAGCAATTATAAACAAAAGCCCAAAGTGCCATTGCTGGTAGAATTTGTAATTAGGAGACTGGAATGAAACGATTTTTAGGGATGGTTGGATCGCCGTTGGTACTGTTTTGGCAGGCGGCTGTATCGGCGCAGAGCTGCTGGTATTTTTGATTTTCGGGAGAACAGCTATTTTACAGTGCAGGATAACCTCGATCTGTTTGTCGCGCACTTTCAGGTACTGAGCCACTCAAACAGCTGGTTTGCACACGGCGCGACGGTTGATGCTGGGCGGCATCAGCCGGGACAGCCTGAGCAGCGAATGGAACCTATACAATATTTTGTATACATTTATGCCGGTATTTTGGGCGTACCTGACGGGGTATTTCTTGAAAATCCCTGATCGGGGACAGGTTCTTTTGTGCTGCTGGCAAAGGATGTCTATCAAAAAGCGTATCCGCGGTGCCGGGGAATCGCCTGGGCGGCTGGGCTGTGCTATGGACTTCTGCCGCTGTTCCCGGCATACGGAATCGCGTTTGCGTCGATTCCGCTGGCAGTGTTTATTTTACGGCGGATCTATCGGAAAGAGGGAAAATGGTGGTATGGGCTGCTTTTTTTGTTTATCCGTTTCTATCGTATTTTTTCCTACTTCGGATTTTTTCTGCTGGCGTATCTGGTGTGTGCGGTTGTGATTGTGTCGATTCGAGACAAAAATTCTGCGGTCGTCTGGCAGTCGCTGTGCCGGTGCTGGCGGCTGGCTATGTTTGCTTTGAATATCGTCTGTTTGGACAGATGCTGTTTTCGGATGTCAAGACGATACGGGAAACGATGGTAGAGAGCAATTTGAACTTTTCCGAGGTACTCGGTCAGATCAGGGAAGCGTTTTTTGACGCCGGTGTTCCATGCGGCTTCCGACCATGCAGTTTTCGTGCTGCCGGTGTGCGTAATTGTACTCGTCTGGCAGCTGGTGGCGGCAGTTCAGAAGAAAATCTGAAAAAGTTCAAAAGCAGCGCGCTTTTGTGGGTGCTCTTGCTGATCGTGTTCAATTGTCTGGTGTATGGATTGTACTTTCAGGGGGACTTCCGGGGATTGTTTGAAACGCTTCTGCCTCCATTAAAAGGTTTTTCAGTTCAATCGAACCGTATTTTTCAATCCGTTTTTATGGTATGTAGCGCTGTTTCTGGCGTTAAAAGCGCTCTACGATACCGGAAAGCTTTTCTGAAACGGATCGCAAATCTGGCAGCGTGCATTGCGGCTGCTGTAATTTTGCTCACACCTGCGGTTTACAATGAATTTTACTGGACCTGCTATCATCAGGCGTACCGTGCAGTGAAGCATACAGAGGTCAATCTGTTGAACTTCCGGGAATACTACAGCACCGACCTGATGGAGGAGATCAAGGCGGATATCAATTATGATGGAGAATATGCGGCCGGCTACGGATTGAACACCGCTGTGCTGGAATACAGCGGGATTTCCACGCTGGACGGCTATCTCGGTTTTTACCCACAGAGCTATAAGGAAGAATTTACGAAGCTGATCTGGCCTGCCTATGAGAGAGTGCCACAATGGCAGACCTATTACGGGGAATGGGGCGCACGGGCCTACCTGTTTGCCGGGAGCGGCGAGAGTATTTACAATCCTTACCGCAATCAGGTGCTGTCGGATCACCATTTATATTTAGACAGTGAACAGTTTGTAAAAATGGGCGGAAAATATCTTTTTCCCGTTATGAGCTGGATAATGCAGAAGAGTTAGGCTTCACACTGCGGGGGATTTATTCGAACGAAAGCGCGCCGTATACAATTTACCTGTACGAAATTTGACAAAGTATTTGATACATGATATGATTGTGAGTAATGACCGCAGAGAGCGGTGCTGACAGATAAGGATAAGGGGGACATGTAAAATGCCGATCAGAATCAGCAATTATGCTGGAAAATTTGGATGGAACGCGAGAAAATATTTTCCTAGACTGGCATCTGAACTTTACCTGAAGCTTCAGTTTACGACCAGAGGAAAGGTACAGCAGGACTATATCGACTATTTTCTGAATGCACCGGAAATTCCGCATCCGCATGTAGTAAACCTGGAGACAATCAATCGCTGCAACTCGACCTGCGAGTTCTGTACGGCGAACAAAAATGCAGAAAAGCGTCCCTATGCCCGCATGTCGGAGGAGCTTTACTACAGCATTATCGATCAGTTAAGGGACTGGAACTACAAGGGACATCTGACCCTGTACGGAAACAATGAGCCCTGGCTGGATACCAGAATCGTAGAGTTCCACAAATACGCAAGAAAACAGCTGCCGGACTGCTTTATCTTTATGTCCACGAACGGACTGATCCTGGACATCGATAAGGTAAAATCGATCATTCCGTATGTCAACCAGCTGATTATCAATAACTACTGTCTGGACATGAAGCTGCATGACAACATTCAGGAGATCTACGATTATGTCAATGCGCATCCGGATGAATTCAAGGATGTTGATATCCTGATTCAGATGCGCTATCTGAAAGAAGTTCTGACCAACCGTGCAGGCAGCGCACCGAACAAAAAGGCAACCAGCAAGATTATCAAAGAAACCTGCCTGATGCCGTTTACCGATATGTGGATCACACCCAACGGCAAGCTGGGTATCTGTTGCTGCGATAACTTTGAAGTGACGGATTTCGGTAACCCTGAACAATATCGCGTTGAAGGACGCATGGAACAGTGCCCTGTACAAACGGCTGCGTACTGCAGTAAAGGACGGCAGACAGAACTGGGAGTTCTGTAAACACTGTGACTTTATTGACACGAAGCTGCGCACGGACATTGCGAAAGAAGCAATGAAAGAAGCAGGATACGGCAAATACGCGAAATAAACGTCGGTTCATGCGTAAAAGCAGCTGCGCAGCAGCAGAGCGCATCGAAGATGCAGCTTTGCGGATGAAACGGACGAACTGCACTGAAATTAAAAAGAAAAAACAGGCTGCAGCCTCTGACAGGAAACTATGTCAGAAAGGCTGCAGCCTGTTTTGGTTTTAGCAGGACGCAGAAACGGCGAAAGAAAACCGCTTTGCGCCTGGTTCTCTTTCGCCGTGTAATTCATGACAATAGAATGCTCGCAGAGCGTGCATTCTATTGTTCGTTTCTGTCTCAGTTTTTCGCTTCGTGATATTCTTTTTCCGTATTGACGTTCCAGATGTTGGAGCGGTCGCGGATACCGTTTACGATGTTGTGTACGACCTCGAAAGAGGTGCACATCGAATGGTCGATGTTGTTGTAACGGTGCTGACCGTTTCTACCGACACAGTAGAGGTTGTCGATGCCGTTGAGCCAGTGGATCAGAGTATCGATTTCCTCGTAGGTATCGAAGTAAGCGGGATAAGCTTTTTTAACAGATTCGGAATGCGTATCAAGCACGTCATCCTTGCTGTCGATCATGCCCATTTTGATGATCTCGTCCACAGCAAAGTCAGAAAACTCCTGATCGGACATATTCCAGAGCTTATCGCCTTCGTTGCAGAAGTATTCCAGACCGATCCATACGGTATGCTCGAGATCGACAACCATGTAAGGCGACCAGTTGTTGTAAATCTGGAAACGGCCGAGCTGTACGTTGCGGTCATGGACATAAACCCAGTTGTCCGGAACGATGTTGCCGACGGTTTTGATCTTGGTCTTGTTTTTCAGATTGAGCTTGCGCACCAGAACGCCCAGTGTGCGGTAATCACGGTACGGAAGTCCTGCCGCAATTTTGGCTTCTTTTTCCGGAACGTCGTTCATACCGCCGACGAGATCGCGGATCGGCATGGAGGAAATGAAGACGTCAGCTTCTTCGCGGATCTTCTTGCCATCCTGCTCGTAGGTCAGAGCGACGATGTGGTCGTTTGCATCTTTTTCCAGACCGACAACCTTGCAGCCCTTTAAGATTTTACCGCCCGGCTTTTCGATTTCGGAAGCGGTTACGTCCCACAGCTCGCCGGGACCGAGCTTGGGATAGCGGAAGGATTCGATCAGGGAGGTTTCTACCTGATGGGCTTTTTTTTTGATCGGTACGATTTTCCAGAGGATGTCTTTTGAAATCGCAATAATGGAAAGGCCCTTTACGCGCTGTGCACCCCAGCTGGGATCGATATCCCTGGGATGACGTCCCCAGAGGTTCTCGGTGTAGTGTTCAAAGAACATGGAATAGAGCTTTTGCCGAAACGGTTAATATAGAAATCCTCGAGGGAGTTTTCCGGGCGTTTGTGGATCAGGCTCGCGAGATAGCTGAAGCCGACCTGCATCGTCTGGAGAAAGCCCATGTTCATGAATAGCTCAGGCTTTAACTGAATCGGGTAATCGTAGAATTTCTGGTCAAAATAAATACGGGACACGCGGTTTCGGTTTAGCATAACGCGGTCTTCTTTCTGGGGATCAGGACCGCCCTTTTCCAGCGGAACGTCGCGCTGCAGCATGATATCGTCCGCTGCGGGAGCCCCTGCATGGGAAGCATATGATCCCACCAGGCATTTACCTCCAATTTTCGAGAAGAAACGGTGTCCTCCCATATCCATACGGTTTCCTTTATAATTGACCGTCTTGGAGATACCGCCCATATGAAAACTTTCTTCAAATACAGTTACTTCGTACTCATCGGACTGCTTTAACAGTTCGTATGCCGCGGTAAAAGGCCGGCAGGGCCCGCGCCGATGATAAAGGCTTTTTTTCATGAAACAGGATTCCTTTCTCTGATCTTGTACTTTCGGTAAAACATTATAATGCGTCAATTATCTTTTATTGTAACATACAAGCAGGCACTGTTCAAGCAGGAAATCAGACTGCAGGAAAGGACAGGTGAACTGGTGTATGATGTTAAGATCGTGCTAAAAACGCTAAAAAAGGGACGCAAAATACACCTGAAGTCGACAGGAGATTGCAAAATGATGTATTTCAAATTCTTTTCGGAGGGGAAAAAGTTCTATATAATGAGATATGCAGTTTTGTATGACGAATAAAGCTGCATGGGGATTGAGCCGAAGGGCTCGTGATTTTGAGGATGTCCATAGCATGGACAGAAGGGAGATTGCATGAACAGCATCTTATTATCAACGCAGGAATGCGGCAGCCAGGAACTTCTTCAACTGACGGAAATGCTTTGCAGGGAACAGGATTTTCAGATCATTGTTTCAAGGGCGTTTCCCTTTATGGAAAAGGAAAGGAAAACAAAAACCGTAGAAAACAGGGCAGGCGATTTGTTGACAAAGCTCGGGTTTAAGGCGAATCTGAAGGGCGTTGTCTATTTGAAGGCAGCTGCGAGAATCGGTCTTGAGGACAGGGAAGAGCTGGAAGGCATAACGAAACGACTATATCCAGCCATCGCAAAAAGAATGCAGGACGTGCGCCGGCAGAGTAGAGCATGCAATCCGGCATGCCATTCATACGAGCTGGGAAAAAGGGAGATGTCAGGCAGCAGCGCATGGTGTTTGGATACGACAGGGAAAGTGGAAACCGTCCGACAAACGCGGAGTTTATCGCACGCATGATTGACTGTCTGGAACGGCAGGATCATCTCTTATATTCCTGATTCCTTCATTCGGAAAATCAGCTCTAATTGAATAAAAATGTTCAAAGGGGAACAGCGTTTGGCACAAGTTGCGCCGGAAACGGACTGTTCCCCTTTATAGTGGGACAGATAGCCGCAGGCTTCGGGTTACGCTGCCTGGTCGGGGACGATACGTCAGGAACCATTCCCCAACCGGTCTGCAGCTTATGCTTCCTCACCCGATCCGATCTGCCAGCAGCATGTCGATCAGGCAGCGTGTGGCAGCGCCGAGAGGACGGCTTGGATCCCGCACGAGACAGATGTAGCGGTTCGGAATTTCCTCTGTAAGGGGAATCGAAATAATGCGTTTTTCAGAAAGTGCCTGCGCTGCCAGATCCTCCGGCATAAACGCAAGCCCCAGATTATGGGCAACAACAGGCAGCAGCAGGTCGGCGCTGGCAAGCTCGATATCGTAGTTGAGGGGAAGTCCGTGGGCGGCAAAGAAGTTCTCATAAAACTGATGGGACATGGTTGCCTCCGTCAGACCGGCGAGAGGATACTGTATCAGCTCCTGCAGGAGATGGGCTTATCCCTGAGGACGCAGAAAAACGGGGCCGCCGACTAAAAATGCTGCGAACGGGACGGAAGCCGGACTGTGCTGTAAGGCTTTCAATCTGCAGAGGGGTTGGAACAACAGCGACGTCGGTTCGCCCTTCCTTTAAATCGGAAAGCACGTGGGCAGTGGTTCCGTTACTGATGCGGATTTTGACATCCGGATGCTCCTTCTGGAACAGCGCCAGCCGATCCAACAACAGGCAGTGGAGAGCGGTTTCGGTTGCTCCGACGCTGACTGCTCCACCGTGCAGGCCGAGGGAAAGCCCGAGCTCCTCTTCGCCCGCAGGATGCGTTCACAGGCGGGAGCAACATATCGGTAAAGCATCTCGCCCTCCGGAGTCAGGGTGACGCCGTGACGGGAACGGATAAAAAGGCGGCAGCCCAGCTCGCTTTCTAAGTTCTGGATGCTCCGGGTCACGGACGGCTGGCTGGAAAGCAGCATGGTAGCAGCACGCGTGAAGTTTTTATATTTGGCAACATAATAAAAGGTCCTGTAGTAATCAAAGCTTGCAGACATGAAAAATCCTCCTGGGATCGTGAAAAAAATCACAGATTTTATTCAAAAGCAGACATAAAAGCAATTCTGTAATACGTTTTTGGTATTACACACATATCAGATTTATTTTTTAAAAAAGGTAAATCTAGTATAATACGCACGGAGCAAATTGAAAAGCATTTATAACGTACATGCTCAAAACAGTAGAAAAGGAGGCATGTGAACATGGGGCAGTCCATTGAAGAAGTCTTAAACAGGCTTGTGGCTGTGGAAGACGCCGCTCAGCAGATGCAGGATGCGGTGGATGCACAGAAAAAGGAACTCGCTGCTCAGATGGAAGAAAAGAAAAACAGTTTGACAGTATGCTGGAGTTAAAGACAGAACAGAAGACCGAAGAACTGGAAGCAAACATGGAGCACGAGAAGGCAGCCGCGCTGGAAAAACTCCGGGAGGAAACGAAAAAGCAGCTTGCCGGAATGCAGCACAAGTATGATACAGAGCACGACAGGATTTCGGATGAAATTCTGCAGTCCATGATTAAGGATGTGAGCAGATGAGTTTATTTCGTTACAGCGGTCTGACGACGAAGGTACGGGCCATGAGCGGTGCGCTTTTTGAGCAAAGAGGATTTTGACCAGATCAGCACCCTTGGCAATGTTCCTGAGGTTGTCGCATGGCTGAAAAAGAAGCCGTCCTATGGGAAGGTGCTCGGAAATGAAAATGAGAACACCATGCATAGAGGACAGGCGGAGGAAGGATCAAACGTTCCTTCTACGCTGATTTTTCCAAGCTGTACCGGTTTTTCCAACATGGAGCAGAGAGAAATTTTCTGGATACGTATTTCAGATGCTACGAAATCACCTGTTTAAAAAACATTGTACAGGCGATCCTGTCAGACAGCCCGACACTTGCGGATGTTTCCGATTATGAGGAAGCCTTTGCGAAGCATTCGGCATTTCCGTTAAAGAAGGCAGCGTCTGCAGATTCGATGGAGACGCTGGTCAGCGTCCTTTCGGATACTCCTTACGGGGATGTGCTGCGTAAGGTGGCAGGCAGCAGGGTCCACAACCCTGTTTGACTATGAATTTGCATTGGATATGTTTTATTTCAGGGATCTCTGGGGAAACGTGTCAGAAAAGAATTGAAAAAAGACAGACCGGGAAGCAGTGCTGGAATCGGTGGGTGTTGCAATCGATACCCTGAATCTGCAGTGGATTTACCGTGCCAAACGCTATTACGGGATGAAAGCGGCAGATGTCTATGCCCTGATCATTCCGGTGCATTACCGGCTGAACCTGGAGCAGGTCAAACGAATGGCGGAGGCGGAGAGCACAGAAGAAATGTTGAACTTCGCAAAAAGAAACCAGGTATGGAAAATATCTGCAGGAAATGGAAAAACCGGAATCTGGAACGGGTCGGCAGTATGATTCAGGAAAAACGTACACCGTGCGCTGATGAGACAGAACCCCTATTCAGCTGCATGCCTGGAAGTCTATTTATATAGGAAAGAACAGGAAGTGCACAGGATCATCACGGCGATGGAATGCGTCAGATACGGTTTGCCGGCTGAAAAAATCAGAGAATACCGGCATAAAGGAAGGTGCGGCAAAATTGATTGAAAAAATGAAATTTATCAGTGTGATCGGGCAAAGGATCAGCTCGACACAGTAACCAGGCAGTATCTTTGCCGGTATGAGATACATCTGGAAAATGCGATGGGCGAATTGAAGCATTTAAACAACATCACACCCAACGCAGAGTTGAACCCTTACCGGGAAGCAGCAGGAAGAGCAGCAGAGATTGCTGCACTTTATGGAAGCAAAGCAACGGCAGTGAGAGACATGGATGTGGATACGGCCATGGAACGGATCACTGAAGTGCAGAACAGAATTCAAAAAAAGGCAGACAGAAAGACAGATGCACTGGAAAAGGAACTGAAAAAGGAGCGGGACTGCTGGATGCGGTCAGCCCCTATCAGGAGCTGCATTTTTGATATTTCCAGAATCCTTCACTTTAAAGAAGTAAGATTCCGTTTCGGCAGACTTCAGTCGGCTACTATGAGCGTTTAAAACCTACGCATACGACGATGCCTGCACGATTTTTGAAAAATGCAAGGAGACGGAGGATTATGTTTGGGGCGTTTATTTCGTTCCGGCGGCAGAAGCCAAAAAGGTGGATGCGATTTATGCTTCTCTCCATTTTGAACGGATTCATCTGGAGGATGCCTATGAGGGTACCGATTGATGAGGCCTGTCGGGAATTAAAAGGAAAAAACAGATGCCCTGGAGCAGCAGATCACAGCAGTGAGAGCAGAGCTTGCAAAAAGAATTAAATGGGATGTCTGAATCGATCTCTGCTGCAAGCAAGACCCTTGCGTATGAATCCAAGCTGTTTGATGTCCGCAAGCTGGCGGCATTTACCAAGGCGAAAAACGAAACCTTCTTCATCCTCTGTGGATGGATGGAAAACAAGGAGGCAGATCTGCTGAAAAAAGGAGCTGGAAGAGGATCCGGATATTTTCTGTACACTGGAAGAAAATCCGGACAGAAGAGTTTCAATCCCTCCGACTCGTCTGAAAAACCCGAAGCTGATCAAGCCGTTCGAAATGTTTATCCAGATGTATGGCCTGCCGAACTATCAGGAATTTGACCCGACACTGTTCGTGGCGTTGTCCTATTCGATTATCTTCGGTGCAATGTTCGGTGATGCGGGACAGGGTCTGGTGCTGTTGATCGGCGGATATTTATTGTACCATTTTAAAAGATCAACCTGGCAGCAGTTCTTTCGAGCTGCGGATTCTTCTCTACAATTTTCGGACTCCTCTATGGCAGTGTATTTGGTTTTGAGGACTGGATCGGCGCTGTGGCTGCGCCCGACGGAGGCAATGACGAATCTGCCGGTGATCGGAACACTCAATACCGTATTTGTTGTGACGATCACCATCGGTATGGGACTGATTCTTCTGACGATGATCTTCCATATGATCAATTCCCTCAGGGAGAAAAAAGCCCGGAGAAGCACTGTTTGATACGAACGGACTTGCAGGCTTTGTATTTTTACGGTGCAGTTGTTGCAGTCATCATGCTGTTCATGACCGGACATACCATTCCGGCAGTAGGTGTTTTGGTTGTAATGTTTGTAGTACCGCTTTTGGTCATCGTCTGCAGGAGCCGCTCAGTGCCCTTGTGGAAAAAAAAAGTATCAGGATGAAAACGGACCGGTGATGTTCGTGGTGCAGGGCTTCTTCGAATTATTTGAAGTATGCTTAAGCTATTTTTCCAACACCCTGTCCTTTGTCCGTATCGGTGCATTTGCAGTCAGCCATGCGGCGATGATGCAGGTGGTTATGATGCTGGCAGGCGCAGAAAACGGACAGGCGCCCAACGTGATCGTTGTGATCGTCGGCAATCTGGTTGTAATGGGTATGGAAGGTCTGATCGTAGGCATTCAGGTACTCCGTTTACAGTATTATGAATTTTTCAGCCGCTTCTACAAAGGGGACGGCAGAAAAGTTGAACCCTATTTATCAAAGGAAGAAAACATTTAAGGAGGTCATTTGTCATGACAAGAGTTTATTATTCGCAGCACTTGTAGCTTGTATCGCAGTTCCGTTCCGTGTATTTGTAAAGGGGAACAGACAAAGCACAGATATAAAAACAACCCTGGCATTAAACGGCGTAATGTTCTTTGGACTGATGCTTTTTACCGGCGTTATGATGTTCTCCGGCAACGCATTTGCAGCAGAGACTGCTGAAACTGCAGCAGTTGCAGCAAGCAGCACAGCAACCGGTCTTGGTTATATTGCAGCCGCACTTTCCATCGGCATGTCCTGTATCGGCGGTGGTATCGCCGTAGCGAGTGCAGCAAGCGCAGCACTTGGTGCAATCAGCGAAGATTCCTCTATCCTCGGTAAGTCCCTGATCTTTGTAGGTCTGGCCGAAGGTGTCTGCCTGTATGGTCTGATCATCGCCTTCATGATCATTGGTAAGCTTTTAATGAAAATGTATCTGATCAGCGACAACATTGATACCTGGACAGGAATGCGGCTGGCAGGAGTAGAAGGTGCGGTGGTCCACGAGAAACAGGAGCTGAAGGCAGAAATCGACAAAGGTGCTTGCCGATAAGGAAATCGGTATCCTGCTTTTGACGGAAAAATTCGGAAAGGAATTTCCGGATATCATCGATCATATCAGGTTGGAGCGGAAGTTACCGCTGATTGTGGAAATCCCGGACAGACACGGCACAGGTCGTGCACCGGATTTCATCACATCTTATGTGAATGAAGCGATCGGAATCAATATCTGAAAAAAGGGCTGCATAGGCGCAGCATCCTTTAGGAGATATTTCGGAGGAGACCATGACAATAGATGAAAAGCTGCAGCATTTTATGGATGTGACCACACAGAAAAGGTCAATGCAGAAAATGCCAAACAGATGCAAGAATATGAGCAGGGACTGGAAAAGGTCTATGAGGATTACAAAGAGACGGCCCTGCGCAAATCCGAGCTTGCACTGAAGTTAAAAGAAGAAAGCTTAAAGAAGCAGATGAACGCAGATCTGGCAGCAGAACAGATCCTGATCCGGGAACAGACCGGAAAGCTCCTGCGGAGTTGGATGAAAAGCTTTCTTCCGAAGTAAAGGGAAAGCTGGAACGCTATATGGCGACCAGTGCATATGAAACCTATCTGGTAAATCAGGCGCGTGAAATTGTGAAATTTGCAGATGGAGACGACGTGACCGTTTATATCGATCCGGAGGATATCTGCCATAAGAATGCGATTTCTGCAGGTGCAAACGTAGCCGTTACTGTGAGTGAATACAGCTTCGGCGGAGGCGTGCGTGCGGTAATTTCCAAACGCGGCATACTGATCGACCAGTCCTTTGATACGAAACTGAAGGAAGCTTTTTGATGGAAAGGAGGCGAGCCTTAGATGGAAAACTCGTTAAGCATTTATGGAATCAACGGCCCGCTGGTCACTGTCAAAGGTAAGACAGATTTAAAGATGAGCGAGATGGTATACGTCGGCAAAGAAAAGCTGGTCGGCGAGGTGATCCGTCTTTCTCCGGAGCTGGCGACGATTCAGGTATTTGAAGAGACGTCCGGTTTAAAGCCCGGAGAGCTGCTGTATCCGACGGGCGCAACACTTTCTGTTACCCCTGGCACCCGGCATCGTGTCCAATATCTTTGATGGTATTGAAGGCCCCCTTGCCGAAATTGAGAAAAATCCGGTAAATATATCGACAGAGGCTTCTCTATGGATTCTCTGGATACTCACAGGAAATGGCAGACGAAGCTGTGTGTAAAGCCCGGAGACAGAGTGTCCGGCGGTACGATTATTGCAGAGGTAACCCGGAAACTCCCGCCATTGTGCATAAGGTAATGGTGCCTCCCGACGTGGAGGGTATTGTGGAAACAGTTGTTCCGGATGGTGAGTATACGATCAACGATACGATCGTAACTCTGCTGTTAAAGGATGACAGTGTAAAAGAGCTGACCATGACCCAGAAATGGCCGATCCGAATTCCCAGACCGAATCAGAAACGACATCCGGCATCCCGCCCGCTTGTAACCGGACAGCGTATCCTGGATACCCTGTTCCCTATCGCAAAGGGCGGCACAGCGGCGATCCCCGGCGGTTTGGTACCGGTAAGACCATGACTCAGCACGCAATCGCAAAATGGTCTGATGCAGATCTGATCGTTTATATCGGCTGCGGTGAGCGAGGAAACGAGATGACGGAGGTTCTGGAGGATTTCTCCAAGCTGATCGACCCCAAGTCCGGAAATCCCATGATGGACCGTACCGTTCTGATCGCCAATACCTCCAACATGCCGGTGGCTGCCCGTGAGGCGAGCATTTACACCGGTCTGACACTGGCAGAGTATTATCGTGATATGGGCTACCATGTAGCGATCATGGCAGATTCCACCTCCCGTTGGGCAGAGGCACTGCGTGAGCTGTCCGGACGTCTGGAAGAAATGCCGGCAGAGGAAGGCTTCCCGGCATATCTGGCGAGCCGTCTGTCTGCGTTCTATGAAAGAGCCGGTATGGTAGAAAACTTAAACGGCACTGAGGGAAGTGTTACGATCATCGGTGCGGTATCTCCGCAGGGCGGCGATTTTTTCTGAGCCCGTTACCCAGAATACGAAGCGTTTCGTCCGCTGCTTCTGGGGGACTGGATAAAAACCTGGCATATTCCCGTCATTTCCCTGCGATCAACTGGCTGACCAGCTACAGCGAATACCTGCCCGATCTGGCGAGCTGGTATGCAGATAATGTAGGCTCTGATTTTATTGATGACAGAAATCAGATGGTAGCGATCCTGAACCAGGAAAGCAGTCTGATGGAGATCGTAAAGCTGATCGGCAGCGATGTTCTGCCGGATGATCAGAAGCTGACTCTGAAATCGCCAGAGTTATCCGTCTGGGCTTTTTTACAGCAGAACGCATTCCATCCGCAGGATACGTCTGTGCCCCTCTTGCAAAGCAGCAGAAGATGATGGAGACGATCCTGTATCTTTACGAGAAATCCAAAGCACTGGTATCTATGGGGAATGCCCATGTCCGTGCTGAAAGAGGATAAAATTTTTGACCGGGTAATTTCCATTAAATACGATGTGGAAAATGACCGACTGGACAAATTTGATGATTACAAAAAAGCAATCGACAAGTTCTACGACGACGTGATTGCACGCAATGCATAATGGAGGGGAAAAACGATGGCAATTGAGTATTTGGGATTAAACAGTGTCAACGGCCCTTCGTCGTGCTGGAGGGTGTTAAGGGCGCGGCTTATGATGAGATCGTGGAGATCGTTGCAGACGGTAAGGAAAAAAGCTTGGCCGTATCGTAGAGATCAACGAGGACAAGGCGGTTGTACAGGTGTTTGAAGGCACAGATAATCTTCCTTAAAAATACCCATACAAGACTGACCGGACATCCGATGGAAATCGGGCTGACGGATCAGCTCCTTGGCAGAACCTTTAACGGTATCGGTGCCCGATCGACAATCTTGGTGAAGTTGCAGCAGAAAAATATGCAGATGTAAACGGAAAACCGTTAAATCCGGTATCCAGAGAATATCCCCGTAACTATATCCGTACCGGTATTTCTGCGATCGACGGTCTGACGACCCTGATCCGCGGACAGAAGCTGCCGATTTTTCTCCGGAAACGGTCTGCCTCATGACCAGCTGGCTGCACAGATCGTGCGTCAGGCATCTCTGGGAGATAACTCCGATGAGAAATTCGCAGTTGTATTTGCTGCGATGGGTGTAAAATATGATGTTGCAGAATATTTCCGCCATACCTTTGCGGAAAGCGGGGTATCCGATCACGTTGTCATGTTCCTGAACCTGGCAAATGACCCGGTTGTAGAACGTCTGATCACACCCAAGGTAGCGCTGACGGTAGCAGAATATCTGGCATTTGAGAAGCATATGCACATCCTTGTTATCCTGACGGATATGACCTTCCTTTGCAGAGGCAATGCGTGAGGTTTCTTCGAGTAAGGGTGAAATCCCGTCCAGAAAAGGGTATCCGGGCTATCTGTATTCCGAGTTGGCGACGATTTATGAACGTGCGGGTATTGTAGAAGGAATCGACGGTTCTGTAACGCAGATCCCGATTCTGACCATGCCCAACGATGATATCACACACCGCGATCCCCGACCTGACCGGTTATATTACAGAAGGACAGATCGTTTTGGATCGTGCGCTACATGGACAGGGGGTATATCCTCCGGTCAATGTCCTGCCAGCCTGTCCCGTCTGATGAAGGATGGTATCGGTGAGGGCTACACCAGAGCGGATAATCAGGCTGTCGCAAACCAGCTGTTTTCTTCCTACGCAAAGGTGGGCGATGCGAGAGCACTGGCGAGCGTTATCGGTGAAGATGAGTTGTCTGCGCTGGATAAAAAATACCTGGCATTCGGTAAAAAGTTCGAGAAATACTTCGTCGGTCAGCGGGAGGATGAAAACAGAACCATTATCGATACCCTGGAGATCGGCTGGAGCCTTTTTGCGCATGCTGCCCAGAGAAGAACTGGATCGTGTGGATACAAAGATCCTGGACGAGTATTATGACAAACAGGGTCGTGTACTGGAATAAGGAGCGTTATCTATGAATACAAACGCATTTCCCACAAAAGGTAACCTGATGCTGGCGAAAAAACTCCCTGACGCTTGCAAAGCAGGGCTATGAGCTGATGGATAAAAAACGGAATATCCTGATCCGGGAGCTGATGAATCTGATCGAAGAGGCGAAAACGATCCAATCAGAGATTGACGCTACGTTTACGGAGGCATACCAGGCGCTTCAGCAGGCAAATATAGAGGTGGGCATTCATTCTGTGCAGGAAATTGCAAAGGCGATTCCTGCAGAGAATTCTGTGCGTATCAAAACCAGAAGCATCATGGGCACAGAGATCCCGCTGGTAAGCTGCGAGGAGGAGAAAAAAAATCCCTATTACGGCTTTTTATAATTCCAGTGAGTCGGTGGATGCTGCCCGGGAAAGCTTTTTTAAAGGTGAAGGAGCTGACCGTCCGCCTCTCCATGGTGGAAAACTCCGCCTACCGTCTTGCAATGAATATCCGCAAGACGCAAAAGCGTGCAAACGCCCTGAAAAATATAACGATTCCATCTTATACGATTCTCGTAAAGGATATCAGCAACGCCCTCGAAGAAAAAGAACGTGAGGAGTTTACGTCTGAAGGTCATTAAGAGAAATATGAACCATTAAAAGCAGCTTGCCAGAAAGGATATCTGGAATCACTGCCATAGTAGAAAACGTCTGCAGGAAGCTGGTAGTAATCCCACTTTTTGCGGGCGTTTTTCTGTGTTGTTCCAGTTCATTCGCAGTTTTCCCGGATGCAGCTTCCATGCCTGCAGGAGAATCTGTAGACAGTAACCTTACGTTTACGCCCGGCCAAAAAAGTTTTAAAAAGCTGTTGACAGAACGGGAAAACGCTGGTAAAATCTCTATCTGTTGCGGCAAACGGCTGTAACATGGACTTCTAAAAAGTTCAAAACTGCTTGACATCGACAAACAGTCCTGATATACTTTATGACTGTTGCGGCGAACGAAAGCAACACGGATTTCTGAAAAGAAATTCAAAAAATAAAAACTGCTTGACATGAACAGAAGGTTCTGATAAAATAATGAACTGTTGCTGCAAGTGATGAGCAACCAGGTTTCGAAAGAAAACTTGAAAATAAAATAAAAAAGTTCTTGACAAACAGAACTGCTTATGATAAACTAAATAAGCTTTCTGAGAAACAGAACAAATGTTCTTCAAAAAGAAAACTTCTTGAGAGGGACAGCACCTTGACAAAAACAGTAATGCAACCCTGAAAATTCCAAACAGAACAAAAAGTTCTGAGAGAAATTTCAGAGAACAAAAACCTAAAACAACAGTAGAACGGTAAAATTAGCCAGACTGATTTTGACCGGACAAACTTAAACATGAGAGTTTGATCCTGGCTCAGGATGAACGCTGGCGGCGTGCCTAACACATGCAAGTCGAACGGAGTTGCTTTGATGAAGTTTTCGAATGGATTTAAAACAGCTTAGTGGCGGACGGGTGAGTAACGCGTGGGTAACCTGCCTCACACTGGGGGATAACAGTTAGAAATAGCTGCTAATACCGCATAAGCGCACGGTTCCGCATGGAACAGTGTGAAAAACTCCGGTGGGTGAGATGGACCCGCGTCTGATTAGCCAGTTGGCGGGGTAACGGCCCACCAAAGCGACGATCAGTAGCCGGCCTGAGGGTGATCGGCCACATTGGGACTGAGACACGGCCCAAACTCCTACGGGAGGCAGCAGTGGGGAATATTGCACAATGGGGGAAACCCTGATGCAGCGACGCCGCGTGAGTGAAGAAGTATTTCGGTATGTAAAGCTCTATCAGCAGGGAAGAAAGTGATTTACATCTGAATAAGAAGCCCCGGCTAACTACGTGCCAGCAGCCGCGGTAATACGTGGGGGGCAAGCGTTATCCGGATTTACTGGGGTGTAAAAGGAGCGTAGACGGCAAGGCAAGTCTGAAGTGAAAGCCCGGTGCTTAACGCCGGGACTGCTTTGGAAACTGTTTGGCTGGAGTGCCGAGAGGTAAGCGGAATTCTAGTGTAGCGGTGAAATGCGTAGATATTAGGAAGAACACCAGTGGCGAAGGCGGCTTACTGGACGGTAACTGACGTTGAGGCTCGAAAGCGTGGGGAGCAAACAGGATTAGATACCCTGGTAGTCCACGCCGTAAACGATGATTGCTAGGTGTAGGTGGGTATAATCTATCCGGTGCCGCAGCTAACGCAATAAGCAATCCACCTGGGGAGTACGTTCGCAAGAATGAAACTCAAAGGAATTGACGGGGACCCGCAACAAGCGGTGGAGCATGTGGTTTAATTCGAAGCAACGCGAAGAACCTTACCAGGTCTTGACATCCTGATGAAAAACCCGTAACGGCCTCTTCGGAGCAGGGAGACAGGTGGTGCATGGTTGTCGTCAGCTCGTGTCGTGAGATGTTGGGTTAAGTCCCGCAACGAGCGCAACCTTATTCTTAGTAGCCAGTAAAGCTGGGCACTCTTAGGAGACTGCCGGGGATAACCTGGAGGAAGGGGGGATGACGTCAAATCATCATGCCCCTTATGATTTGGGCTACACACGTGCTACAATGGCGTAACAAAGGGAAGGAGCCTGCGAGGGTGAGCGAATCCCAAAAATAACGTCCCAGTTCGGACTGTAGTCTGCAACCCGACTACACGAAGCTGGAATCGCTAGTAATCGCGAATCAGAATGTCGCGGTGAATACGTTCCCGGGTCTTGTACACACCGCCCGTCACACCATGGGAGTCGGAAATGCCCGGAAGTCTGTGACTCAACCGCAAGGAGAGCAGCCGAAGGCAGGTCTGATAACTGGGAAGTCGTAACAAAGGGCAGCCGTATCGGAAGGCGGCTGATCACCTCCTTTCTAAGGAAACGGAAGAAGTTTGTTCGAGTTGCATTACTGTTTAGCTATCAAGGAGTGAGTGCAGAAGAGGATGTGGAAGAGCAGATAGCCGAGTTTACACCGTCGGATAGATGCGAAGACACAGACGATTCTATAGGGAAGGCTTGACTCTATGAGCAAGATACGGAGGACCTGCGAATAGGGAAAGGTGCGAACGGACTGAAGGATAGCAAACAATCTTTTTCCGGTGGCGATGCGCTTTAGGGGAAACTCGAAGTTCTCATCCTGAACACGAGTATTCTTACCGGGCCGATGGTACTATGCTGGAGACGGTATGGGGAGAGCAGGTGGCTGCCGGAACCTGGTGCAAAACTTTCGTATATAAAATATCATCTGCAAAGGTGTTTATATACGCTGGTATTTACCAGTGATCCAAGCTCAGAAAGTCGTTGATCTTGAATGACTGATAAACATTCAGTCGAAAAGTTAGCAACAGCATTGAAAACTGAACATTGAAAATAATCTCAAGTATCAATATCGAGCTTGTGAGAGATCGAAAGATCTCAAACAACGAGAAGATAGGAAGTAGCATTCCGATCATCAAAAAAAACAAGTACATCAAGGCCATTGAGTAACATCAATGGAAAACGAAAAGCAATTTAAGAACAACCAGGTCTGCAGAGCAACGCTATGCAAAAGACCAGACGAGAATAGCAAGACTATTCTGGCAGGTAAAAGCTGTAAAAAGAGCGCAGGGTGGATGCCTTGGCACTAAGAGCCGATGAAAGACGATAAGCTGCGAAAAGCTGCGGGGAGGAGCAAATATCCATTGACCCGCAGATGTCGAATGGGGAAACCCGGTTGAGCATAACCTCGTCACCGTATACGAATCCAGGTATACGGAGGGGGAAACCCGTGAACTGAAACATCTATGAAATGGAGGAAGAGAAAGAAAATTTGTCGATTTCTAAGTATGGCGAGCGAACGGGAAGATAGCCCAAACCGGGAATGCGTGTATTCTGGTCTGACTGCAGAATCCACAATTGATCCTAGCAGAACGGTCCTGGGAAGACCAGAGAGAGGGTGAAAGCCCGTAAGCGAAAAGGAAAGATGACATGGCGGAACTAGAGTACATCGAGACACGAGAAACCTGATGGAACATGGGGACCACCGTAAGCCCAAATACTCCTTTAGTGACCGATAGCGCATAGTAATGGGGCTGAAAAGGTGAAAAGGACCCCGGAGGGGAGTGAAGAGAACCTGAAACCTGTGTTTACAAGCTGTGAAGTTTTATATGCACAAATCAAGCGTACTTTAAGAACGGTCTGGCGAGCGCAAGTACCGGCATGTTAAGCACTGTATGGATTTAAGCGAAACCAAGTCTGAATAGGGCACAAGTCAGTATCCGCAGACCCTCGAAACCGCGGATCAAGGTCCAGTCAGAAGCGCCCTAAAGGCAAAGGAGAATCAAAACGCGTCATCCGCTGGTGCGTGTAAGCGATGAGGTGTAGGGAGAAATCTAAACCCGGAGGCCAGTCTCCTGAAAAGAGCTTAGGGCTAGCCTCATTTTAGTCTATGGAGCAAGTAGAGCGCACGAATTTCCGCGGGGGCCAAAGAAGATCAAACCTGAATGCTGTGACATGAATGGGGAGTCAGACCGCACGATGTTGGGCAGCCGTGAAGAAGTCGACCACCGCAAAAGGCGGCGCGATGGGATTAAAGATAACTAGATGTTGGCTCAGAAGCAGCCACATTATCTGTGTGAAACGCGTAACAGCCGCTACCAGTCGAGAGGTCCTGCGCCGAAATGTCCGCCAAAACACGAACACCGAAGCTGTAACTCACGGGCGATTGCAGAGGAGCATTCTTAAGACCGACAGTTGTACCGAAGCGAGCAGTGAGGATAAAGAGAGAATGCTGAACAGCAGCGAGAGAGGAATCCTCCCAATATCCAAGTGTTTGAGTAAAGCGATCTGCTCTGGGGTAAGTCGGGGCTCAAGGAGAGGGCCGAAGACGTATCCATGGACAACAACAGGGTTTAGATCTCGGTACCTGTTATGAAACAGAACTGTGGGGACGGCGTATGAAAGCAACGGTCGGAATAAAATACCGGAACAAAGCGGGAGAAGGAGTTCACAGCAACGCCGCAACCGGAGACGGATGTGAAGAATGAAGTAGCGAAGCGTGGTTTCATGTGCCGAGAAAGCCGCTATTGTTTCATGTGCCTCCAAAACCGTAAACTTATCAGGTGGATGAGAGAGAACCGGCGCTGGCGGAAGCGTTGTTAAGGCGAACCGGCAACGACCCGCAACTGGAAGGGGGTGTTGCCAACGTGCGTCGCAGGAGAATAGGTCACAACTGTTTAGCAAAAAAACACAGGTCTGAAACCGAAAAGAAGCATAAGGGCCGACGCCCGCCCGGTGCTGGAAGGTTAAGAGGATATGTTGAGCAGCGAAGCTTGAATTTAAGCCCCAGCAAACGCGGCCGTAACTATAACGGTCCCATAGAAGCAAACCTTTATCAGTAAGTCCCGGACCCGCAACAGAAAGGCGTATTGATGAGCACCGTCTGACATGTATCCAGAACAAGCACCAGTGGAAGATGCTGGTTACCCGCCAGGACGGAAAAGAATCTGCCATCCAGTTTGGTACTGATTCGGTACCGCATGTACATAGGTGGAACTGGGATCGCTGGAAGTTTTGGCGGATCGTTGTTGGGATACCCGCAGTATTGGATTTAACCAGCCGCCGGATCCCGCGGTGACACAAAGTGGGAGTTTGATTGGGGCGGTCGCCCGGAAGCGTTATCGGAGGCGTCAGCAAAGCCCCTCAGAATGGTTGAAACCATTTGAAGAGCAGCAAAGGCAGAAGTGAGCTGACCAGCATACCCGACGGGTGGAGCAGGCAGGAAAACCAGGAATTTAAAGATCCGGTGGCATGCTGGATTGCCATCGCTCAACGGATAAAAGCACCTGGGGATAACAGGCTTATCACTCCAAGGAGTTCACATCAGATGGCGTGGGCGGCACCCTGATGTCGGCTCATCGCATCCTGGGGCTGTAGCAGGTCCTGCGGTTGGGCTGTTCGCCCACAAAGCGGTACGCGAAAGCTGGGTTCAGAAACGTTCGACAGTTCGGTCCCCTATCCGCGCGGCGGAGATATTTGAGGAGCCGTCCAGCAATGAGGACCGGATGGATTTGACCACTGGTGTATCTGCTGTCGACCAATCCATACGGGCAGAGCAGCTGTCCGGAAGGGATAAACGCTGAAGGTATCTAAGCGTGAAGCCCTCAAGATGAGATATCCTTCCATATGAAGTAAGATCCCTTGAAGACCAAATACAAGGCAGATAGGGCGAGAGGGGTGGAAGCACGGTAACGTGGAGCCGACTGTTACTAATCGATTCAGGCTTGATTCAAATATAACAGCAATACGTAAATCAATCTGAAGTACAATTG
>VOFG01003922.1_pt1 | contig 75579 bp, 106 predicted proteins | sample 5384171 | NCBI WGS metagenome assembly VOFG01 (sample SAMN12384726, study PRJNA508395) | human gut metagenome | isolation source: healthy gut F | host: Homo sapiens
TGCACCTCGTCCACCAGCATCAGCAGCTCCTCCTGCGACATTTTGTTCTCCCCATTCAGACGGAACACCCTGGCCAGCAGCTTCTTCCAGAGGGAAAACAGGGCATTCAGCGGCATCAGCAGCCAGATCAGGCACCGCAGAAACGGTGCGGCTGTCATGGCCCAGTTCTCGGCGCAGTCCTTGGCGATGCTCTTGGGGGAGATCTCGCCGAAGATCAGCACCACCACCGTCACCACGATGGTGGACAGCGTGGCGCCCATATCGCCGAAGCTCCTGACGAACAGCACCGTGCCCAGAGAGGCCATGGCGATGTTCACGATGTTGTTGCCGATGAGAATGGTGGACAGCAGCTTGTCATAGCGCTCCAGCAGCCGGCACGCCAGCGCGGCACGGCTGTTGCCTTTTTCCGCCAGCATTTTCAGCCGCGTGACATTGGCCGAGGAGAACGCCGTCTCCGTGGCCGAGAAATAGGCGGACAGCAGCAGGCATACCGCCATAATAATGATATATGTAGTCGTTGACACGATCAGATAGCTCCTTTTTCTGTCATCTTTTGGTGTATTTCCCGGTGCGAACGGGACGCCTAAAGGCGCAAAAAAGCACGTCTGCCCCGGCGCGTGCCGTGCAGATATGCTGGCATCAGATGGCAGGTAAGGTCAGTACAGGGATGATCGCCGCCGTCGGTATCCATAAGGTCGTATGCCCTCCTTCGAAGTAAATCTTATTTATTATACATAAGAAGGCACTATCTGTCAAGTGCGGCGGAAAAGTGAGGAAAAGGTGGCGGGAAAGTGGATGTAAGGTTGCAATGAGGGGCAAAATGTGGTATATTTGCAACGTAATAGTATTACTGGGCGCTCAACTCACTGGACATTATTGGGAAGAGATTCTAGCATTATCTGAGTTTGAACACCAAATTGCACAATACAAAAAAAGATAATTCGGAATGGAGGCGTGGAGTTATGAAGAAACCCAAAAGAATTTATAGCTTCCTTTCGCCATTTTTGTCGTGTCGGACTGAGCGCAAATTGCAAGAGTTGGCTCTGGAAGGATTCTCACTTACCTCAATGCAAAATGACATGTTTCTTTATACTCTCTTCTTTGATGAAACGATGCCTCAAAGTTGTCGGTACTTTGTCTTTCAGATGGATGATTTAGGAAAGGCTCATGTCCAGCCTATAGATCCCCCGCGAAGCCGCCCTGATTGAACTTGCACCACTTTGTGAAGAGATTTTCGAATGTAACGGGTTCGCTTTCATTGGCAAAAGTGAAGCCGGACACGCCAGAAACTGTGCTACAAGCTTTGGTTGCAAAGCGCATGAAGCATACCGCCAGATACCACATGGAATGTCTTGTGGTTTGGATCATACTTCCGGTTGCTACTCAAATTGTGAATCTCTTGTCAAATACGCCGTGGCGACGGGGGAGTGTTTTGGTGGGCAGTGTCCTTATAGGAGCTATATGTCTTTACCACTTGGTAGCTGCATCAATCAGCTATTTCGAGGGCAAAAAGGCTACTCAAAAATGCCGCAAGTAACGGCAATGTTTCTTGCTACATAGGTATACGGTACGCTCTAAAGAGGGCTGGTGCAGCGTGTCTGCACCAGCCCCTAGCCGGGCATCTATCACAAGCTATTCCGGCGGCGAGGCTGTCTACGCGGGCGAGACTACGCGGACAAGCTACTCGTACCTCGGTGACACGCTGACGCAGGTCAACATTGACGCGCCCACCGGTAGCACTTCCTGCACTTCACCTACGACGAGATCGGCCCCATGTCCGTCACCTATGATGGCGCGGGTATTTCTATCTGAAGAACGCGCGGGGCGACGTGACCGGGCTGGTCAACAGCAGCACGGCGGTGTATAGCACAAACCGGCGGCCGCTGCATCCCGGATTTTTGTGCATAAGCGAAAAGTGCGGCGGCCCTCTTGACGGGAACGAAAAAAGGCATACAATCAGTGCATGTCTTAGCAGGAGGTGTGTTGCCATGACCCGTCGCGCTGCGTGTTCCGACCGTGCCGTGGTGAAGTGCGCCCACTCTGCCTCCACCAGCGCTATTTTGACTTTGCGTGCAGCGTGCTGTTTGGCATGCTGCACTTTTTCGGCTTTTTTGCCTTTACCGGTAAGGAGATGCCTCTGGAAGTCTGTCATTGACGCGCGGTGAAAACCGATAAATTTGCGTGTACAACGGCCTTCCATGCAGGAGGGCCGATTTTTTATGTTTGGAAAGGTTTTACGACGATGAGCGAGCTGGACAAGATCAGGGAAAATATCAACAGCATTGACGAGCAGATGGCGCAGCTGTTTCAGGAGCGTATGGAGATGAGCCGGCAGGTGGCGGCCTTCAAGAAGGACAGAGGGCTGTCCATCCGGGACGCGGAGCGGGAGCGGAGCTGATCGACCGCGACCGCCGGTTCATCAAGGATCCGGCGGTGGACGGGTACTATGCGCAGTTCCTGCGGAGCGTTCTCGACCTGTCCTGCGCCTACCAGAGCCGGCTTCTCAACGGCATGAAGGTGGCGTACAGCGGTGTAGAGGGCGCCTACGGCTACATCGCGGCGCGCCGCATGTTCCCGGAGGCGCAGCTGATCGCTTACCCTGACTTCGCCGCCGCCCACAAAGCCGTGGAGCAGGGCGAGGCGGACAGCGCCGTGCTGCCGCTGGAGAACAGCTATGCTTCGGCGAGGTGGGCGCGGTGATGGATCTGCTGTTCTCCGGCGAGCTGTACATCAACCAGGTGATGGATCTGGAGATCGACCACAGCCTGCTGGGTGTGGAGGGCGCCGCCGTTGACACGGTCAGAACCGTGGTCAGCCACCCGCAGGCGCTGCGCCAGTGCGACGACTACATCAAGCGCCACGGCTACGCCACGGAGACGTACTCCAACACGGCATTGGCGGCGGCGCATGTGCGCGACGTCAACGACCCCGCGCTGGCCGCCATCGCATCGGAGGCGGCGGCGGAGGTATTCGGCCTGCGGGTGCTGGGCGGGGCATCAACACGGTGCGGACGAACACCACCCGCTTCGCCGCCCTGTCCCGCACCCGCAGCCAGCCGGAGACGACGAAAAAGCGGGAGGACGAGAACTTCGTGCTGGTGTTCACCGTGCAGAACGACGCCGGTTCGCTGGCGCAGACGCTGAACATCATCGGCGCCCACGGCTACAACATGCGTACCCTGCGCAGCCGCCCCATGAGGGGGCTTTCGTGGAAGTATTACTTCTACGTAGAGGCCGAGGGCTGCGTCAACAACACCAACGGCCGGGAGATGCTGCAGGAGCTGTCCGCCACCTGCGCCAAGCTCCGGCTGGTTGGCTCCTACTACGCCAATACCATCTGAGGGAGAGCAGACCATGGTCATTTCCGTTTCACTGGGAGCGCAGAGCTACCCCATCCTGCTGGAGCCCGGCGCGTTGGCTCGCGCCGGGAGCACCTGTCCCTTGACCGCCGCGTGCTGGTGGTGACGGACAGCGGCGCTTAAACGGAACGCGCGCAGGCTGTGGCGCGCGCGCGTGCCGCAACCCCGCATCTGCACCCTGCCAGCAGGGGAGGGCAGCAAGAGCATGGACAGCTATCACCTGCTTCTGCGGGAGATGCTGCGCCTACACATGGATCGCGGCGACTGCGTGGCCGCCGTGGGCGGCGGCATGGTGGGCGATCTGGCGGGCTTTGCTGCCGCCACCTACATGCGCGGCGTTGATTTTTACAACATCCCCACCACGCTGCTGGCGCAGGTGGATTCCTCCGTGGGCGGCAAGACGGCCATCGACATGAACGGCGTGAAGAACATCGTGGGTGCGTTCCACCAGCCCCGCGCGGTGCTGATCGACACGGACGTCCTCCGGACGCTTTCCCCGCGGCAGACAGCCGAGGGACTGGCCGAAGCGTGAAAATGGCCATGACCTGCGACGCATCGCTCCTGGAGCCTGATCGAGACGGCCTCCGACCTGACCGCCGCCCTGCCGGAGATCATCGCCCGCTCCCTGAGCATCAAGGCGCGGGTGGTGGAGCAAGACCCCACGGAGCAGGGGCTGCGCCGTGTGCTGAATTTCGGCCACACCATCGGCCACGCCATCGAGAGCTGCGCCGGGGGGAGCTGCTCCACGGCGAGTGCGTGGCGCTGGGCATGGTGCCCATGTGCGCGCCGCCGCTGCGCCCCCGGCTGACCGCCATATTGCAGAGGTGCGGCCTGCCCACGGAGTGCGGCTGCACCGCCGGGCAGCTGCTGCCCTATCTGCTGCACGACAAGAAAGCGGCCTCCGGCTCCGTTACCGCCGTGCTGGTGGACGAGCCGGGCACCTTCCGCATGGAAACAATGACGCCGGAGGAGATACTCCGCCGCTGGGAGGAGAGGAACGCATGAAAAACACCTTTGGACAAGCGGTCACGCTGACCCTGTTCGGCGAGCCCACGGCGCCGCCGTGGGCGCGGTGCTGGACGGTCTGGCACCCGGCCTGCCGGTGGACGGGGATTTCCTCGCCGCCAGCTGGCCCGCCGCCGTCCCTCCACGGCGCTGGATACGGCACGGCAGGAGCAGGACTGCTATCAGATACTCAGCGGCGTCTTTCAGGGCGCACCACCGGTTCGCCGCTGACCATCGTCATCCCCAACGAGAACACCCGCAGCGAGGACTATACCTACGGCCTGGCGCGGCCCTCCCACGCGGACTACGCCGCCTACTGCAAATACCACGGCTATGAGGACTGGCGGGGCGGCGGACACTTTTCCGGCCGTGTTACCGCGCCGCTGGTGGCCGCTGGGGCGATACTGCTGTCAGCCCTTGACCGGGTGGGTGTTACCGTGGGCACATATCCTCCGCTGCGGCGGCGCGTGGGATCGCCCCTTTGCCGACCGTGCGGCGGCGGATGTGGCCGCCCTGCAGGGGGCGGATTTCCCCGCCCTGACGGACGAGGCCGCCCAAGCCATCAGCGCCGCCATTCTGGCAGCCAGAGAGCGTCAGGACAGCGTGGGCGGCATCACCCAGACCGCCGTGTGCGGCCTGCCTGCCGGGGTAGGCGAGCCATGGTTCGACAGCGTGGAGAGCCTTCTGAGCCACGCGATATTCTCTATCGGCGGCGTCAAGGGCATTGAGTTCGGCGGCGGCTTCTCCGCCGTGTGCGGATACGGCTCTGCCTTCAACGACGCTTCCGCATGCGGGATGGCCGTGTGACTACGGCCACTAACCGAAATGGCGGCATCAACGGCGGCATCACCAACGGCATGGACGTGGTGTTCCAGTGTGCCGTGAAGCCCACGCCGTCCATCGGACAGCCCCAGCAGACCGTGGACTTTCTCCGATGCGAGGACGCGGAGCTGACCATCCACGGCCGCCACGATCCGGCTATCATCCGCCGCATCTGCCCAGTGCTGGACAGCGTCACCGCGCTGGTGCTGTGCGACCTGCTGACCCAGCGGTTTGGTACGGACTATCTGGCGAAGGGGGCGGGGCTGTGAACTGCGGACTGATCGGCTACCCTCTGGGGCACAGCTATTCGCCCCAGATACACCGCGCGCTGGCGGATTACGACTACCGCCTCTGGCCGCTGAAGCCGGAGGAGCTGGAAGCGTTTCTCGTGAAGCGCGATTTCGCGGGCATCAACGTGACGATCCCTTATAAGGAGCGGGTCATTCCCTATCTGGATCAGCTGTCCGATACGGCGCGTGCCATCGGCGCGGTGAACACCGTGGTGAACCGGGACGGCAAGCTGTACGGCGACAACACGGATCTTCCCGGCATGCTGGCGCTGATACGCCGCATGGGTCTGGCGCTGGAAGGGAAAAAGGTGCTGATCCTCGGCACCGGCGGCACCTCCAAAAACGGCGCGGGCGGCGGCATCGCAGCTGGGCGCGGCGGAGGTGTACCGCGTCTCCCGCAGCGGCAGAGACGGCGCTGTTACCTACCGTCAGGCGGCGGAGCTCCACGGGGACGCCGCCTGCATCATCAACACGACGCCCTGCGGCATGTACCCCGATCTGGGCGGCTGCCCGCTGGAGCTGGAGCGCTTCCCCCGCCTGGAGGGTGTGGTGGACGCGGTGTATAACCCCCTGCGCAGCAATCTGGTGCTGAACGCCCGGCGGCGGGGCATCGCCGCCGAGGGCGGGCTGTATATGCTGGCGGCGCAGGCCGTCTATGCCAGCGCCCTGTTCCGGGGCTGTGAAGCCACGGAGGGGGACATTGAGCTGGCCTATCGCACGGTGCTGCGCCAGATGGAGAACATTGTGCTCATCGGTATGCCCTCCTCCGGCAAGACCACCGTGGGGCGGCTGCTGGCGCAGCGCACCGGAAAGGAATTCGTGGACACGGACGCGCTGGTGGAGCAGGCCGTGGGCATGCCCGTCCCGGACTATTTCGCCGCAAAGGCGAGAGCGCCTTCCGGGTGCGGGAGAAGGAGGCGGTGGCATCAGCGGCGGCAAGCGGCGGCAAGGTCATCGCCACCGGCGGCGGTGCGGTCCTGCGGCCGGAGAACCTGCGGGCGCTGCGGCGCAGCGGACGGCTTATCTTCCTGGACCGCTCACCGGACAAGCTCACCGCCACGGCGGACAGGCCGCTTTCCGCCGACCCGGAAGCGCTGCGCCGCCGGTACGAGAGCGCTACGACATCTACTGCGCTGCCGCTGACCTGCGGGTGAACGGCGACGGCTCACCGGAGGACACGGCGGAGCGGATCGAAAAGGAGTGGACGATATGAAGCTGCTGGTCATCAACGGGCCCAACCTGGATATGCTGGGCATCCGGGGAGCCGGCTATTTACGGCAGCGGCACGTATGCGCCCAGCTGCTGGACATGATCCGCGCCCACGCAGAAAAGGCGCGGCGCGGAGGTGTCCTTTTTTCAGTCCAATCACGAGGGCGCTTTGGTGGACGCCATCCAGCAGGCGTATTTCGACGGCGTGGAGGGCATCATCCTCAACCCGGCGGCCTATACCCACACCAGCGTGGCGCTGATGGACGCGCTGAAGGCCGTGGCCATTCCCACGGTGGAGGTACACATCTCCGATGTTGCCGCCCGGGAGGACTTCCGGCAGGTCAGCTACGTCCGTCCGGCGTGTATCGCCACTGTGACAGGCCGGGGCTTTGCGGGCTATCTGGACGCCATGGACATCCTGCTGAAGGGGCGGCGGAGTCATGACCGTGACCATCTATCCCGGACGGGCGGCGGGCACGGCGGCAGCGCCGCCGTCAAGAGCTGCGCCCACCGGATGCTCCTGTGCGGCGCACTGGCAGAGGGGAGAGCGTCATCGAGGGCATCTCCCCCAGTCAGGACATGCTGGCCACCGTGGACTGCATCCGCGCCATGGGCGGCGCGTGCCGTCTGGAGGGCGATACGGCCTGCATCACCGGCACCGGCGGACATATCCGCCCCGGCGGGGACATACCCCTGCCGCGAGAGCGGCAGCACCCTGCGCTTCTGCATCCCGGCGGCGCTGCTGCAGGGCGGAAGCGCCGCGTTTACCGGTACGCGCGGCTGATGGAGCGGGGCGTGAGCGTCTATACGAGACGATTCTGGCGCAGAAGGGCATATCGGTGTCCCGGACGTGGGACGCCGTCACGTTTTCCGGGAAGCTGACGCCGGGGACTATACCCTGCGCGGAGACGTGAGCAGCCAGTTCGTCACCGGATTGCTGCTGGCGCTGCCGCTGCTGCCAGACAGCAGCACCCTGCGCGTTCTGCCGCCGGTGGAGAGCCGCCCCTATATCGACATCACACTGGACATCATGGCCGCCTTCGGCGTCGGGTGGAGGAGCGGGGCCGAACCTGTTCGCCATCCCCGGCGGCCAGCGGTACGCCAGCCGCCGCGCGGCGGTGGAGGGCGACTGGTCAACGCGGCGTTCCTGCTGGCGCTGGGAGACGGCGTCACCGTCACCGGCCTGCGCCCAGACAGTCTGCAGGGCGACCGGGTGTGCCGCGACATGCTGCACCGGCTGGAAAGTCCCGGCGCGGTGCTGGACATCTCCGCCTGCCCCGATCTGGGGCCCATACTGTTCGCTGCGGCGGCGCGGGAGCTGCGGCGGCGTGTTCACAGGAACCCACCGCCTGCGCATCAGGAGAGTGACCGCATAGCGGCCATGGCGCAGGAACTGTCGAAATTCGGCGCGCAGATCAGGGAGGAGGAAGATCGGGTGACGGTGCTGCACCGTCCACTTCACCTCCGCGGGAGGTGCTGGACGGACACAACGACCACCGCATCGTCATGTCTCTGGCGGTGCTGTGCGCGTCGCTGGGTGGTACGATCCGTGGCGCGGAGGCCGTCAGCAAGAGCTGGCCGGACTTCTTCCGCGCGCTGCAAGCGCTGGGGGTGCGCATGGACATACAGCCCTGAAACCCTTGCACGGAAAGGAACATTTATCCATGAACCTGGAATTCAAACGTAAGCTGCCCACCCCGCAGACCGTCAAGGACATGTACCCCGTCACGGAGGAGCTGGCGCGGCAGAAACAGGAAAACGATCGGCAGATCAGCGCCGTCATCACCGGGGAGGATCAGCGGCTGATGCTGCTCATCGGCCCCTGCTCCGCTGACAGGGAGGACGCCGTGCTGGAATATGCGGCGCGGCTTCAGACGCTGCAGGAGCGGGTGAAGGACAAGCTCCTTATCGTTCCCCGGGTCTACAGCAACAAGCCCCGCACCACCGGCGACGGGTACAAGGGAATGCTTCACCAGCCGAATCCCAACGGCCAGCCGGACATGCTCAACGGCCTCATCGCCATCCGCAAAATACACATGAAGGTGCTGGAGCAGACTGGACTTTCCAGCGCGGACGAGCTGCTGTACCCGGAGAATTACTATTACCTCTCGGACATCCTTTCCTACGCGGCCATCGGCGCCCGCTCGGTGGAGGACCAGCAGCACCGCCTCATCGCCAGCGGACTGACGTGCCCGTGGGTATGAAGAATCCCACCAGCGGCGACCTGTCGGTGATGATGAACGCCATCCTGGCCGCCCAGCACCCCCATACGTTCCTGTTCTCCCAGTGGGAGGTACACAGCAAGGGCAACCCCCTGGCCCACGCCATTCTCCGGGGGTCGGTGAACAAATACGGGCGCTCGCTGCCCAACTACCACTACGAGGATCTGAGCCAGCTTTATGAGCTGTACGCCAAAAGCGGACTGGAAAACCCCGCGGTTATCATCGACACCAACCACTCCAACTCCGGCAAGCAGTGGGATCAGCAGGCGCGCATCGCCAAGGAGGTGCTCCACAGCACCCGCCACAACGGAGATATCGGCCGCATGGTCAAGGGACTGATGATCGAGTCGTACCTGCTGGACGGCTGCCAGAAGCCCGACGGCGGCGTGTACGGCCTGTCCATCACCGACCCCTGCATCGGCTGGGAGAAAACCGAACAGCTGGTGCTGGAACTGGCGGAGCTGCGGGGGCTGGCCGGCGCAGCGCAGGCGAATGAAAAAAGCAAAGACGCGCCGGGCTATGCCCAGAGCGTTTTGCTATGAGAATGCGGACGATGGGTGGGATTGGATGGTGAGGTTGATTCTCGTTATTGCTATTTCCGCAAAGGATGGTATAATTGAACAAACGGTGGCAAAACGGCGAATATTGCGAGAATACTGTTGAAAAAAATGGTATAGGAAACCGCGGCGGCATTTTGGGGAGACGAAGAAGATGGAAGAGTTAAGCCAACAGACAGGAATGAACAGCGCGGAACGGGCGCTGCTTGCTTTGCTGAAAAATCGCTTTTCGGCGTAGGGCTTGAAAGGGAGCTGTCGGAAGAGGAGCAGCTGGAGGCGCTGGAGGAGAGCAGGAAGCAAGCGGTTTTTTGCCTGGCCGTGCAGAGCGCTTCTCTGACGGGTGATGGGGCTGATCGGGTAAGAGGCCAGTCGCTTTCCGTTATTCGGGCAGAATGTGGAGATATTGCTCCAGCATCAATATCTCCATGAGCTGATGACAAAGGCAGGTATTCCTTATGTGGTGCTGAAGGGTGCAGCGTCGGCATACTACTATCCGCAGCCCCAGCAGCGCATGATGGGGATGTGGATTTTCTTGTGGCGCAGGAGGATGGGAACGGGCGTCAAGGCTTCTTATAGAGGAAGGCTTCACACCGTGGGACGAGGCACATATCTGCCATATTGTGTTCAGAAAGAAAAGATGCATTTTGAGATGCATTTTGAGCCTGCCGGGGTTCCGGATGGTGAGGAGGGGAGGCTTGTTCGCGGGCATTGCACGGATATGATCGCCACCGCTGCGACGGTGCAGAACGGATTTGTGACCTTTCGGAATCCGGAGCCATTTTACCATGGCCTGATAATGCTTCTGCACATGCAGCATCACCTGCTGGCGGAGGGATCGGCCTGCGGCATCTGTGCGACTGGGCGGTGTTTGTTGACCGCTTTTTCAGACACAGAGTTCAGAGCAATGTTTGAGAACAAACTGAAAGAGATAGGACTATGGGGTTTTGCGGTGGCAATTTCTTTGTCAGCGCACCTTGGCATTGACTGCCTTACCGTGCGTTTATGGGAAGGGAATTTGAGCTGGCGCAAAGTCTCTTGCTGGATATTCTGGCAGGTGGAAATTTTGGCAAGAAAGACCGGGGGCGTGTACAGGAAGGGATGTTTATTTCCAATCGCGGCAAAGATGGTGTCAGGCACGGCCGGATCGTGCAGATGATCCTCACGGTAAACCAGATCGTGTATACCCGTTGGCCGATCTGCAAGAAGTGCAGGATACTCCTGCCGTTCGGGTGGCTTTACTGGGGAACGGTGCGGGCGTGCCGCGTGGCGCTTGGCAAGCGGAAGCCCATGCATCTGGCGAAGGCCTTCCGGGAGTCCCAGCCGCGCAAGGAGTTGTATAAGCGGCTCCGGTTGTTTGAGAAAGAGGAAACGTAAAAGCCACGGAGGGGAAATCGCTATGTACCATACCCACATAAGTGCCCGGCGGCGGCTGCTGGATCTGCAATTGAAAGAAGTGTGGCGCTATCGGGATCTGATCCTGCTGTTTACCAGGCGCACATTTTCCGTCAGCTATAAGCAGACGATACTGGGCCCGCTGTGGCTGTTTATCAACCCGCTGCTTACCGCGCTGATCTACGTGGTGCTGTTCGGGCGGATCGCAGAGCTATCCACCGATGGGGCGCCGCAGCTGCTTTACCTTGCGGGGACGGCGCTGTGGGCTTTTTCTCCGCCTGCGTCAGCAGGAGCGCGGCTACCTTTACGGCCAATGCGCCGCTTTTTTGAGAAGGTATACTTTCCGCGTCTTGTGGTACCGATCTCCAACATGCTCTGCGCGGCGATCAGTTCGGCATCCAGTTCCTGCTGGTATGTGCGGCGGTGGCGTACTATACCATGCAAGGAGCCATCACCCCGCATTTCATGCTGTGGCCGCTGCTGCCGGTGCTGCTGGCGGTGGTGGGCGTTATGGGTATGGGCGTGGGCGTGCTTATCTCGGCGCTTACAACGAAATACAGAGATCTCTCCGTGCTGGTGGGCTTTGGCTTGCAGCTGTGGATGTACGCGACGCCGGTGGTATATCCTGCCAGCGCCCTGCCGGACGGCCTGGCATCTATCCTGCGGTGGAACCCTGCGGCGGCACCCATGGAGCTGTTTCGGCATATCCTGCTGGGCACGGGGACGGCGGAATGGGGACAGATGCTGCTGTGTACCGTGTTTGCCGCGGTGTGCTGGCCATACTGTCAGCTGCGGTGTTCAACCGGGTGGAGCGCAGCTTCATCGATAGGGTCTGAGGAGGTACGTTATGGAACGGCAACTGGCGATTCGTATTTCCGGGGTGAAAAAGCGGTACCGTCTGGGCACCATCGGCGGCCACACATTACAGGGAGAGCTGCAAAGCCGATGGGCAAGGCTGCGGGGCAGGGAGGATCCCAACACCCGTGTGGGCACGGATGGCCGCTTTACGGGGCAGAGCTTCTGGGCGCTGGACGGCATCGACCTGTATCGCGCAGGGGAGCGCGTGGGCATCATCGGCGCCAACGGCGCGGGGAAGTCCACGCTGCTGAAGCTGCTCAGCCGCATCACCGCACCCACAGAGGGCGAGATCGATATATATGGCCGCATCAGCTCCATGCTGGAGGTGGGAACGGGCTTTCACAGGGGAGTTGACCGGGCGGGAGAACATCTACATGAACGGCGCGATCCTCGGCATGAGCCGCAGGGAGATCGATGCCAAGATGGACGACATCATCGCCTTTTCCGAGATCGGAGAGTTCATAGACACTCCGGCGAAGCGTTACTCATCCGGTATGTACGTCAAGCTGGCCTTTGCGGTGGCCGCTCATTTGGACAGCGAGATACTGGTGATGGACGAGGTGCTGGCTGTAGGCGACATGGCGTTTCAACAGAAATGCCTCAGCAAGATGCGGCAGGCGGCCGACGAGGAGGACAGGACGGTTCTGTACGTCAGCCACAACATGAGCACCATACGCCAGCTGTGTTCCCGCTGCATCGTGCTGGATCACGGGCGGATCATCTTTGACGGGGAGCCGGATCGCGCCATCGGTGTATATGGATCGGTGCCTGGGCGACGATCGGGTGGAGATCGATCTGCGGGGCGATCCACGCGGCGCGCCGAGCAGGGCACCGGGCTGTGTCTGGAGCGTCTGCGCCTGACGGACAAGGCCGAGCCAGTCTACGAGACAGGGGAGAAGCGCTGCGGCTGGAGGTGACATTCCGCGCGGCGGAGCCGCTGGAGCGAGTGCGCCTGCGTCTGACGCTCCGCACGGAGGACGACATGGGGCTGGGCACGGCATGGTCGGCAGCCCGGCCTGTGCAGGCGGGCGAACAGACGGCGCGTTACACCCTCTCGACACAGGGATTGGTGAAGGGCCGGCTCTACGGCAGCATAGGCTTCTATCAGGACATGCCGGGAGGTGAAAGGCGCTGCCTGGATCACGTGACCCGTGCGTTCCGCGTGGAGTGGGGGGCGAACACCCTGTGGGACACCCGCGCTTATGGCTGTATGGCTCTGTCGGAGCTGGAATATGAGCAGATAAAGAAACACCTGAGCGCAAGCTCAGGTGTTTCTTTATAATGGCGCGAAAAGCGGTATTTTGGCAAATTTTTGTGCGCCCTACACTTGAAATGTGATGACAAATCATCTATAATATGTGATAACCGATGTAATTTCTGGCAGTGCGCGATGAAAACGAGCGAAAAATCGGCATAAACAACATTTGTGTTGCGAAAACCTGTAAAACGGACTGCAAAATAAAGGGGGAGGAGGAGATGCAGTTGTGAGCTACATCGGTGAAAAAGACAATGGCACGGGAGATGTTGTGATCCGCGGTGGGAGGCGACCCCGCACCGAATCAGGGGCACCGCAATAAAAGAAGAAAGGAAACAATGAGTATGAGACAAAGAATCGGTCGCAGACTGATCAGTATAATGCTGTCGGTTCTGATGCTGGTCTCTCTGCTGCCCACAGCGGTATTCGCAGAGGAATTGCCGAATCAGACCACCGCTGGCGTTACTGAGCAAGTCGGCGAAGGAACCGGCAATACTGTCGAAGATTCGAATGAGAATGAAGATAGTACTGGCGGGGGAAGAAACTAAGGGCGAGAGCAGTACGCCTTGTGTCGCTAAGGTAGGCGGCAATGAGTATGCTACGCTTGAAGAGGCTATCGCTGCGGCGGAGCCTGTCAATGGTGTCATCACCTATGAGATCCACGGCAAGGCCAAAGTGACCAGCACCGATAGCTGGATTCAGGTTTTGAAAACTGGCCTGTCCAACGTTACTAAAGTGGTGTTCGTGGGCATGACTACCGATGCTGAGATCATCATTACGAACCCCACCTCCGTTCTGGCTGACCAGAAGTATGATATCGACGTCAGCTTTGAAAATTTGACATTGTCCCACCCCGAGGGTAAATGGTGAATGATCTTGGCCATACGACCAACTACTTTGCGTGTTTGCTGCGCAATACTGATGCGGCGGAGAACACTGTCACCTACACCAACTGCACCTTCCCCAACGGTGCGTGCAACAACCAGTACGGCAAGACTGTGTTCGATAGCTGCAAGTTTGAGAACGGCACCACTGGTATGTACAACCTGTGGAACTACGGCGGCAGCACCGAGATCAAGGGCAGCACCTTCACCGGTACCCGTGGTATCAAGGCGTATTCCGAAGGTACTGATGGCGGTGACCTGTCGGTCAGCAACACTCAGTTCAAGGATCTGACTGAGAAGGCCGCTATCGTGGCTTCCAAGCCTGTGGACATCTCGGTTGCAAATGTTGGTGTAACTGGCAATAAGGGCTTTATTACCAGAGATATTACTGGAAATGACGAAGTGCAACTGAATGTCAGTGGCTCCCAAATCAGCGGTAACTTCAACATTACCTCGGAAGCGAATGCTGAGGCGGCTAAGGATGAGTTCAACATCACCGGCGGTACTTTCAACGGCGCGGTGAGCAAGGACTATCTGGCTGAGAACACGGAGCTGGTTTATGATGAAGCGACCGGCACCTACGGCGTGGAGGCGGCGAAGGTCGCTAAAGGTCGGCGGCGTGGTGTATCCTACTCTGAAGGCTGCGTTTGCGGCGCTGAGCACGGAGAACCACACCCTGACGCTGATCAAAGTAGATGCGTGGGCTGAGAGTACTCCTGTGTACTGGGCGGCTGGTGAGCAGTCCGGTTATGTGGCCAAGCTGACCGATGCGCTGACTGCGGCGTATAAGGCCAACGTGGGCGACATCACCATCGTGTGCCGTCCCGGTGCGGATGTGGGCACCATGACCCACGGCCACGTGGCGGACAACATCACCATTTACGGCAACGACGCCTACCTCTCCGGCGGCGAGTGCGACCTGGAGGTCGATACCTACATGTTCAGCCGCACGACCGGCGCACAGGCGGATGATGGCGAATACCTCACGAAGGATATCACCATCAACGCCTATGAGCTGGACAATCTGGGCGTATGGGGTCAGCGGAACACCAGCCACACGATCAATGTGAACCTGACCGACTGCGATGGCAAGGCATTCGATGGTGTGAAGAATCCCCAGCGCGTGTACATCAGCAATAATTCTGGAGTCACCTCCAGTGTGAACAACATCACGCTGAAGGGCTGCGATTTCCTGACGGCGAAGACGGCGGTTTACTCCAACGCGAACGGCACGATCGGTGTCGATGGCTGCTCCTTCACGGGCACAGCGATTCCCGTGAACATCAACCACGATGGCGACGGCGCTGTGACCGTGGTGGTCAAGGACGGCACCTTCACCAACTGCGGCGATAAGGGCGACTGGAAGAACTTCGCCGCGCCCATCCGCTTCGTCAACAGCGGCAGCGGCACGATGGATACCACCGTTGACAGCTGTACCTTTGAAGGTACGGTCGGCAAGAACGGCGATATCCTCATCGGCGATGGTCGTGCGGGTAAGGTGTCCAACGACCTGAGCCTGACGGTGAAGAACACCGATGGCTGGGTGCAGGCGCAGAAGCCCGGCCGTTATGACGGCAACAAGGTGGACTCCAGCAAGCGTGTTGCGACCGAGGTCGACAAGGACGTGGGATTGACCACCTCCATCAAGAGCGCGTTTATCAAGGATACGACCGGCACAAGGAACGATCCCCTATACGCTGGAGCAGCTCAGCGAGATGACCCGTGATGAGTATATTGGGGCTCAGAACCGGCTGGGAGGCACCATGTACGTTACCGTGGGTAACTATGAGTACGATACCAACGGCGTGCTGGGCAACGGCGTGCGAAATGACACACCGGGGCAGACTCCCCGATCGTTCCAAGCTGAACTCTTATGCCGAGAACGGCTATCTGGGTGAGGGCAACGACGGCGCCAACGGCAAGAACATTGTGTTCGTCAACGGCTCCATCACCAGTAATGTGTATGGCTACACCAGTATCGACAACATTGGTACGTCCCTGCTGCTGGCGGTGCCCGCCTATACCAACGTCACCTTTGAGGGGATAACCTTCAACAACGTGATGAGCTTTGACTATCAGCTGTATACTTCTCCCTGGAGTCAGCTGGGCGAATTGAAGTTTGAGAATTGCGTTTTCGAAGGTATCATCGTGGGTGCTATCGCGGCGCAAGAGCTGACGTTTGACGGATGCCGCTTCGAGGATTATGAGAACTCGAAGTCTGAGAACAACTCCAACCCCACATGGATCCGCCCGGCCTACGGCAACTGGACCAAGGACGACAACGAGGGGCAGGGCACGGGCTTCCGCTCTCTGACTAAGATCACCTTCACTAACAACACGGTCACCAGCACCCGCCCCGTGAAGTTTGAGCGCATTGCCCAGTGGGAGATGGCTACCACCGTCACCGCCACCGGCAATACGTTCACCATCAATAAGGTGCAAGGCGATACCAGCACCAAGAACGTGGGTATGTACTTCGGCGCCAACGCCAAGTTCGACCTGGTTGTGGGTAACAACAAGGCGAGCAGCAAGACGGCTGGCCTGTACACCGCGGTGTACAACGCGCCCAACGGCACGAACTACCCGGGTCTGCCCGCCGGTTCTACCGTGAAGGATGCCAACGGCAACAATATCGAAAAAGGCGTCCCCGCGCTCGAGTGGAAGAGCACCAAGCCGCTGACGCTGAAGACCACTGAGGAAGTGGCGCAGCTGACCACTACCAAGGGTGTTGTGGTGAAGTTCGCCACCCTGGAGAAGGCCATTGCTGAGGCCAAGGACGGCGACACCGTGACGCTGCTGAAGGATTGCAGCGGAAACGGCATTAAGATTGAGACCAGGAACTTTGCCAATGCTGGCCTGACGGTTGACTTCGGCGGCTGCACCTACACCGTGGGTGGTGTGCTGGTTGGATCTTCCGGCACTGGCAGCAATGCGTTCCAGCTGCTGGAGGGCGGCAAGATTACCTTCCGGAACGGTACCATCGCGGGTGTTACCGAGGGTACCAAGCCCGCCGAGGATACCCCCATTGGCATGGCGCTCCGGCCATTGTCATCCAGAACTACTGTGACCTTACCTTGAAGGGCATGACTGTCTCCGGCGGCGACGAGACTGTCTACACCGTGTCCAACAATCATGGCAACGTGGTGATCGAGGACTCTATCATCAACGCTGGTAATGCGAAGGGTTACGGCTACGGCCCGTTTGCCTTCGATGTCTGCGGCTACGACACCTATGACGGCGTCTCCGTGACGGTCAAGGGCAACAGCACCATCAATGGCGACATTGAGGTTTCCCGCAGCGCTAACAACACGAAGGATGTGAAGCTGGCGCTGGAAAGCGGCACCATCAGCGGTAAGTTGAAGATCGACAGCAGCATCAAGAACAACACTGCCACCACTGTGACCAAGGGCAGCGATGTGACCGTGGCCGCGCCTGCCGGCTACGCGTGGAACACCGATGGCACTCTGGTCGAGGCTGTTGCTCAGATCGGCGATGTCGGCTATATCACTCTCGAGGCCGCTATCGCTGCCGCGGCGTCCGGCGACACCGTCAAGCTGCTGAAGGATGTGAAAGAGGATGTGACTATCGACAAGAACATCACCCTCGATCTGGGCGGCAAGACCCTGACCAACACCAGCTCCGGCAAGGCAACCATTTCTGTGGCCGACGGTGTTACCGCTACCGTGAAGAATGGTTCCGTGGTTGGCGGTACCAGCTTCTACAATATCCAGGTCGGTACGGCTGTGAATTCCACCGCCAACCTGACGCTGGAGGATGTCACCGCCACGGCGGGCAACACCGGTTCCTCCATGATCGACAACTTCGGCACCCTGACTATCAAGAGCGGTACCTACACCGGCGGCCTGAACGTTGTCAAGAGCGAGGAAGGCTCCACGCTGACCATCAACGGCGGTAAGTTCACGCTGAACCATGCGGTGAGCAACTATTACAACGGCGTTATTCTGTCTGCCGGTATGACCACGATCACTGGCGGCGAGTTTATCCAGCAGAATGCGACGACACCTAAATGGGCACATCCTACGGTCGTCCTTGCTATGAAGGAGGACGGCTACGACTCTAAGATTGTAATTACCGGTGGTAAGTTTACGAACAAAAATCTGGAGAAAAATCTTCCACGGCTCCGGCAAGGCTACCTCCGATAACTTCGAGGTCTCCGGCGGTACGTTCAACAAGAGTATCTCCGACGGCTACTGCGCTGACGGCTTCATTCCCACTAAGAACGAAGACGGTACCTATGGTGTGAAGGCTGGCAAGTACGTTGCCAAAATCGGCAGCAAGAATTATGAGACTCTGGCTGACGCTATCCGGCTGGCAGCTAACGGCAAGACCATCACTCTGCTGGCTGACGTGAAAGAAAATGTCGAGATCAAAGCAACGAAGGAGCTGACCCTCGACCTGAACGGTTTCACCCTGAACGGCGGCACCGTGGAGGGCAAGGCTGCGCTGACCAACTACGGCACGATCACCATCAAGGACAGCAGCGAGGCGCAGACCGGCACCATCAAGCGTGGTGATAACGGCACTGTGGGTGAGATATCCTACTACGTCATCCGCAACCAGGGCACGATGACCATCGAAAGCGGTACCGTGAGCAACAACTCCGGCTACAGGAAGACGAATCCTACCGGTTCCATGATCGGCAGCTCCCCTGATCTGCAACGGCGATTGTGACGAGGGGGTACGCTGACCATTAAAGGGCGGCACGTTTACGCAGAATAACTTCATCGCCATTAAGAACGGTGCATTGGGTGTGCTGCATGTCTCTGGCGGTACGATCTCCAGTGACCACTCTGCGATCCAGAACTGGTTCAAGGCCGACATCACCGGCGGCGAGATCAAGGGCCAGCTGTGGACGGATGCTTCGAAAGAGGGCGAATCCGTTGGCGAGACCAAGATCGGCGGCGATGCCAAGTTTACCGGCGAGTTCGTCATGGATATCACCGGCAGCGTGGCTCCCACGTTGTCGATCAACGTTGGTAATCTGAATGTCACCAAGTGGCGCATTACCAGCGTTGCGGCCAAGGCTGGCGCAAAGCCTGCCATTTCCGGCGGTACGTTTAACGCACCGGTGAAGCCCGAGTACTGCGCACCCAACCACGAACCTGTTGACAACGGCGACGGCACCTACGGTGTGAAGCTCTTCTATGTAGCCAAGATCGACGGCAAGGAGTACAAGACGCTGCAGGAGGCTATCAATGCTGCGGAGAACGGCCAGAAGATCTATCTGTTGAGAGACATTACCGTTACCGATACGGTGAAGTTTGACAAGGCTGGCCTGAGCATCGCGATCGATCTTCAGGGACATACGATCACCGGTGACAAGTGCCGTGCGCTTCAGGTGATCGACGGTAGTCTGGTGCTGTGTAACGATAGCTCTGCCACCATGGGTGAGGCGGTCATCACCTCTACCGGCATCGCTACGGCCAGCTCCGTTATCCGCGTTGGTGACGGCGACCACAGACAGGCTCAGGGTGAGAATATGAAGTCCCCGGAGCTTGATATTGCGGCGGGTGTGACGGTCAAGGCGGTTTGCTCCTATGGCATTACCGTGTTCGGTTATGGCGAGGAGAAGCTCACGGTCAACGGCAACGTTATCTCCACGGCGACTACCAATGCCAGCTATGATGGCTGCGCCATCAGCACGGTGGGCGAAGATAAGACTACGGCAAACGTCACCATCAATGGCGGTACTATTACGGCAGAGAATACCAACGCTATCTACATGCCGTCCGGCAAGCTGCTTGTTGATAACGACGCAACTGTAAAGGGTCTGACGGGTATTTACGCCAAGTCCGGCAACGTCCAGATTGGAGACGCTAAGATCTACGGTACCGGCAAGGCGAAGGACTATAGCTACTACGGCAACGGCGGTATCCCCCACCGGCGATGCACTGGTTCTGGACAGCTGCGGTTATCCCAACGGCGCTCCGACGGTCGACTATGCGGGTGCCGAGAATGCCTATTTTGAGAGCACCAACGCGAAGCCCATCGGCAGCTATGCGACCGAGGGCAACACCAAGGTGACAGGCTTCGTGGATAAGGGCACCTTCAACAAGGCCATCGACAAGGATCTGCTGAAGGACGGTTACGTCTGCGTGTACAATGGGGAAAACAACTACGGCGTTGCTACGACGGAGAATTGCGTAGCCAAGGTCGGTGACATCTACTACGCAACGCTGCAGGATGCCATTGATGCAGCCAACTCCGGAGATACTGTCGAGCTGGTGAAGGATGTCAATACACCCGAAGTGACCTATGGCATCGACAAGGCTCTGACCATCGACCTGAACGGCAAGACTGTTACCGGCAGCGGCTATGACGGCGTGTTCCAGATCGACAATGCAGACGCTAAGGTGCTCATTAAGAACGGTAATATTGTTGCCGTTGAGAATACCGGATCTGCTGGCAAGTACGCGATGGCTATTTGGGCTTGCAAGGCAGAATGTGAGGTTACGCTTGAGAATCTTAACGTCAGCCAGAAGATTACGCACACGGATGACAAGCAGATGGATATGATCTATACCTCTGGCGGTACGATCATTATCAACAGCGGTAACTTCGCGAGCGGAACTCCTGCGTGGACGCTCAATTGCAAGGATGCGGCTTATAAGGATGGTACGGCTAATATCATTGTCAACGGTGGTACGTTTAAGGGCTTCGACCCGATGAATGGCGAAACCGAGGGCAAGGGTACCAGCTTCGTGGCGGCCGGTGTCGGCGTGGATCATGTGGACGGCAAGTTCACTGCTAAGTCCGGTATGACCGCGCAGGTCGTGGACGCGGAAGGCAAGTCCGTGAAGGCGTTTGACAAGCTGTCTGATGCTCTGACTGCTGCCAAGGCTGGCCAGACCGTCAAGCTGCTGAACAACGTTGCCAATGAGACGTTCGTGATGGTCAAGGCGGGCGTAACGCTCGATCTGGCGGGTAAGAACATTACTGGCGCAACGATGCTCTATGTTACCGGTACAATCGTGGATACGGCGGCTTCCGATACCAAGGGCGCTGTCAGCGCAGAAGCGTATATGATCGCTTCCAGCGTCGGAAGTGGCTACACTCCCATCTACAGCGGTACTGGCTATCAGTTCTACAAGCTGGGCATGAATATTATGAAGCAGAATGCCAGCGAAGATAGCACTACAGTAGTATTTGCTCCGAAAGCTAAGGGCGAGTGGACTGCCGAGAGGAATGCGTTCCGAAATCTCTTGGCTTCTGGCTACAATGTGAGCAAAGTACAGATCGTGCTTGAGGTTGAGTGGGGCGAAACCAATACTCACGATTCGCAGAGATTTGCCTTTTAACGATCAGTATGTAAATAAGTATGCGACTGAGGACGGCTGGGCGTTCAGCGTTACTATGAATGGCTTGAAAGCTTTGAGCGGCACAGTGACGGCGACTGCGGAAATTGTTAGCTATGGTTCCGATGGCCGAGAGATGACCTGGCTGAGCAGCGATGCAGTAACCTTGAAAGGAGAATAATGGATGAAGCACTACGAAAAGCCCGTGGCACAGCTCATCAGACTTTCTGTTGAAGAAGATTTGCTTACCACCTTGATGGAAACACAAGCCTTGTCCCTGACCCCTTTGATCAGTAAAATGGACAAGCGCAAACTGATTCCGGCAGGAGCCCCCTTTTGGGGGCTCCTGCTCTAAAGCCAAACGAAAGGGACAGACTTTGATTTGTAGCATTGCGAACTTAGGTGTGGAGGTGCCGGAGCTGGGCGACCTGCCGCGCCGGTGTAAGCCCTACAGGGCGGACGTGTCGGTGGACATCGTTCTTGATGCCGCCAAAATACGGCCGGACACATGGGACACGCTCTCCGCCGAGGACAACTACTATCTGAATAGCGGTTTCCTGTTCTATTTGCAGCTGCTCCGCCACAACGGGATGATGCTCCACGCCTCCGCCGTGGTGGTGGACGGGTACGCCTATCTGTTTTCCGGCCCCTGCGGTATCGGAAAATCCACCCACACCGCCCTGTACAAAGGCGCGTTTCCAGAGGCGGTAATCATCAACGACGACAAGCCTGCCCTGCGGTGCATGGACGGCGTGTGGTACGCCTTCGGCACCCCGTGGTGCGGCAAAGACGGCATCAATGAGAACAGGTCCGCGCCGCTGGCGGGTATCTGCTTTCTGCACCGGGGCGACACGCTGCTGCGGCGTCTTACGACGCTGGAGGCTGTGCCGCAAGTCCTGAAGCAGACGGCCGGGCGAGGCAGAGTTGAGAACGCGCAGCTCCTGATGAGGCATCTGGATCATCTGCTGCGGAGCGTCCCGGTGTTTGAATTCTACAACCACGCCGCTCCCGGCGACGAACAGATCACCTACCGAGCTATGCGCGACGCCATGGGCAGAAAGGACAAAGCATTATGAGACGAGATCCACAGTTTATTCTAAGCGATGTGGCGGGCAGCCACATTCTCGTGCCCGTGGGCAAGCTGGCTGCCGACTTCAACGGCGTTGTGTCGCTGAACGACATGGGCGTGGTGCTATGGAACCTGCTGGAGAACGACACCACGCAGGAGGCGCTGCTGGCCGCTGTGCTGGCGGAATACGAGGTCACGGCGGAGCAGGCCGGGGCGGACATTGCGGACTTTTTGGAGCAGCTCCGCGCGGCAGGCTGCCTGGAGGAATGAGCATGAAAAGATGGAAGCTTATGGCTGTGGCGCTGGCGGCGGCGCTGCTTCTGACGCTTTGCGCCGCTTGCGGCAAAAGGCGGAGGAGCAGACGGACGGGGATGGTAAGCCCGGCTCCACGCAGCAGGACGCGGCCAAGGACGACAGCACAAACGCTGGCAATAAAACGGCAGACAGTGTGTGCTGGATGTCAGCGGCGGTGTGGTGGAAAATCCTTTTGCGGAGGATACCTCTGATAAAAGCCAGACGGAAGACGCCAAACAGGGTGAGCCGTCACACGCCGCAAAAGCGGCAATTCCGGCAATACCAGCGCACCCGACGCGTCCCAAAATTTGAAGTGGGAGGAGTTTTACGCTCTTTCCGCAACGCAGAAGGACGCGTATGTGGAGAGCTTCGATGATTACGAAAAGTTTTTCGACTGGATGGTGAAGGCACAGGAGCAGTTCAAGACGGAGCATCCCACCATCGAGATCGGACCGGACGGCAGCATTGATCTGAGCAAGCTGGGATGACGGCGAGAGAAGTACGTTCCGTGACCATGCAGGAGCTGGCGCCCGCCATTATGCAGGCGATGCAGGACGGCGGAAGCGCGGAGCTGACCGTGACAGGGCGATCCATGACGCCGCTTTTGCGTGACCGGGTCAGCAGAGTGCGTCTGGCGGCTGTTTCCCAGCCCAAAAGAGGGGACATGGTGCTGTATCGGCGGCAGAACGGCGCGTATGTGCTGCATCGTATCGCCGCCATCGGTGCAGACGGCACGTATATGATGTGCGGCGACGCACAGACGGTGCTTGAGCCGGGTATCCGGCGCGAGCAATTGCTGGCGGTGGTAACAGACTTTGCCCGCAGTGAGAAGTGGTGCAGCTGCGATCGGCCGGGCTATTGCCTGTGGTGGAGAGCCCGCCTTGCGGATCGGCCTTTGCGCCATCTGTGGGTACGCGTATGCAGACGGCTCGGCGCAGGCACGAGGTGAATAAGAGCATGAAGGCGGCAGGGAGTTGTATAGCTCCCTGCCGCTGCGCGTTCGGCAGGTCGGCTTACAATTCTTAAAATAAGGGGTTGAAATGTGATGACAATTCATGTATAATATGCGATGAAAGGTGACGGTTCTTCGGGAATCGACAAGGGGTAGCAAAAAGCGGGACGTCTCGACAAGAGCCGAACGTTGATAAGGTGCGTGCATGGGGGCATATGGTGCCGTGTTTGGGCTGCTGCGGCGGTCTTGTGGCCACGCAGCGGCGCGATGCTGTTCCCGGTGCAGGAGATGCTTCCTGTACGGGGTTTTGCTTTTGTACGGAAAAGCACGGCATGGGACATGTAAACGGTGCGGTGCGATGCGATGCAAAACGAGAAGGAGGACACCAGCAATGGATCAGGAAAAAAGTAAACCGTACGGACGAAATGGAGATCGACCTACGGGAGTTGTTCTACCTTTTCAGGCAAAAGCTGCTTATTATCATCGCGGCGTTTGTGGTTGGAGGCATGCTGGCCGGTGCCGCTACCTACTTCCTTATCAAGCCGACTTATAAAGGCGTCGTCGCTGCTGTACGTGGTGTCCGCCTCCAATAATTCCGTGGTCAATCTGGCCGACCTGCAGATCGGCACGAACCTGACGGCTGACTACGAGGAGCTGCTGCTAAGCCGCCCTATGATGGAGAGCGTCATCAAAAACCTGAAGCTGGAGAGCGTGTCGGTGAACGGACTGCGAGGTATGCTGAACATTACCAACAAGTCAGGTACCCGTATTTTGCAGATCTCGGCCACCACGGGCGATCCCAAGCTGTCGGCGGATATTGCCAACGAGGTGGCAGATATGGCCATCACATGGCTGCCGGCGGTGATGGAGTGCAACGAGCCGCATGTGGCGGAGGAGGCGGTAGCGCCCACCCACCGCGCAGGTCCCAGCTATGTGCGCAACACGGTCATCGGTGCGCTGGTGCTGGCGCTGTTGGTTTACGGCGTGTATGTGGTGCGGTATCTCTACGATGACTCCATTCGCACGGAGGAGGACATGGAGAAGTACTTTGGTGTGACCCCGTTGGCGATCATTCCCGAGGAGAACGACAATTCCGACGGCGAGGGGAAACGGGCCTTTCCCAAAAAGGTATGGGCAGGTAAGGAGAAACAGAAATAATGAAATCCTTGATGATCAAAGATAAAAGCATACTGCCCTATGCCAGCAGAGAGGCGATGAACCGGCTGCGGATCAATTTTGATTTCTGCGGAGATCAGTACAAAAGGTCATGGTCACCAGCAGCACCCCGGACGAGGGCAAGAGCTTCGTGAGCTACAACCTGTGGCGGGTGCTGGCGGAGTCCGGCAAGCAGGTGGTGCTGGTGGATGCTGACCTGCGGCGCAGCGTTATGCGCGCCCGTCATCATAGCGTGGAGGGGGACAGCAAGAAGGCAAATGGTCTGACGCACTATCTGGCCGGCAATGCCTCACTGGATGACGTGCTGTATGAGACGGATCAGGAAAACGGATTTATGGTGCCCACATTCCGCACGGTGGCCAATCCGACGCTGCTGCTGCAAAATCCCCGCTTCAACGAGATGATGGACAAGCTCGGTGAGAAATTCGACATCGTGCTGATCGATACGCCGCCGCTGAACAGCGTAGCGGACGGCTTGCAGATCGCGGCCCACTGTGACGGCGCACTTCTGGTGGTACGCGGAGGCGTGACGCCCCGGCGTATTGTGGCCAGCAGTATAGCGCAGCTGAAGAGCGTCAACTGCCCGCTGCTGGGTACGGTGCTCAATCGGGTGGAGATGAACAGGAGCCCATACTACTATAAATACAGCAAGTACGGCTATTACCACTATTACTATGCGCCTTCACACAAAAAAAGACATGAAATGCGGTAGAAAAGCGATCATGTGGATCGCACTGGCGCTGTGCCTGATCTGTGCGGTTCTTCTGGCTTTGGCACTGCACAGCCGGGCGGAGCACGCAAAGCCTGCGAGTAAGGATCCGGAAGGGGACTATCGCCGCGCAGGAGGACGAGGACAGGACGGTGGACGTACCGGTGGACTTTGCCGCATGGCAGGAGCGAAATTCGGACGTCTACGCGTGGATCGAATATCCCGGTACCAATGTGGACTATCCCATTGTACAGAGCGCGGAGGACGACGCCTACTACCTGCGGCGGGATATTGACGGGAAGGAAGCGGTGGCCGGCAGTCTGTACACCGAGCACACCTACAACAGCAAGACCTTTGAGGATCCGGTGACGGTGATCTACGGGCACAACATGGCCAACCGCACCATGTTCGGCGGCTTGCAGTCCCATATAGAGGCGGCGGATCTGGCCAGCACGGAGGAGTATTTCTACGTCTACCTGCCTGGACGTATCCTGACCTATCGCGTGGTGGGCGGCGCGCCCGGCGATGATGCCCATATCCTCTACTACAACGATTTCTCAGATCCGACCGGGTTCAGCAACTACTTCGGCAATCTGTACGCCCAGAGCGGCGGGCATGTGAACCTGCCGGGCTGCTCCGGCCGAATCCGGACGACAGGGTGGTCATTCTGGCTACCTGCATGAACGGCGAGAAGTATCTGCGGTACCTGATCATCGGGGTACTGACGGATGATACCGCCGATTGACATGCGTCATAACGGACGTACCGTGACTCGAGGGCGGTATGACCTTTATGGTAATATTTTGAAAGGAGGAACTTTTTATGAAAAAGTTTCTGGCAATGGTCATGGCGCTGTGCATGGTCTGCATGACGGTCGTCGTGGCCAGTGCAGCGGAGCCCACCAGCAGCGTGGAAGGAATCAAGGGGGCGACGGTGAACGGCGATGGCCACCATGTGGCAGAGGCGAATCTGACGGATGAGCAGAAGAGCGCGCTGAAGACCGTAAGCGCAGGCAGCTACGATCAGATCCTGTACGGCGATCTGAGGATGGAGAACGCGGTCGACGCCACGATCCACCTGACAACGACGCCCAACCGTCTCCGCGACACGAAGGTGTTTTACCTGAAAGACGGTCAGTGGGAGGAAGCAACCTGCAGCAGAAACGGCAACGATGTGACCGCAAACTTCCTGATGGGCTTTAAGGGCACGTTCAGCATCGTGCAGTACTGCAATGCGCCCAGCAGCGGCGCTTCCACCGGTGCTGAGGTTAAGGCTCCCCAGACCAACGATGTGTCTGTGGAGCTGATGCTGACGGCCGGGGATGATTCTCTTTGGCACCATTGCGGTGGTGGCCAGAAAGCGTCACGCCGCGTAACCAGAGCAAACGCGCGGGGAACCGGCGCTGCCGGTTCCCCTGTGTCCCTGTATACAGAGGGGGGGGAGAATAGAGGAAGGAGGGACGAGTATGGAGCGCAGCGGGTGATCGATTTTCACAGCCACGTTCTGCCGGGCATCGACGATGGCAGCCGGGACGTGGAGATGAGTCTTGCCATGCTGCGTGAAATGCGTGCACAGGGCGTGGACGTCTGCGTGGCCACGCCGCATTTTTATAGCTGGCACCGCGGGCTTGATTCGTTTATCGAGCGTCGGGCAACCGCGTATCAGCAGCTTTCCCGGCGGCTGGGGGATGGCATGCCACAGATCCTGTTGGGAGCTGAGGTGGCATTTTTCCTCGAACTGCCGGAGCTGGACGACCTGGACGCGCTGTGCATACAGGGGCACGAACGCCCTCCTGCTGGAGATGCCCGTTGCTCAGTGGACAGATGTGGAGCTGGACGCCCTGTCAAGACTGTGTATCGAGCGGGAATACCGGATCATATTGGCACATCTGGGCGATTCCTGCCGCTGCAAAAGAACCGCGACGTGCTGGAGCGGATCATGCTGCTGCCGGTTCTGGTACAGCTGAACGCCGAGTGCCTGCGGCCTTTCTGGGGACGCAAAAGATATCTGGATATGTTCCGAACAGGGCGGGCGCATCTGCTGGGCAGCGATTGTCACAATGTGAGTTCGCGGGCGCCTGATCTGGCGGAGGGACGGGCAGGATCATAGAGAAGCAGCTGGGGAAAGAGGCGCTGGTACATATAGACCAACTGGGCGTGCAGCTTTTGTCCGGTGCAGCCGTAGCGGAGACAGTGCAGTCATGATGCGGAAAAAGAACATCCTTGCTTTGGCTATTGCGCTGCTGGTCTGTGTGGGCGGCATCTATGGGGTGTCCGCGCTGCTCCGTGACGGGCTTGATAACCGTGATGACGGCACCTCCGGCAAATCTGTGGAGGATATGCTTTCCTCCGATATGGCACTCAAACCGATTTCCCTGAATGGAAAGACCTATATTCCCGGAAGAAAAATGTCAGCAGCTACCTGCTGATGGGTATTGACCACGAGGGAGAGGTCACAGAGCACAGCAGCTACTTCGGCGGGCAGGCGGACACGCTCCTGCTGGTGGTGGTGGACAGAGAGCAGAAAGAGTATTCGCCCTTCAGATCAACCGCGACACCATGTGCATGGTGGATTTCATTGGCTCGGACGGAACGCCCATCGGGGAGCAAGCAGATGCAGATCGCGCTGGCGCACGCGCTGGGCTCCGGTCTGGAGGACAGCTGTGAGAACACGGTTCGCGCGGTATCAACGCTTCTGTACGGCGTGACCATCAGCGGCTACGCCGCTCTGAATATGGACGCCATGCCGATCCTCAACGACGCGGTGGGCGGCGTGACCGTCACCATCGAAGACGATTTTTCCGAAAGTGACAGCTCGCTGGTTCTAGGCGAGACGATCACGCTGGACGGGCAGCAGGCCTATAACTATCTGCGCGGGCGCATGTCGGTGGGCGATGGAGAAAATACCAGCCGTATGCGGCGTCAGCGGACGTATATGGCGGCCTTCCTGAAAAAAGCACAGCGCCAGTTGGCGGAGGACAAGGCTCTTGCCACGTCTCTCTACGCGGAGCTGGAGCCGTATATGGTCACAGACCTTTCCGGCAAGGATGTGTCTGCCCTGCTGGAGACATCCCAGTATTATTCCTATCAGGGGATCACCACGCCGGAGGGTACCATCGGAACGGACGGTACGTTCGTGACCTTCCAGCCGGACGAGGAGGCCCTCCGACAGCTGGTGCTGGATATGTTCTATACGACAGAAAACTGATAACCGGACGCATCCGGAGGCGGTGGGAGGTGGCAGAAGCGGCTGTGAACAGTAAAAAAAGATAGAACGGCTGGAGCCCTGGCACTTTGTCGCCATTTGTCTGGCATTGTACGATGCCGTAGCGGTCAATGCGGCGTACTTCTTCGCACTGCTGCTGCGATTCGACATGCGGTACAGCGCGGTGCCTCCAGCGTATCTGTATGCATTTTTAAAATTTGCGCCGGTATACACGGCGATCCTTGTGGTCGTGTTCTTCCTGTTTCGGCTGTATAACAGCCTGTGGGAGTTTGCCAGCTTCGATGAGCTGTATCGTATTCTGGCCGCGTCTGCGATCACATCCGTTTGCCACGCGGCGCTCATAAGCCTGTGCTTCTGCCGCATGCCCATATCCTACTATATGGTGGAGCCGTGGGGCAGTTCGTGATGGTCACGGTGATCCGATTTGCCTATCGCTTCGTGCGGCTGCTACACGCCAGTTTGAAGAGACGGCGAACCGCAGGACAGAATACCATGATCATCGGCGCAGGCGCGGCGGGACAGGCGCTTCTTCGTGAGCTGCGCAGACACGACAGCACAAACTCGATTCCCTGCTGTATGATCGACGACGACCCCAATAAGTGGGGAAGAACGATCGATGGTGTATCCGTCGTGGGCGGACGGGAAATGATCAACGAAACAGTGAGAAAGTATCAGATCGACCAGATACTGATTGCCATTCCCACGCTTTCTATGCAGGAGCGCGGCAGACTGCTGACGCTATGCAGCAAAACGGGCTGTATGCTGAAAAGCCTTCCGGCTCTGTACCAGCTGGCCAACGGTGAAGTGACACTCAACAAGCTGAAGCCTGTGGAGGTGGAGGATCTGCTGGGGCGCGAGCCGATTCAGGTAAATCTTAGTGAGATTTTCGGGCAGCTCTCCGGTAAGACTGTTCTGGTCACAGGCGGCGGCGGGAGTATCGGCAGTGAGCTGTGTCGCCAGATCGCGGGACACGACCCCGGCCATCTTGTGATCTTCGATATTTACGAAAACAACGCCTATGCCATTGAGCAGGAGCTGCGGCGCCGTTTTCCGCAGCTGCACCTGACGGTGCTGCTCGGCTCCGTGCGCGACAGCCGCCGCATAGAGCGGGTGTTTGAAGAATATCGTCCGGAGATCGTCTATCACGCGGCGGCGCACAAGCATGTGCCCTTGATGGAGAATAGCCCCAACGAGGCCATTAAGAATAATGTGATGGGTACATATAAGACCGCTTATGCGGCGCTGCGCAGCGGCGCAAAGCGCTTTGTCCTGATCAGCACGGACAAGGCAGTGAACCCCACCAATATTATGGGCGCCAGCAAGCGGCTGTGCGAGATGGTTATTCAGTCCATGGACGCCATAAGCCGTACGCAGCGCTACGACCTGCTGCCGGAGATGGGGCATTTGGGAGCTCATACAGATATCAAGGGCGGCACTCGTTTTGTGGCGGTGCGGTTTGGCAATGTGCTGGGCAGCAACGGCTCAGTGGTTCCGCTGTTCAAGCAGCAGATCGCGGAGGGCGGACCCGTTACCGTGACGCATCCGGACATCATCCGCTATTTTATGACCATTCCGGAGGCGGTGAGCCTTGTGCTGCAGGCGGGCAGCTATGCCAAGGGCGGCGAGATATTCGTCTTGGATATGGGTGAGCCGGTGAAGATCGGTACGCTGGCGCGGAACCTGATCCGGCTATCCGGCTATCGCCCGGACGAGGACATTAAGATCGTGTATACCGGCTTGCGTCCGGGAGAAAAGCTCTACGAGGAAAAGCTGATGGCGGAGGAAGGCCTGCAAAAGACGGCCAACGACCTGATTCATATTGGAAAACCGGTGCCATTCCGCTACGAAACGTTCTTCGAGCAGCTGATGGCGCTCAAGATCGCCGCTGAGGATAACGCAGGGGATATTGAAGCACGCGTGGCGCAGATCGTGACGACGTATAAACCGGAGCGGGACATACCCGTTGTGCTTGCATACGAGGAGAATACAGATGTTTGGCAGCAGTGTGCGTGTAAAGCCGTTTGAAAAGAAAATATGGCTGGCGTCGCCTACCATGCACGGTGCAGAATTGACCTACATGAAAGGAGGCTTTTGACACCAACTGGATGTCCACTGTTGGTGCGAATATCAATGAGGTCGAACGCGTTATGGCAGAGAAAATCGGCTGTGCGGACGCGGTTGCGTTGTCTTGCGGCACTGCGGCGCTGCACATGTGCATGCGCCTGGCGGGAATCCGTCCGGGCGATAAGGTGTTCTGCTCGGATATGACCTTTGATGCAACGGTGAACCCGGTGGTATACGAGGGCGGTGTGCCGGTGTTTATTGATACGGAGTGGGACACGTGGAACATGGATCCCATTGCGTTGGAGAAAGCATTTGAGCTGTATCCGGAGGTGCGGGTGGTAGTTTGCGCCAATCTGTACGGGACGCCGGGAAAGATGGATGAGCTGACAGCAATATGCCGGAAGTATGGCGCTGTCCTCATAGAGGATGCAGCGGAATCGCTGGGCGCTGTCTACAAAGGTCGCCAGACGGGAACCTTCGGGACGTATAATGCCATCAGCTTCAACGGGAATAAGATCATTACCGGTTCCAGCGGAGGTATGCTGCTGACAAATGACCATCAGGCGGCAAATAAAGTCCGTAAGTGGTCAACACAGAGCCGCGAAAAATGCCCCTTGGTACCAGCATGAGGAGTTGGGGTATAACTACCGTATGAGCAACGTGATAGCCGGTGTGGTGCGTGGACAGATACCTCATCTGGAGGAGCACATCGCCCAGAAGCGGGCGATTTATGACCGGTATAGAGAGGGACTCAGGGATTTACCGGTGACTATGAATCCCTACGACGAAGTAAACAGTGAACCTAATTTCTGGCTGAGCTGCCTGCTGATAGACGAAGAGGCTATGTGTCGTCAGGTGCGCAGCGACAAGGAAGCCTGCTATATCCCGGAGCACGGAAAGAGCTGCCCCTACAGAGATTTTTGGAGGTATTGGCAAAATACAATGCCGAGGGTCGTCCTATCTGGAAGCCTATGCACGCGCAGCCTATCTTTATGAACAACCCGTTTGTTGTTCGGGATGGTAGCGGGGCGCCAGAAGCAATGCCTATATTCCGGGTGAGAGCGAGGATACGGGTATGGATATTTTTTCCAGAGGGCTATGTCTGCCCAGCGATAATAAGATGACGCCTGAGGAGCAGGAAAAAGTGATCGAGATCGTGAAGGAGTGCTTCCGTTGAAGAAGGGGAAAGACGGGATATATTGCCGGTACATAAAAAGAGAATTGATATTCTCTGCGCGCTGGCGGCTATGATCGTTTTCTGCTGGTTGTATGGCATCATAGCCATCCTCGTTCGTGTAAAGCTGGGAAGTCCGGTGATTTTCAAGCAGCTTCGCCCGGGAAAGGATGAGAAGATATTCTGCCTGTACAAGTTCCGCACCATGACCGATAAGCGGGATGACAGAGGGAAATTGCTGCCGGATGAACAGCGCTTGACAAAATTTGGAAAAATGGCTGCGCAGCACCAGCTTAGACGAGCTGCCGGAGGCTTGGAATATTCTCAAGGGGGACATGAGCGTCGTGGGGCCAAGGCCACTGCTGGTGGAGTATCTGCCGTATTACACAGAGGAAGAGAGACAGCGCCATGATGTGCGACCCGGATTGACCGGCTGGGCACAGGTAAATGGGCGAAATGCGCTTCGGTGGGAGGATCGCTTTGCAGCAGACGTCGAATATGTTGAAAACGTCTCTGTGTTTTGATATTAGGGTAATTTGTTTAACAGTGTTGAAGGTGTTTAAACACAGCGGTATTTTTGAAAACACGCAGTTGGGTGAAGGTAATTTTGCAAGGATACGTAAGGCTCAGAACGGGGAAGAGGTCAAACAATGAATATACTTATCCTAAGCGTCGGAACGAGAAATAAGATCGTGCAATACTTCAGACGTACACTTGCTGGAAAAGGCAGCGTCATCGTGGCGGATATGCAGTTGACTGCACCTGCTATCTATGAGGCGGACAGGTTCTACCAGGTACCGCGGGTTACAGATCCGGTGTATATGGATCGGGTTTTTGATATCTGCAAAAAAGAAAAAATCGATGCGGTTACAACACTTATTGACCCTGAACTTAGTTTGCTTTGCGGCGAACAGTGAAAAGTTCAAAGCGTTGGGGGCGACATTTATCGGTTCATCTTATTATCTTTGTGAAATGGCACTGGATAAAATGCGGATGTATCAATGGCTAAGCAGCCACGGGTATCATTGTGCAAAAAGCTATGATAGCAAGGATATTTTCTATGCTGATTTTGCAGATGGTAGGATACAGTTCCCTGTTTTTGTGAAACCAATTAAGGGCAGTGCTTCTGTTGCCGTCAGAAAAGTTGAAGATAAAGAAACATTGGAAGTTCTTTGGAAGCATGCCGAAGGCCTGATGATCCAAGAGTATTTGAATGGACAGGAAATCGGGGCGGATGTTTATGTAGATATGATTAGTCGCCAGGTTGTTTCCATCTTTACAAAGAAAAACTGCTTATGCGCGCCGGTGAAACGGATAAGGCAGTAAGCTTTAAAGATTCAAAGTTATTTGATTTGATCGAAAAGTTTGTTGCCGAATGTGGGTGGAGTGGACAGATTGATATCGATATCTTTGAGGTTGATAGCAAGTATTACATCAGCGAGGTCAATCCGCGATTTGGTGGCGGGTATCCTCATGCGTATGAATGTGGCGTCGATCACATGAAACTGATCGAGAATAACATCAATGGAGTTGTTAACCTGCCGAATATAGGTGATTATGAAGCCATGTGTATATGATGAAATATAATGAAGTCATGGTGAAAAAAGGAAATGAAGAATGCTGAGTTTCTATGCGAAAAGGACGATATAGTATATTGCCTATATAAACCCAATATTTTTCGTCTCATATGCTAATTGCTATACGAAAGAAGAACTGCCCCCGTATTGCTCAAGACTTATTCACAAAATCAGAATGACAAGAGAACTGCTTTTTGCTCATTATGTGGTTATCTATTTGCGAAGAGGGCAAAAGACGATAGGACATTTGGTTGTCAGCAGAGGCGGTACACGGATTGCAATGAGCAGGAGAGAGGATATTGTTATTGGCCCGATATGGATCGTGCCGAGTGAGCGAGGAAAAGGTGTGGCGACGCGCGCAATCTATCAAATACTTCATTCATTGGGCTTTCGATACGAATGTGCGTATGAGTATATCGAGCGTGACAATGAAGCGTCTGTAAGGACGGTAGAGAAAACGGGTTTGCGCTTATAGCACAATGCTCGCAGTTCGGCCCTAAAAACGATTCGGGAATCGGGTGGCGGGCAGTTGCTTGTTTATCGATACAGGGAAAAGATTTGATGCATTTTTATTTATCACTACAGTGGGGAGTACCCTGCACTTTTTCATAACATTGGCCAGAAACCTATTGGATGAAGGTCATACGGTGGATATCGCCTGCAACGAAAGTGACTCGCAGGTGCCCGACTGCTATCGTGACTGGGGGGTGCAGGATACACCGCATCGACTGTGTGCGTACGCCATTTGCAGCGGGTAATGCGAGGGCTGTAGGTCAGATACGTCGATTGGTCCGTGAAAACGGTTATGGTATCGTCCATTGTCATACACCCATAGCGGCGGCGTGTACGAGACTCGCCTGCAAAGACCTGCGCAAAGAGGGAGTGCGGGTATTTTACACTGCGCACGGCTTTCACTTTTACAAGGGGCGCCGCTGAAGAGTTGGCTTCTCTATTACCCGATAGAGAAGCTCTGCGCGCATTTTACAGATACACTGATTACCATCAACCGGGAGGACTACGCGCTGGCGAAAAGAAAAATGAAGGCCAGACAGGTGGTGTATGTCCCCGGCGTGGGTATTGATGTGGATAAGTTCAGAAATACGGTGGTCGACCGCCCGGCGAAGAGAAAGGAGCTGGGCATCCCTGAGGATGCGTTTTTGCTGTTGTCAGTGGGGGAATTGAACGAAAACAAGAACCATCAGATCGTGATCCGAACATTAGCAGAACTGAATGATCCGAGCATTCACTATGCAATTGCGGGCAATGGGGCGTTGGCAGAGTACTTGACGGCACTCGCGGAACAGTTGGGCGTTGTGGACAGAGTGCATTTACTGGGTTATCGCCGAGATGTGGCGGAGCTATATAAGACAGCGGATGTCGATGTGTTCCCATCTATCCGGGAAGGGTTAGGCCTTGCTGCCATCGAAGGAATGGCGGCGGGGATGCCTTTAATTTGCTCCGACAACAGGGGAACAAGAGATTACGCTGTGAATGGCATGAACGCATTGGTATGTGGCAATGTCGGTGATTACGCGGAAGCAATTAGCCGTCTGCGTGTGGATCACCAGCTAAGAGAAGAATTGGGTCGGGCGGGAAGCCAGAGCGCGGAAAGGTTTTCTGTCGGTGAAGTTAACCGCGAGATGTTGAAGGTGTATACAAAATGATCGATAGAATGGATAGCCGTATCTGATGCGTTGTTTGAAAAAAGGGAATATGAACGAGTTTCAACCGCTGGTTTCCATCGTAATACCGGTCTACAACGGGAGCAACTATATGCGGGAGGCTATCGACAGTGCTTTGGCGCAGAGCTATGAGCGCGTGGAAGTGATTGTTGTGAACGATGGATCAACAGATGATACAGAGCAGATAGCTTTGTCGTATGGAGAGCGGATCAGATATTTCAGAAAAGAAAACGGAGGAGTTTCCTCGGCGTTGAACTTGGGAATCAAGGGAAATGAAGGGGGAGTACTTTTCCTGGCTTTCTCATGACGATTTGTACACACCGGATAAGATCGAGGTGCAGATCGATGCTTTGCGGGGGCTGGAGGAGAAGAATGCACTTGTTTTGTGTAAGGCGGAGTTTATTAACAAGAATTCTGAGCCGATACAAAGGCGAAGGCATGTGAGGGCGCTTCCTTGTGGCGAGGTGCTGCCGTGGAACACAGTGCTGCACCACTTGCTGAAAAACGGATCTTTAACGGGTGCGCGTTGCTTATTCCCAAAACGGCATTCACTGTTTGCGGGCGGTTCGATGAGCGGCTTCGGTTTAATCAGGATGGCTTCATGTGGGATAAGATATTCATGAGCGGTTTTCTTTGCTCTGCATTCCTGATGTGTGCGTTAAAAATCGCATACATAGCGGACAACTGACACAACGAGGTCAGAATATATTTCACGACGACTGCGAAGCGATGAGCGTGTACCTGATTCCAGAACTCAAAGCTATTACGACCAAACATGATCGATTTTTATTTGATTATGCGAAATACAACGCAAAATATGGAAATCGGCGCGTTGTGAAGAGAGTACTCAGTATGCCGATAGACAGTTTCAATTGGAAAGAGAGAATGTCGATCAGCACGCTGTGCTGTTACGGATTTGTCCGCCCAATGCTTCGAAGACTGTTTTACGCATTGCAAAAAATATAAAGGAGAAGCTTATACTATGCTTCCATATTGGATGCTTGTTCTGCCTCCGCTGTTTTCCTATCATATCCGATTCAAAGGACAGACACAGCATGAGCGAGCAAAAGCCACAATCAAGTTTTTTTCATACTCCTGTTTGCACTGCTGGCGTTGCGAGCTCCGGAGATAGGCAGAGACTTGTCGAACTATCGATATTATTTTAATCTATATGGTGGGATCGAATGGAATGAATTCGGAAGCTTTTCAACAGAGTGGGGCTTTATTGCCCTGAATAAAGCTGTCGCCAGCTTTACCGATAACTTCCAGTGGTTTTTGACTGCTTGTGCGCTACTGACAATTTGCCCGATTGCTCGTGTGTATAAGGACGAGATCGAAGATCCTGTGTGGACGATTGCCCTGTTTATCTGCATGTCCACATTTATCATGCTGTTTTCCGGACTGCGGCAGTCCATAGCCATGGCGCTGGGAATGCTGGCCTTCCAATGCGCAAAAAGGGCACAAGTTCCTGCCCTTTTTAATTATGGTAGCGGCGGCAACATTGTTTCACCGAAGCGCATTTATCCTCCTTGTAATATATCCGCTGTACCATGCGAAAATCACAAAAAAATGGCTGTATGTTGTGATTCCGTGCCTTGTGGCGGTGTTTGTTTATAATAAACAGATATTTACCTTCCTGACACTTTTCATTGAGGACTATTACCAGAGCACGATAAGCGAAACAGGTGCGTATGGTACGCTGATTCTGCTGATTCTGCTGAGCGTGTATTCCTTTGCTGTAGCGGATGAGACGCGGCTGGATGATACGACGCGGGGTATGCGGAATATCCTGTTGTTGTCCGTGGCTCTCCAGATGTTTGCCCCGCTGCATACTCTGGCAATGCGTATGAACTATTATTTTTGCTTTTTACACCGTTGCTGATCCCCAAGATTGCAGCGCAGAGCAGGCCAAGGTACGCGCAGGTGGTGCGCCTTTCGCGCTATGTAATGATAGTGTTTTTTCTTTGCGTACTTTTTTCATTAGTTGCCCAAAATCAAACGCTCTTGACACATTTCCGTATAAATTCTTTTGGGAGTAGGGGACTGTGGTAGGGGCACGGAGAGGGATCCGCATGCACAGCTTACAACAAGTAGAATTGAAGATGCTCCAAATGGTGGATGATATATGTAGGGAGTTGCATATCAAGTATTATCTCGTCTGCGGCAGCGCGTTAGGCGCGGTAAAGTATAGCGGGTTTATTCCGTGGGACGATGATCTGGATATCGGGTTGCTGCGGCCGGATTATGAGATATTTGTCCGAGAGGCGAAAAGACTCCTTCCAGACAATTACTTTTTGCAGAATTACCGCACTGATCCAGCCTTTCCGCAGGTGTTCAGTAAAATCAGAGATTCGCGGACGACATTTATCGAAAAAGCGCGGCAGGGCTGGCGATACACCATGGTGTGTACATAGATGTATTCCTTTGGACGGATATCCGAGAGGCGAATTGCAGCGCTTCGCTTAGAAGCTTTGAAAAAAAAGATATATAAGCTGGAAGCGGCGTGTGCATTTCGCTTACCGTGTAGTAGAAAGGCCAAGCTGTTTTTTGGCGCAGAGCGGTTGCTGGGAATGCACAAACGCACCCAACGGACGATGGAGAAGTATGACAGACTAATTGCATCGTATCCCGTAGATGGATCAAAGCTTATCTGTAACCATGGCAACTGGCAGGGAAAACTGGAGCATGCGGCAGCAGAACAGTATGGAGACGGCATCTGGGCGACCTTTGAGGGCATGAAGGTACGGATCCCTGCTCAGTACGATGCCTACCTTACGCAAAAATATGGGAATTGGCGAGCAGATTTGCCAGAAGAGCAGAAGATAGGCCATCATTATACGGAAGTGGTCGATTTAGAGCATCCTTATACGGATTACGTAAGAGAAATGCCGGACGGGACGGTTGCGATTACAAAAAACGTAGTAGATTGTATATAACACCCTCGGGTGATATATAAAATACAGAAAAAAAGGAGAGACAAAATGAAGCGTTCCTTCACAAAGCGCATGATATCGCTGTTTATGTGCGTGATGATGCTGCTCAGCGTTTTGCCGGGCACTGTCTTCGCTACAGATAATATCGATGCGGATGCGCAGGATACGGGGATGACCGTGTCCACAGAGGATACCCAAGGCACGGGGGGATGCCATGGGCAGCGAAAAAGAGAATCTCCCACGAATGAAAATGAGAAAGTGCAGCAGCCCTCTGAGACTCCCAGCGATGAGCAGCCCACTGCACTTTCAGAGAAGCAGACAAGTGAAGAACCCACAGAGGGTACGACTGAAGCTGATGGGACGAGTTCTGACTATTGGGTCAGCGGTGGTGATGGTTATAACTCGGTCGTCCTGCGAAGAGAGTATTCTGTTGCACCCGGTGTCGAGGAGCACACACTGTACCTGAATGATGCCACCGGCAACAATCAGAATGTCTGCCATGTTATGGAAATCGATTTGAGCAATCCGGATGTGGATCTGCTTTCCGGCTACAGTGATATGGATCCCGACAACTGGAAGACGCAGGCAACTTCCGAGCAGGCAAAAGCGGCAGAAAGAGTGTTGGGCGTCAACGTTGTGGGCGCCATTAATACCAACCTGTCTTGGGCAAGCAATGAGCCTATTGGTAATCTGGTCATCAATGGCATCGTTCACCATCAGGGGACGTCTCAGGCCAGCTTTGTCCTGACAAATGACCGAAGGGCTGAGATTCGCGGTGGCAGCGAGCCTCTGCGCGGAAATGAGTGGCAGGCGACTTCCACCTTCCAGATACTCGTTCGGGACGGGGTAAATGTGTATACCACGCCCGATCACGCCACCGGCGGTCGTGCACCGAGAACGGCCATTGGCGTTAAGGCTGATGGAAGTGTGATCATGTTTATGGTGGATGGCCGTCAGGCTCCATACTCCGTTGGTATGACGGGTTATGAACTGGCACAGACCATGATCGATCTGGGCTGCGTGAATGCGGTGAATTGCGATGGCGGCGGTACATCTACATTTGTTTCTGAGAGAGCAGGCTCTGGCGAGCTGAAAGTTCGGAACTCTCCCTCCGACGGTGTGGAGAGACCTACTCGGATCTCTGATGGTGGTATCCAAGGCGAAGCCTACCGGGGTATTCGACCATGCGATTCTTTCCCCCAACAGCGACCTTTACACACCAGCCTCCAGTATTCAGTTTACTGCCAACGGTGCTGATAGCTCCGGTGCGCCGGTCGCTATACCGGAAAACGTTACATGGAGACTGAGCGAGAGCTCTGCTGCGATGGGCACTATAGATGCAGCTACCGGTCTTTTCACCGGATCCGGAACCGTTGTCGGCACTTTGGGTGTGGAGCTTCTCCACGGGGGGAAGTGGTCGGTATCACCAGTGTTAAACTGGTTCATCCAGACAAGCTTACCTTCAAATCTGACGAAATGAGTCTGGGCTTTTCGGAAACCTGTGAGCTTGGACTGAGTGCCAAGTATGAAAATGTGGATGTACACTATGCCCCGTCTGACCTCCGCTGGAGCCAGTCCGATGAGACAATGGGCATCTTCAATACGGACGGTACATATACCACCAATGATGGCAAGACCGTCAGCGGAACCATCAATGTGACCTATGCGGCGGATCCTGCGATCACTGCGGCGTTGACCATGATAGTAGGCAAGCTGCCTACCATCGTGTGGGACTTTGAAGATGTCACTACCGTGGATGAGACTACCGGAGAAACCAGGGTGATCCCTGCAGAGGAGTATTATACCATCGACAAGAAGGACGAGAACGGCAACCAGATCGGGCTGCTGACCACGTCCAACTACGGCAGGGGTGGCGTTCAGTCTGCAGAGATCGTCAGCATCGACGATGACGAGCCTGTGCGGATGGGCTCCCATGCCCTGAAGCTGAATTATGACTTCCGCAATTGCGGTGCTGTTACGGAAGGTGCATTGGTCGGAACAACAGAGGAATTCTCTATTCCGGGTGCGCCCACGGCTCTTGGCGTGTGGGTGTACGCTCCGGAGGGAACGGGTATCAAATGGAACGGGGACGGAACGGTTTCCGGCCTGTGGCTGCGCGGCTATTACAAGGATTCTACCGGAGGCTCAACGTGTCAATATGACTTTACCTTTGAGCCCAAGCTCTTTGGGCCGGATGAGTCTACCTGGCCGGATGAATACCCCGGCATCTGGTGGGAAGGCTGGAGATACTGCGAGGCAAAGCTGAACGGCAACGCACCTTACTCCATTCTGCCCGGTATGACCTTCCGCCTGATGTTTGTCCATGCAACTAAGATGGGCGAGCGGACTGCGGGTGCCATCTATTTTGACAATTTCAATTTGTCTACGGAACCAATGTGGATGATACGGATGCGCCTTATGTCAACCAGATGAAGGCCTATTACGGCACGGAGGAACTGGATATTACGGACGGCGTGACCGTGCCCACCAACAGCCTGGGCTTCCTCATCGACTACATGGATGTGGACAACAAGTACACCAGCGGCATCGATACAACAACTACCCGCATGTATATCGACGGTATTAACGTGAACGATGACGCGTATTACAACACCCACACGGACAACGACGGCAGAAACTATGTGTACGGTGTGACGCTGAAGGACGGCTGGCATACGATCACGGCATACGCAAAGGACAAGGCGGGTAACGAGCTGAGGGAGACACGCAGATTTCTGATTAAAGGCGACGAGGATCTGTCTGCGGTTCCGGATGTGTCTGTCGATTGTGCTGAGACTGCGGCCATGCTGGGCGGCAAAATGAATCTCACGCTGAAGGCTTCCGATGCGGCTGAAGTCATCGGCTACAAGCTCGGCTTGAAGGTCGACAAGAACTTCACCAACTATACAGTGACTTTGCTGACGGATATGAAGGTACGTATCGCTACAACAAGCTGACAGGCGTTATCCAGATTGAGGCGCAAAAGATCAGCGCGAATGCCGGAGCTGTGGTGGCAACGGTGGCTGTGGATGTTCCTGCCGATTTGAAGAGCTGGGATACCTTCAGCTATTCCGTGGAGTACTGCCAGTATACGACTGCGGCGGGTGTGAAACACACCTATTCGAAGGCGGCGCAGGAGTACGATGTTGAGTGCATGTACAGCGTCTCCGCAGACCCCATTCTGGTGGGTGAGAGCGGTGTCATCTCTATTACCAGCAAGGGAGCGCCTCTAGCGATGGTTGGCATCTACAAGGAAGATGGTACTTTGCTCGGCACTACGGATGAAAACGGCAGGCTGACCACTGACTTCCTCAGCGACACAGCTGCCGACGCTACCGTTTATGCGAAGGACGCCGAAGGCCGTCTTTCTTTCACGGCTGTTGTTTCCAGCTTTGCCGCGCAGGGCGATGTGACCGGGGCGCCTTTCGGCGTTATGAACCATGCCTCAAAGGATGGCGGCCTGGAGACCAACGTGACGTGGTTTACCAATCCCAATGCCAAGGCACAGAAGTTGCAGTACAAGCTGTCTGGCACAGACCAGTGGACAATTGTGAATGCAGATAGTGCGCGCCTCACCTTTACCAAGGGCGGAAATTCCATGGTAAGCGTCCATAGCGAGATCGTTTCTGGTCTTGCTGCCAACACGACCTGTGTATCGCGTTGGTGATGGCGAACAGTGGTCTAAGGAGTATACTTTCAAGACGGATAACCGTGACGGAAAGGTGAAGTTCTTCGTTTTGGGTGATATTCAGACAGAGGATCTGACACAGGTTACCGGTATTATTGAGCAGATCAATGCAAAGAATTACGATTTTGGTATTCAGACCGGCGATGCCGTGGATGACGCGACCAGCTATAAACACTGGATGGATATTGTGCAGCTGATTGGCGCTGATGCCCTGGGCGGTACCGATATGATTCATGTCCTTGGAAATCATGAGTTCGCGGGTGATGCTACGGCTGACAGATCTACAAAGATATACAATCTGCCTGCCTCTGGATACGGCGGACATTACTCCGTAGAGTATGACAATGTATATGTGGCGGTGATTAACTACACATCCAACAGGCAGGAACTGGCTACTGCGTTGGAATGGCTGAAGGTCGATGCTGCTAAGAGCAATGCAGCTTGGAAGATCCTGACCATGCATCAGTAAACTTATTACACCAACACCTCCGGCGGTAACAAAGAGATTCACGACATGGTTCCCTCTGCGGCCGAAGCGGCGGGCATCGATTTCGTGTTCTCCGGGCATGATCATTCTTACGCTCGCACACTGCCTATGACCGGCGGAAAGGTCGATAATGAGAACGGTGTTGTGTACTTTATCTGTGGTTCCACAGGCGAAAAGTCTTACAGCGTGACCAATAACCCTGATTTTAATTTCGCCCGAGTGATCGACGATTATAACTCTATCTATCTCTATGCAGAGGCGGATGAGGGGAAGATCGTTATCCGCTGTATGGAGCGTGGACAGTATGGCGAAGAGTTGGATAGCTTTGTTAAGGAGAAAAAGCTCTGTGCAAAGCATGAATATATCCTGACGGGGAACGGTGTCATCACCTGCAAGAACTGTACCTATACCGAACCGTTTGAAACTTTTAGCGGTATTTTCTTTGACGAAACGACCGGGACATATAAGTATGCTGTTATTGGCAAGCCGCAGACCGGCCATCAGCGCATCACAGGTAAATCATATTACTTCCGTGATGATGGCTCTGCCTATGATGGTGAGTACACCATTTGCGGCGAAACCTGCCTGTTTGAGCGCGGAACCTATGTTTCCTGCAGCACGGCTGAAGTTGCAATCGCTGGCTGGGCGGGCAAGACGGTACAGTTTATTCTGTACAAGGATGGACGCCTTGTCTTTGATGGCGAGGGAGCCATGTTTGATTTCCCGGGCTACGGAACGGTACCGTGGAGAGAGTTCAGAAAGAGCGTAAAGACGATTTCTATTGCCAAGGATATTACCACCATCGGCAATTATGCCTTCCACAGCTTGTATGCAACGGAAATTGAATTTGCGACTGGTAGCAAACTGGAATCCATTGGTATTTATGCATTTGAATATACTAATTTCGGCGCAATTCGGTTACCTGAGCATGTCAAAAGAATCAGCGCCATTGCTTTTGGCTATATGAATGGCAAGTTGACTATAAGTATTCCGGAAAGTGTTACACACATCAGTGATTATGCATTTTCTCATACGCGGGTCGAAATGGTTGTTACCGAAGGAAGCTATGCTCACAGCTGGGCTGTCAACAAAAATATACCGTATTCTTTTTGAGCTTGTTGAATTGAACGGTCCGGTCGGCGATTACTTCTACGTCAGCGGTACGAGAGCAGCACCCTACACTGGCTTGGTAGAGTATCAAGGTAACTTCTACTATATTTCCGATGGGCGAAGATCGTTAAGAATATCAGCAACCGGTATATCAACAAGACGAATGGCCTGACCTATGCGGACGGCACGCCAATCACTAACGGCTATTACAGTTTTGATGCTGATGGTAAGATGAAAGTTTTGGATGGTCCGGTCGGCGATTGCTTCTACGTCAGCGGTACGAGAGCAGCACCCTACACTGGCTTGGTAGAGTATCAAGGTAACTTCTACTATATTTCCGATGGAGCGAAGATCGTCAAGAATATCAGCAACCGGTATATCAACAAGACGAATGGCCTGACCTATGCCGGACGGCACGCCAATCACTAACGGCTATTCCAGTTTTGATGCTGATGGTAAGATGAAGGTTTTGGATGGTCCGGTCGGCGATTACTTCTACGTCAGCGGTACGAGAGCAGCACCCTACACTGGCTTGGTAGAGTATCAAGGTAACTTCTACTATATTTCCGATGGAGCGAAGATCGTTAAGAATATCAGCAACCGGTATATCAACAAGACGAATGGCCTGACCTATGCGGATGGCACGCCAATCACTAACGGCTATTACAGCTTTGATGCTGATGGTAAGATGAAGGTTTTGGATGGTCCGGTCGGCGATTACTTCTACGTCAGCGGTACGAGAGCAGCACCCTACACTGGCTTGGTAGAGTATCAAGGTAACTTCTACTATATTTCCGATGGAGCGAAGATCGTCAAGAATATCAGCAACCGGTATATCAACAAGACGAACGGTCTGACCTGTGCGGATGGTACTCCCATTGTCAATGGCTACTATGACTTCGATGCGGATGGCAAGATGATCATCAAAAACTGAATACCCCCACCCTTTGGGTGGGGAACCGCACAGGATCAGAGCCTCCACGGGGCGTGCGGTGGGCAACGTGCTGATGCGCGGCTAATTTGATCGGATGGGAGTAAACATGAGAATAGTCCAAATCAATGCGACCTGCGGTGTCGGCAGTACAGGGAAAATCTGCGTTGATATCAGTAGGCTTCTGACAGAGAGACAGATTGAAAATTATGTCCTCTATTGCGGAAAGAAAAGCGATTATCCACAGGGTATTCGATATGCGGGGACAGCGCAGATCAAGCAGGAGGCGCTGCGTTCGCATTTAAATGGACACTATGGCTTTAATTCCGAAGCACTTACCAGAAAGCTGCTTTCCCATTTAGACGGAATTCAGCCAGATATCATCCATCTCCATAACCTCCATGGGCACAACTGCAACTTAGAGAAGCTTTTTTTCACTATTTAAAGGAGCGCCGGTCAAAGGTGTTCTGGACATTTCATGATTGCTGGGCGGTTACAGCCTATTGCCCTCACTTTACTATGATAAAATGTGACAAGTGGAAGATGGGCTGCGCACAGTGCCCCAATTCCGCGAATACAGTTTTTTCTTTGACCGGAGCAGATACCTGTATCAAAGGAAGAGAGAACTGCTGTCGGACTTGGACTTGACCATTATCACACCTTCCCAATGGCTGGCGGGTATTGTAAAACAATCGTTTTTGGGAGATTATCCGGTAAAGGTCATCCACAACGGTATTGATCTTACTATCTTCAAGCCAACACCTTCAGATTTCCGGGAAAGATACCATATTCCCCATGAGAAAAAAATCCTTCTTGGTGTCGCATTTGATTGGGGGCGTCGAAAGGGCTTGGATGTGTTTGTTAAGTTGGCGGCTCGCCTTGATCCGGACAGGTATCAGATCGTGCTGGTGGGCACCGACTCCCGTATTGACAGATATCTTCCACCGCAGATTATATCCATCTACCGAACGGCTAATCAAAAGAACTGGCGGAGATATACACGGCCGCAGACCTGTTTGTAAATCCTACGAGGGAAGAGGTTTTTGGGCTTGTAAATGTGGAGGCGTTGGCGTGCGGAACACCGGTTTTGACATTTAGAACCGGCGGCAGTCCGGAGTGTATCGACAACACTTGTGGTGCAGTTGTAGACTGCGACGATGTGGATGCGCTGGAGCGGGAGATCATACGAATCAGCGAAGAGCAACCGTTTACTTGCGAGGACTGTCTTGCGCGGGCTAAACAGTTTGATGCACAGACAAAGTACATGGAATATGTAGAATTATATGAATGAGGGCAACAGAGTAGTCAAGAATGCGTTCTGGATCGTCGGAGCGCAGGTTGTTAAGGCACTGCTGGGGCTCGTGATCTCCATGTTCACGGCGCGGTATCTGGGGCCGTCCAACTACGGGCTAATTAGCTATGCAGCATCGATCGTTGCCTTTGCCGCACCGATTATGTACCTTGGACTGAAGAATATTCTGGTACAGGAGATTGTAACAGCTCCGCACAGGGAAGGAACCACGCTGGGAACATCCATCTGCTTGAGCTTCTGCTCCAGCATTCTTTGCATCGCAGGTATTGCTGCGTTTGTCTCCATTGCCAATGCGGGAGAGCGGGAAACTTTGATCGTCTGCCTCCTGTACAGTATCCTGCTGATTTTCCAGAGTGTGGAGCTGATCGTTTACTGGTTTCAGGCAAAGCTTCTTTCCAAATATTCCTCAGTGGTATCCCTTTTGCTTATATACTCGTATCGGGGTACAAAGCGTTTTTGCTGATAGCGGGAAAAGGGATATACTGGTTTGCGGTATCTAACGCCATTGATTACTGCATCATAGCCGGTGCCCTGCTTTTTATTTACCATAAAAAGGAACGCAAAGGCTGCGCTTTTCCTGGGAGACAGCAAAAGAACTGTTGGGTCGCAGCAAATATTACATTGTCTCGAATTTGATGATCGTCATATATGGCCAGACGGATCGTATTATGCTGAAACTGATGATCGGCGACGTGGAGACAGGTTACTATTCTGCTGCGGCATATTGCGCAGGTCTGGCATCATTTGTTTTTACGGCGATCATCGATTCTATGCGGCCGGTAATTTTCAAGCGGAAAAAAGAGAGAGTGAGTCCGCATTTGAAACGAGCGTCATTCAACTTTATAGTATAATTATCTGCCTTGCCGTGACATACAGCGCTTCCATGTCTGTGCGTGCGCCGCTGGTCGTTCACATCTTATACGGAAAGGACTATTTAGCGGCAATTCCTGTCCTGCAGATCATCGTGTGGTATTGTACAGCGTCTTATCTTGGCGGTGCGCGCGATATATGGATTTTGGCAGAGAACCAACAGAAAAGCCTCCTGCTGATTAACGCCATGGGAGCGGGTGCCAATATTTTGCTTAATGCATTGCTTATCCTGGTTTGGCACGCTGCCAGAAGCGCAGCGGTGGCGTCTGTGATCACGCAATATGCGATTAACATTATCTTTACATCGATATATAAGCCAACACGTAGGACGGGTTATCTGATGCTGCGCGGCTGTGATCCCAAAAAAAGATTGTTTCCATTATAAAACACCTGACGAAGCGAGATATGATATGACACCATTTACCAATAAGACGCTCCTCATTACGGGCGGGACAGGTTCGTTCGGCAATGCCGTTCTGAACCGATTTCTCCGCACGGACATCGGAGAGATTCGTATCTTCTCCCGTGACGAGAAGAAGCAGGACGATATGCGCCACGAATTCCAGACGAGAATGCCGGAGGCGGCGGAGAAGATCAAATTTATATCGGAGATGTGCGCGACCTGCAATCAGTCCGCGGCGCCATGCACGGTGGATTACATTTTCCACGCGGCGGCGCTGAAGCAGGTGCCTCCTGCGAGTTTTTCCCGATGGAGGCCATGCGCACCAATGTTATCGGCACAGACAACGTGCTGACGGCGGCTATCGAGGCCGAGGTGAAGGCGGTTATCTGTCTGAGTACCGACAAGGCCGCATATCCTATCAATGCCATGGGCATGTCCAAGGCGCTGGAGGAGAAGGTCGCCATCGCCAAAAGCCGGACAAGCGGCCGCACGAAGATATGCTGCACACGATACGGCAATGTCATGTGTTCCCGCGGCTCGGTGATCCCGCTGTGGATCGACCAGATCCGCAGCGGAGTGCCTATCACGGTGACGGAACCCCGGATGACGCGGTTCATCATGTCGCTGGAGGAGGCCGTCGATCTCGTGCTGTTCGCATTTGCGCACGGGGAGAATGGCGATCTCCTGATCCAGAAAGCTCCGGCCTGCACCATACGGACGCAGGCGGAGGCGGTGTGCGAGCTGTTCGGCGGGCGGAAAGAGGATATCAAGGTCATCGGCATCCGCCACGGTGAGAAAAATGGCGAAACCCTCCTCACCAATGAAGAGTGCGCCAGAGCCATTGATATGGGGAATTTCTACCGCGTGCCGGCGGATAGCCGCGGACTGCACTACGATAAGTATTTCAGCGACGGAGATGAAAAAGCGGAATACCTAACGGAGTTCAACTCCAACAACACCCGTATCCTGAACGTGGAGGAGACAAAGGCGAAGATCGCGGCGCTGCCGTATATTCAGGCAGAGCTGGCGGATGTCAAGAAGCAGCTGCGGTAAGAGGGAGGAGTCAAAATGAAGAAGTATTTTGTTTGCGTGCTGGCAATTGTCTGTGTGCTGACTCTCTGCGCCTGCGGTACGGATACCACAAAGCCGGACGATTCTGAAACGCCGGATGTGCAGGAGGAGCTTCCGCAGGAGGAAGAAAAGGTCATCACTATCACCACACCCTACGCAGATATCTGCGTGCCGGAGCGCTTCGAGGGAAATGTGACCCACGAGATAGTCAGCGAGAAGCCCTATACCCTGACATTCAGAGCAAACGACGGCACGGAGCTATTTACACTGGTGTTTGACGGTACCGGTGACGTTCTCATGGGCACGCTGGTAGGGGAGACAGAGAACACTGTGATGTACATGAATATTCCCGAGTTGGACAAGAGTTCTGAAAACTACGCGGAATACTGTACGTATCAGGAGGCCGTCAATACGATCATGGGTCACCTGACGAAGGACTATACGTTCCACATTAACGAGCTTGTGGAGGTAGAGGACAACTCCACCACGGATATCAGGACGGATGTCGTTACACTGAAATACCCTGCCAAGTGGAAGGACGCCGTACAGACAGAGATCACGGAAACCGGCGTTAAGTTCTCTAACAACGGAACGCCTCTGTTCGACCTGATTTTCAGCGAATGTGACGGCTATTTGCTTGGTACTTACAAGGATACCCCGATTTATATTGTAGACTATCCTGTCGAGACAGACGAGCAGGCTGCTATGCAGGAGGACGTCAACGTGATCCTGCAGTACCTTATGGAAGACCCCAAGTTCACTATCAATCATTGAGTGGAAGGCGAATGAACATTTTAGTTACCGGCGCAGGGGGATTCGTGGGGAAGAATCTCTGTGCAGCCCTGATGAATATCAAAGAAAACAAGGATCGCACTCGCCCGAATATCACCATTGATGAGATATTCGAGTATGATCTGGACACCCCGCCCGCGTTGCTGGATGAATACTGCGCCAGAGCGGATTTTGTATTCAATCTGGCAGGCGTCAACCGTCCCAAGGAGCAGAGCGAATTCATGGCAGGAAACTTCGGCTTTGCGTCAACTCTGCTGGATACGCTGAAAAAGCACGGTAATACCTGTCCTGTCATGCTGGCCTCGTCCATTCAGGCTACACGGATCGGCCGTTACAAGGACAGCGATTACGGCAAGTCCAAGCTGGCAGGGGAGCAGCTGTTTTTCGACTATGCTGCCGAGACGGGCGCTGAGGTGTTGGTATACCGCTTTCCCAACCTTTTCGGCAAGTGGTGCCGCCCCAACTATAACAGTGCCGTGGCCACCTTCTGCCACAATATGGCCAACGACCTGCCCATCACCGTGAGTGATCCCGCCATAGAGCTGGAGCTGCTCTATATTGACGATCTGGTCTTTGAAATGCTGGACGCACTGGAGGGCGGGGAGCACCGCTGCGAGTTTGACGGCCTGATTGCAGTCCCGTGTGACACGGGGCGGTTTTGCGCCGTCCCTGCCACCTACCGTGTGACGCTGGGCGAGATCGTGACGCTGTTGGAATCCTTCAAGGCACAGCCGCAGACTCTGGTCATGCCGGAGATACCGGCCGGCAGCTTCGCCAAGAAGCTGTACTCCACCTATTCTGTCCTACCTGCCGCCGCAGAAGATCGCGTTTCCATTGAAAATGAACGTGGATGCGCGGGGCAGCTTTACCGAGCTGATGAAGACCACCAGCTGTGGTCAGTTTAGTGTGAACATCTCCAAGCCAGGTATTACGAAGGGGCAGCATTGGCACCACAGCAAATGGGAGCTCTTTGTGATCGTCTCCGGTCATGGGCTGATACAGGAGCGGCGAATCGGAGGTGATGAGGTGCTGGGCTTTGAGGCCTCGGGAGAGCGGCTTGAAGCCATACACATGCTGCCGGGCTATACGCATAACATCATCAATCTCAGCGACACGGAGCCGCTGGTAACGTTCATGTGGGCCAACGAGCCCTTTGACCCAGAACACCCCGATACCTTTGAGAGAGCGTATGACGAGTAAAACCGACTATACCCAAGTGCATTTTCAGAATAACGGTAAGCTGAAGCTGCTGATCCTGGTGGGGACCCGCCCGGAGATCATCCGGCTCTCCGCTGTTATCACCAAGTGCCGCCGCTATTTTGACGTTATTCTCGCCCACACGGGGCAGAACTATGACTATAATCTGAATGGCGTGTTCTTCAGAGATCTGAAGCTGGCCGCCCCCGAGGTGTACCTGAATGTTGTGGGCGCAGATCTGGGTGAGACGATGGGAAATATCATTGCGGAGAGCTACAAGCTCATGGCTGCCATCCGGCCGGATGCCGTGTTGGTGCTGGGCGACACCAACAGCTGTCTCAGCGTCATCGGGGCAAAGCGTCTGCACATCCCCATTTTCCACATGGAGGCCGGCAACCGCTGCAAGGATGAGTGTCTGCCGGAGGAGACGAACCGCCGTATCGTGGACATTATTTCCGACGTGAATATGGCCTATTCCGAGCATGCCCTCCGTTATCTGGCGGAGTGCGGCCTGCCCCGGGAGCGCACCTATGTGACCGGCTCGCCTATGGCGGAGGTGCTGCGCAGCAATCTGGCGGAGATCGAGGCCAGCGACATTCACGGCCGACTGGGACTGGAAAAGGGAAAGTATATTCTGCTTTCTGCCCACAGGGAGGAGAATATTGATACGGAGAAGAATTTCCTCTCCCTGTTTACGGCAGTCAACAGGATGGCGGAGAGGTATGATATGCCCATCCTGTACTCCTGCCATCCCCGCAGCCGCAAGCATCTGGAGCAGCGAGGTTTCCAGATGGATAAGCGCGTGATCCGGCATGAGCCGCTGGGGGTTTCATGACTACAATTGCCTGCAAATGAACGCCTTCTGCGTCGTGTCCGATTCCGGCACGCTGCCGGAGGAGAGCAGCTTCTTTACAGGCGTAGGGCATCCGTTCCCGGCTGTGTGCATCCGAACCAGTACGGAGCGCCCGGAGGCGCTGGAGAAGGGCAATTTTATTCTGGCGGGTATCGACAGCGAGCACCTGCTGCAGGCGGTGGATGTGGCGGTCGAGATGAATAAGAACCGTGACCTTGGTACCCCCTGTGCCGGACTATGTGGACGAAAATGTGTCCGATAAGGTGGTCAAGATTATCCAGTCCTACACCGGTGTGATCGACAAGATGGTGTGGAGGAAGGAATAAGCTTATCGGGGAAGGCAGCATGCGTATTTTTTGTCACCGGAGGAGCTGGCTATATTGGTTCCCACACAGTCATCGAGTTGATCCGCGCCGGCCATGATGTGGTCGTCGCGGATAACCTGCACACCAGCTCCCCGTCGCCATGCAGCGCGTGGCGCAGATCGCGTAGGGCGCGAGGTGCCCTTCTATCAGGCGGATATCCGCGACCGTGGGGCGCTGGAGCGCATTTTTGAAGACCATAGCTTCGATTGCTGTATTCACTTTGCCGGGCTGAAGGCCGTGGGTGAATCGGTGGTGAAGCCGTGGGACTACTACGATAACAACATCGGCGGCACGCTGGTGCTGGTGGACGTTATGCGCCGACACGGGTGCAAGAGCATCATCTTCTCCTCCTCCGCCACGGTGTACGGCGATCCCGCTGTCATACCCATTCCGGAGACGTGTCCCAGGGGCGATGCACCAACCCGTACGGGCAGACGAAATCCATGCTGGAGGACATCCTCACAGACCTATATACAGCGGACGTGAAGAACGGTGACGCCCACCCGTGGAGCGTGGTGCTGCTGCGGTATTTCAACCCCATTGGCGCTCACCCATCGGGGCAGATCGGGGAGGATCCCAACGGCGTGCCCAACAATCTGATGCCCTACATCACGCAGGTGGCGGAGGGCAAGCTGGATCACCTGAACGTGTTCGGAGACGACTACGACACGCCGGGCGGCACCGGCGTGAGAGACTATATCCATGTGGTCGACCTTGCGGAGGGACATGTGAAAGCACTGAAGGCCATTGAGGAGGGCGGTGGTGTGGAGGTGTTCAATCTGGGTACCGGAAGGGGCTATTCCGTTCTGGATATTGTCCATGCGTTTGAACGTGCCAGCAGGGTAAAGATACCCTATGTGATCGTGAAGCGCCGTCCGGGGGATATTGCCGCATGCTACGCTGATCCCGCCAAAGCCAGAGCGGTGCTGGGCTGGCAGGCGGAGCGCGGCATAGAGGAAATGTGCCGTGACAGCTGGAACTGGCAGAAAAACAATCCGAACGGATTTCAGGCGGATTGACCCTGAGGGGGCGCTATGAAGCGACGTAAGACCCAGATCAAAACGATACTCGTGGTGCTGCTGGCTTTTCTGCTGGCGTTTATCTGGCTGCACTCTATGATGCTTCGGCAGAGGATTCGGCGGAGGAGAGCCAAAGGGTCGGGCAGTTTCTGACCCCGCTTTTTAGAGCTGCTTGTGGGAGAGGGAACGTGACAGACCACCTTGTGCGCAAGCTGGCGCACTTCTGCGAGTACGGCGCGCTGGGCATCCTGGCGGGCGCGCTGCTGCTGGTGAAAAAGGAGAGCGGTATATTCCGCTGGAGCTACGCGCTGCTCTGTGCTCTGGCCGTGGCTGTGATCGACGAGAGCATCCAGCTTCTGGCCGATGGTCGCGGCGCGCAGGTACAGGATGTCCTGCTGGATACTGCGGGAAGCCTGACGGGTCTGCTGACCGTATGGCTCATCGCTGTGCTTGTGCGGTGGCTTCGGCACCGAGACAGGACGGCTTCGCAGGATCGTTCGCCCCGCATTCCTGCAAAGGGAGTGAGGGGCGAAAATCATATCATGGCGGCGCGGCATCTTGCGGCCGCGGGGAGGGAGGGGGGACGGCGGGCTTTTGTGCGGTTTTGGTTGCACAGGAGGCGTATTTTGTGTATGATAGTGTCACTGAACAGAAAGTGCAGGTGCTACGCATGAAGATCATGGCAATCGACTACGGCGACGCCCATACCGGCATCGCCATTTCAGACTATACGGAGACGCTGGCGGGCTACTCCGACGTGATCCACTCCCGGAAGCAGGAGGAGGTGCTCTCCGGCGTGCAGCGGCTCATCGCCGAGCACGGCGTGCAGCTGCTGGTGCTGGGCTACCCCGGAACATGGATGGCACGGTGGGCGTCCGGGCGGAGAAGTGCGCCGCCTTCGCCGAGGTGCTGCGGCAGGAGACGGGACTGGAGGTCATCCTGTGGGACGAGCGCCGCACCACCATCGACGCCCACAACATCCTGTTTCAGCGCAACGGGCAGAACGCCAAGAGGCGGAAGAAGACCGTGGACGCCGTAGCCGCGGCCCTGATGCTGGAGGGCTATCTGACCCGCCGGAGGCTGGAGGGCGCGAAATGACGGATGTGATCATCATCGGCGGCGGCGCCAGCGGCATGCTGGCGGCGCTGGCCGCCGCGGAGAGCGGGCACAGCGTGCTCCTGCTGGAGCGGCAGAGCCGGGTGGGGCGGAAGCTGCTGGCCACCGGCAACGGGCGGTGCAACCTCACCAATTACCACGCCGCGCCCGACCGCTACCACGGGGAGGACGGCACCTTCTGCGCCCACGCGCTGCAGGAGTTCGACGTGGGCGCTACGCTGCAATACTTCGCCTCGCTGGGGCTGCTGACGGTCAGCGAGGACAGCGGGCGGGTCTATCCCATGAGCAACATGGCCGCAGCGTGCTGGATGTGCTGCGCTACGCGCTGGAGCGCCCCGGTATCCAGGTGCGCACCGGGCAGGTGGTCACCGCCGTGAAGCGCACAGCGGAGGTCTTCACCGTCAAGACCGAGACGGACGTCTTCGCCGCCCGAAAGGTCATTCTGGCCGCCGGCGGCGGCGCGGGCAGCAAGGTGGGCGGCGTGATGGACGGCTATCGCCTGGCCAAGGCGCTGGGGCACCACCGCACGGTGCTGTACCCCTCGCTGGTGCAGCTGAAGACCGACCCCACCTATCCCCGGGCGCTGAAGGAGGCGTCAAGGCCGAGTGCGGCATCACCGTCCTCCGGGGCAGCGATGTGGTGGCGGAAAATCGCGGTGAGGTGCTGTTCACCGAGTACGGCGTCAGCGGCCCGGCCATATTCGATATATCCCGCGCGGTCGCCACCGGCGGGAGGGGCTGATCTGCCAGCTGAACTTCTTCCCCGACTGGGATAGGCGGGAGGTGCTGGACTGGCTGCGGCTGCGGCGGCAGACCATGGGCGCGCACGAGGCGTCCACTCTGCTGACAGGCTCCTGCCACACGCGGCTGGGGCAGATGCTGTGCAAGGCCGCCGGGTTCACCAACCAGCGCGCCGCCGACCTCACCGACGGCGATCTGGAGCGTATTGCCCGGCAGGCAACGCAATTCGAGCTGCCCATCACCGGCACCTGCGGCTTCGACCAGGCGCAGGTGACCGCCGGCGGCCTGCGCACGGACGAATTTGACCCGCAGACGCTGGAGAGCCGCCTTGTGCCGGGGCTTTACGCCTGCGGCGAGGTGCTGGACGTGGACGGCGACTGCGGCGGCTTCAATCTGCAGTGGGCGTGGTCGTCCGGGCATCTGGCGGGACAGCTGCTGTGAGCCTGTGCGCGGCTGCCTTAAGAAATACTTAATGTGCCCTCTGCTTGTTTCTTAATCCGACTTTCTTTACCATGGTACGCAGAACGAGAAAGGAAGGTATCCCCATGGAGCCTGTTCTGCGTACCATCAATGCCGTTATATCGGCACTGTTTTTCATCTGCTACACCTATCAATTCCTGTACATACCGCTGGTGCTGCTGAAAAAGCGCCGCCCGGCGGCGCTCCCGGCATCGCCCCACCGGTACGCGGTGCTGATCGCCGCCCGGAACGAGGAGAATGTCATCGCCGGGCTGCTGGATTCTCTGGCCGCCCAGACCTACGACATGTCCCTGGTCACGGTGTTCGTGGCGGCGGACAACTGCACCGACAGCACCGCCGCCATCGCCCGCGCCCACGGCGCGGTGGTGTATGAGCGGTTCAACCATGTGAACGTAGGCAAGGGCTACGCGCTGGACTTCCTTTTGCAGCACATTGGTGCGGACTATCCGGAGGGCTTTGACGGCTACTTCGTGTTCGACGCGGACAACCTGCTGTCTCCGGACTACATCCAGCGGATGAACGAGACGTTCTCCGCCGGTCACGAGATCGTCACCAGCTATCGCAACAGCAAGAATTTCGGCGATAACTGGATCAGCGCGGGCTACGCCCTGTGGTTCCTGGGCGGGAGAGCCGGTATCTCAACTGCGCCCGCAACCGGCTGGGCGCCAGCGCCGCCGTGGGCGGCACCGGGTTCCTGTTCTCCCGGCTGATACTGGCGGAGAGCGACGGCTGGCGGTTCTATCTGCTGACGGAGGATATCGAGTTTACCGTGTACCACATCCTGCGGGGCGAGAAGATCGCCATCTGCGAGGACGCGGTGCTGTACGACGAGCAGCCCACCGACTTCCGCCAGTCCGTGCGCCAGCGGCTGCGCTGGGCAAAGGGCTATATACAGGTGTTTCGCCGGTACGGTGCGCAGCTGCTGCGGGGCACCGCCAAGGGCAGCTGGAGCTGCTTCGACATGTCCATGTCCATCCTGCCGGCCTTCATCCTCACCGCCCTGTGCCTGCTGGCCAACCTGACGCTGACGGTGCTGGGTCTGGCGCAGGGAGACGGCGCGTGGTTTGCTCTGCGCTCCCTGCTGGAATGTATGGGCAGCGTTCTGGCCACACTGCTGGTGCTGGGCGGCATCACCACCGCCAGCGAGTGGAGACGCATCTACGCGCCCGGCTGGAAAAAGATACTGTATACGCTGACGTTTCCCCTGTTCATGCTGACGTACCTGCCCATTTCGCTGGCGGCGCTGTTCATGAAGGTGGAGTGGAAGCCCATCCACCATGGGGTGAAGCTGGCAGGTCTGCCCACCGCAGTGGAGCCGCGCTGAGGGGAGACGGATTCCCACGCCGGTGTTCGGGCGAACAGAGTCGTCCGCCCCTACGACGGGACGTCGGGGACGCCGTTCCCCTACAAAGAGGCATACCGGGTACAATAATCAGAGAGGAACATACCATGTACAACATTCTGGTGGTTGACGACGAAAAGGACATCGTGGCAGCGCTGGAGATCTATCTCCGCTCGGAGGGCTATCGGGTGCTGTCCGCCAGCAACGGGCGGGAGGCGCTGAGCATAGCGGCGCGGGAGGACGTGCATCTGATCCTCATGGATATCATGATGCCCGTCATGGACGGGCTGACGGCCATGGCCCAGCTGCGGCAGACCAGCAATGTTCCGGTGATCCTGCTGACGGCCAAGAGCGAGGACACCGACAAGGTGCTGGGCCTGAACGTAGGCGCGGACGACTATATCACCAAGCCCTTTAATCCGGTGGAGATGCTGGCGCGGGTACGCTCCCAGCTGCGGCGGTATTTGCAGCTGGGCGGCGGGCAGGTGCGGCCCAGCACGCTGGTCATCGGCGGCATCCGGCTGGACGACAACGCCAAGGCCGTCACCGTAGACGGTGAGATGGTGGCGCTGACGCCCAAGGAGTACGACATCCTGCGCTTTCTCATGCGCAACGCCGGAACGGTGTTCTCCCCAACGAGATCTACCGCCGGGTGTGGGAGGATGTGCCGCTGAACGCCGCGGGCGCCATCGCCGTACACATCCGGCACCTGCGGGAAAAGCTGGAGATCAACCCCTCAGAGCCCCGGTACATCAAGGTGGTCTGGGGCAAGGGCTATAAGATGGAGGGCGGCATCTCATGAAGGGATTTTTTAGACAAGACGTGGGCGAAGGCCGCCGCCTTCGTGCTGACGCTGGTGTTCGGCGTTCTGACCGTTCTGGGCGGCGTGGGCACGGCGGCGCTCATCTCCTACGACGTATTTCTGGTTGATGGCGCCTTTGCCCGCCAGAGTCTGTATGAAAACCGGTGCTACAGCGCCGTGGATCATGCGGACAGCTTTCTCCGGGGCAATCTGGCCAACGCCGGCCTGCTGTCCGATGCCGACGGCTACGACTACTCCAACATCGAAAATTCCCCCACCGCCGTCCCCGGCGAGGAGAGTATACCGAGCTTTCTGAAGGAGCTTTCGCAGGACTTCTCCAACGAATTTACCTTGGACGGCTTCGGCTGCCACCTGACCGTAGCCAGCGACGACACCGGCGAGGTGCATCTGGAAAACTTCGCCCTGACCTACACCGACAAGCCGCTGTACACCGCCCAGAGCACCCGCCTCTATACTCTCTCGGACGGCAGCATCTATGCGCTGACCTACACCGCCGACCTGCTTCAGGTGGAGACCGCCCCCACCTATTCCTACCTGCTGCTCGTGGCTGACGGAGCACACCGGCCTGACTATCTTCCTCACCGCACTATTCGCACTGCTGGCACTGTTCTTCTTCTGCTTCTCCATGGCCTCCGCCGGCCATTGGGCAGGGCACGAGGGCATCCACCTGACGTGGCTGGACAAGATCCCCGCCGACGTGTGGCTGATCGTGCTGCTGTGTACGTTTTTCATTGGCTGGGAAGCGTTTTACTATGAATGGGGCAGGGTGTTCTTCTGCGCGGCGCTGGTGCCGCTGGCGCTGCTGTTCCTGTGCGCCTTTGCCGCCCAGTGCAAGGCGGGCACCGTCCTGCGAGGTGCGCTGATCGGGCGTATAGCCCGGTTCCTCTGGCGCATTGTCAGAGCCGTTTTCCGGCGCTGCTGCACACCCTCGTCCGTCTGCCGCTGGTGTGGAAGACCGCGCTGGTGGGGCTGGTCATCGCCGGTGCGGAGTTCCTGCTTTATATCAACGATTTCTACCGTGTGCGATACGGTGTCTTTCTGGTGCTGAAGCTCGTCGAGCTGCTGGCGGTGCTGTATATCGCCGTAAGCCTGCGGACGCTGCAAAAGGGCGGCGAAAAGCTGGCGCGCGGCGACTTCTCGGAGCCCATCGACACCCGATATCTCCTCTGGGATTTCAAGCGATACGGACAGGAGCTGAACGATGTACAGGGCGGGTTAGAGCAGGCGGTGCAGGAGCGGATGAAGGCCGAGCACCTGAAAACCGAGCTGATCACCAATGTATCCCACGATATCAAAACGCCGCTCACCTCCATCGTCAATTATGTGGATCTGCTGAAGAAGGAGGATATGCCGTCCCCCGGCGGCGCGGGAGTATATCGCCGTGCTGGACCGGCAGAGCCGCCGGCTGAAAAAGCTGACGGAGGATCTGGTGGAGGCGTCCAAGGCGTCCTCCGGTGCGCTGAACGTGGAACTTCAGCCCACGGACGTGAACGTGCTGCTCTCCCAGATCGAGGGCGAGTATCAGGAGCGGCTGGCCGCCTGCCATCTGACGCTGGTCACGCAGCCGCCGGCTCCCGGCACCATGATACAGGCCGACAGCCGACTTCTCAGCCGGGTCATGGACAATCTGGTGTCCAACGTGTGCAAGTACGCCATGGAGAACACGCGGGTCTATGTGACGGCGGCTGTGCGGGACGGGCAGGCGGTCATCAGCTTCAAGAACGTGTCCCGTGACGAGCTGAATATCTCCCCGATGAGCTGATGGAGCGGTTCGTCCGGGGCGACGCCTCCCGCCATTCGGAGGGCAGCGGTCTGGGGCTGTCCATCGCCCGCAGCCTTGTGCAGCTGCAGGGCGGGACGTTCGCCCTGTCCATCGACGCCGACCTCTTCCGCGCGGACATTGTGTTCCCACTGATATAAAGAAAGCCCTCCTGCCGGAGGGCTTGTTCTTATTTACGCAAAACTGGGAAAATATGCTTTAATAGCAGCGAAATGTGTGGTAAAATGCGAGGCGGAGAACAAAAAAGGAGGGGTATCATGGAGATCCAACGAGCAAAAAGAGCTGCTGGAGATTTTAGCAGATGGCATCGATCCTTTGACCGGCGAGGTGCTGCCGGACGATCATGTCTGCAACAAGGGTGAGATCGTCCGTGCGCTGCATTGCGCCGTAGAGGAGATGTCCCGCAGACGAAAAAGACCGCTGCCGGAGAACAATGGAAAGCCGTGGACGGAGGAGCTGGACAGCGAGCTGTGCCGCTTGTTCGATGAGGGGATGAAGAAAAAGAGCTGTGCGCCCATTTCAAGCGCAGCCCCGGCTCGATCGAGTCCCGGTTGGAAAAAGCTGGGGAGACTTTAACTGCATATTGGCCTGATTTTAAGTGGACGTTTGGGGCGATGCATGACTGCAAAAGGTGGCTGATTAACAAAAGTCAGCCGCCTTTGCATGTCAGGCCATGACACTGTAGCGTTCTCTGCCATGTTAGGAAATCGGCCTACATGTACACAGAGCTAATATATATTTGTAGTTTACCGGGACGCAGCGCGCCCCTGGATGCCGATGCAGACGACCGTGACGCAGACGACCTCGCATACATTGTAAAACGCGCTGAGCTGGTTCCACAGCGCCAGCGACGGCGCATTGGCGGCGCTCAGGTCGCTGACCGCCTGTGCCATCCAGTTGTAGCCCGGATAGGCCAGCGGCGCAAACAGCACCGCTGCCGTGTGCGAAAGGAAGCTGACAACATCCAGCAGCCCCAGCTTTTGCAGCAATGATTTCTTTATGCGGCTCCGCCTGAAAAAGATGCAGTGCATGACCACGAAAATTGCGGTCAGCACTGCGTCTTTGCGTCTGGCTGATCAATAATCTCTATTTGATAATTCTGCGCGTTGATGATGCGCTCCTGCCTGCACTTGGGACAAAAAGAGCGGAAAGTCCCGCAGCACCGTCCTTTGTAGCAGCCGCAGCCGCGTTTTTACGCCGCAGATGGGGCACAGAAGCCATTTTTCTTCCGAACTACTCATGACCTTCGCCCCTTTGCGCTGCTGCCATGAACCATGCGAAAAAAAAGAGCTGCACATGGTTTTGGAGCTTTTCCAGACACGCAGGCTCTCTTTCCGGCTGGCGGTCGCAGATGCCGATGAGCGTCAGCACAGGCGAAACGTACATCATGGCCAGCGCGTCCGGATCCTCTGCGCAGATCTCGCCGGAGGCGATCAGCGCCCGGAAGATACCGGCATGATAGCGCAAAATGCGCTCCACATAGCGCCGGGAATACAGCGCCGCCAGCTCCGGTGAGCGGAACTGCTCGATGGTCATCATGCGCCGAAACCGGCTGATCGTTTCATTATGGAGCGAATACTCGAATATCTGCCGCACCTTGCCAAAGAGCGCGTCGCGGTGATCTCCGTGAAAACGGGGATGTCCTGCGTTCGCGTTCTGCACATGGATGTCGATCTTGTCCGTATCCGCTTCATACTGCGCCGCCGTGGATCCCACAATGGCGTCAAAATCGCCTGCTTGCTGGGAAAGTGATTGTAGAGGGAAGGCGCCTTGATGCCCACCGCCTTTGCGATCTCGCCCACGCTGACGGAATCATAGCCCTGCATGGAAAACAGCTCAAGGCTTTGTCCAAAATCTTCTGCTTCGTATCTTCCTGCTTCATCATCACGCCTCGCTAACTAATATTCGTTAGTTATATTATAGACGCTTTTGGCAGAAAGTCAAGTGCAGGTTAGACGCCGCTTTTCGGGCCCGGTTCGGGCATGACGGTCAGATCGGCACGGTCGCGGCGCCTGGTCCCAATAGAAAACTTTTTTTCTGCTCGTTTATAGCGGTTTTCAGCCATTTTCTAAAACCCCTCTGAAATTTCCGGTGTTCCAGCGCCGTCTGTGGTAATCTATTTCAAAAAGAGCATTTCCTGAGGAGAGGGAAGGCAATTAAGGAACAGAAGTGGGACTCGGATGTTCTTGGCCTGATTGCAGCCATATACAAAGAAGCTGGCAAGCAGGAACTGTATGTGAAGCAGCGTCCGGAGGAGCTCTAAAAACGCGTGGAGATTGCCAAGATACAGAGCACTGAGGCATCGAATGCCATCGAGGGCATCGTTACCACGAGTACCCGAATCCGGCAGCTTGTCGAGGAGAACACCACACCGAGGAACCGTGACGAGCAGGAGATTGCTGGATACCGTGATGTGCTGAGCATTATTCACGAGAGCTTTGACGCGATTCCAATTACGCAGCACTACATTCTGCAGCTTCACAAAATTCTGTACAGCCACATGAATAACCCGCTTGCGGGCCGCACAAAAAGTGTGCAGAATTATATCACCGCCACCTACCCGGACGGTCATGCGGAAACGCTGTTCATGCCGCTTGCTCCGTATGAAACACCGGAAGCGCTGGACAGGATCTGTGAGGAATACAACCGCGTAATCGGGAAATATGGAACTGGAGCCGTTGATTACGATCCCGGTTTTTGTCCATGACTTTCTGTGCATCCACCCCTTCAATGACGGAAACGGAAGAATGAGTCGTCTACTCACGACGTTGCTTTTGTACCGGAGCGGATTTTATGTCAGCAAGTATATCTCACTTGAAGCCAAAATCGCCAAAAACAAGGACCTGTACTATGACGCACTTGCACAGGCGCAAACCGGCTGGCACGAAGGCAACGAGGATGTAGTGCCCTTATCAAGTACCTGCTTGGAACAATACTTGCGGCCTATAAGGACTTTGAGGATCGCGTGGTGCTTGTGGAAACCAAATTGCCCGCACTGGAAATGGTGCGCAGAGCGAGCAAGAATAGAATCGGACGGTTCAGCAAGCAAGATATCCGGGAACTCTGTCCAACGCTCAGCGACAGTTCCATAGAGGGAGCCTTGCGGAAGTTAGTCGCCGCTGATGAGTTGAAAAAAGAAGGACGCGGTAAGAACACCTGCTATTTCAGACTGAATTAAATTTCCGTCAAATTAGAGGGCCGCACCTGTTCATATGAGCAGGTGCGGCCCTTTGGTCTCTTTACGGAAGTTGGCGCACAGTTCAAGGGTTGAGCCGCTATAGACAAGGAATACACCCAAAGTCCCCTGCCGAAATACACACTCGCCTTACCCAAAGAAATGCTGCTTCATACCTGAGACACCACCGTTCTTATCGCAGAACCATTCGTAATCAGCGAGACAGTTATGGCAGTGGGCAATTACATCAAATCCGCCTGGTGAATGCTGGTTATCGGCAATGCTCATGACCTCCAAGGGCTTCCCGCAGACTGGGCACAGTCTGGTCTTCCTTACCTTACGAGTGGCACGCTCCTCCTGTTCTGTTTCAAGTGCATCTAAAAGATCCTGCCAAAGATTTGGATTCAGCTCATGCTCTGCGTAGTCTTCAAGATGCCGCCTAATCTCATCGGCAGCCAGTACGAGAAACTTATCATCCAGAAGCTGAATGTGACGCTTGATATAATCAGCGACTACCATGGGCATACAAGTATTCCTGCCCATCGCATATCGCATTGCCGACAGCAAAATCAAGCGAAAGTCAGAATCACAGATTGGAGCGAGCAGATCCTGAGGGAACAGCAGGAACTCCTTGCCATTGTTCATACATACGCGCAGTGGTCGCCGCTCTTCCGTTACCAGGTTCAGTAAACTGTTAGCTTGATCCTTTCAGCTCATCAACGGTAATCGATTCGTAGTCCTGAAACGGGTTTGCTTCATAATTCATCATTTGACCTCCAATCAGTTTGTCCTCACGATGAGGTGTTGGCATTGTAGCTCTGACTGCCCGGAGGTTCAAGCGTTTCTTTCGCGGCTTGAAAAGAAATTGAATAGAGTCGGAATTCGTGCGGATTTATCATTTTCTTGCTTTTCCTGCCCAAATGTGCTATCATTAAAAATGGCGCTGTCAGGCGTTGAAATATGCCCTGGTAGTGCGGCTGTAATAGACTCGAATGCTCTGCCAGGTGGCAGAGCATTTTATATATCGGCACGGAGGAGAGACTTTATGGCGGTTAGTTATAAAAAACTCTGGAAGTTACTCATCGATAAGGACATGAAGAAAAAAGACCTGTGTGAAAAGGCGGGTATCAGCCCAGCATCAGTTACCAAGATGGGACGGAATGGGCACGTCACTACCGAGATACTCGTGAAGATTTGCGTAGCGCTGGATTGCAGGATTGAGGATATTGTAGAGATTGTGCCAGATGAGAATTTAGGGTAATTGGTTTGATTTTTATAAACAGAGAAGACAATTAGGGGCGTTAAGCAAAATGAAGAGTATATATTTATGGAATGTTTATTTTATCGATTCCTCAACATTACTTCAATAAGGAGGTGGTGATAAATGATAAATAGAGAGATCCCCTTTCGCCCAAGATTAGAAGGTGAATTCAGGGTTCGTTTTTATAATGCAGCATCTGAGATTACCGAAAAAACTCCAACACTTACTATTGCAAGAATAGCTGAACGAGAGATCGAGTGGGTTGAAAAGGATTGCCAATATAACATTGAACAGCGCAAAAAGTATCGTGCCGTTTGGTTTCTGTTTCGAGATTTAATCCGTGCTTCTTGGAAGGCGTGCTATAGAAATGGCGTTATATATATGAGTCTGCCGACTCTCAATGGAACTGATATGCATGACACGACCTCTCCGGAGGTTAAAGCATTGCTTCGGAGTTGGATGAGCGAAAGCCGCCACGAGAGACTTGTAGGCTATACCGATTTTATTAACCGAATGGAAAACCCAGGAACAAATAAGCAGAGTATAGCAGCGCTTATCGCTGATGGCGACGAACTGGAGAAAAGAATAAAGCGTGTACATACTGGAGAAATAGCAATTGAGGCGGCTGTCCAACCATATCTACAGTTGGTACGCGAAAATGACAGAGATGTGTTTACAGGACTCAAAACATCGGAGATATGGCGTTACTTTCGGTTGACATGGTCAACCCCTGTTGAAACAACACCGGGAAGAACTATGCAGTATTTGATCAGAGATGCTGCTCATCCGATGCATGCGGTTATGGGAATAGCGTCACTCGAAAATTGCGCAGTACAGATTACCTGCCGAGATGACTATATCGGCTGGAACCAAAAGGCTTTTTATTGAGAGAATTGTTACTGTAGATAACGACCGCGCAAAGGAAGAGTTCAAGCAACTTCTGGTTTATTTAGAAGACGGCATTGATGGAATCGACTATTCAGAACTTTGTACTGCAATGGTTGTTAAAAATCCCACTGATACTGATATTCAACTTCTATTAGATGAGGCATCTAATGCAGAGCAAAACCGCCAGCAGCTTTTACGCAATGAAGTGGAAGGCGATGTCGATGATATCGAAAAGAGTGAATTAGGTAGCATTTCTATTGATGCCGAAAGAGCTCTTTATCGCAGGAAACGTGCGGAACAGCTTGCCCGTCTTTTGAGCGCAAAAAAGGCAATCAGAGATCTAATTAATGCAGAAAATTTCAATGAGATTTGGATAGATTTTTGCAAAAGCGAGACTGGAAATTCTGCCATTAGAGGTGCATTGGTTGCACAAAAGACAAAACATATTGGTTCGAGTATGATGGAACTGAATGTATGTGGAGCGATTCCCCCATATAACGAGATTTTGGGCGGCAAACTTGTAGCGCTTTTAGCAACCTCTCCGCAGGTTATTCACGACTATAAGGAACGATATGCTGATAAGGCGAGTGAAATTGCCAGTAGACTGAAAGGAATGCCGGTTTGTAGACCAGCAGATCTTGTGTATGTAGGTACTACATCATTGTATTATGTTGGCTCCAGCCAGTATAATCGCCTTAAGATGCCTGGGAGCATTTTCAATACAGATTTTGATATTGTTTGGAAAAAAGCTTGGAATGACAATAGGCTTTGGGACGATGCACATAAGCAAGGCAACGACGATGAGCCTCACTGAAGCGACAAGTGATGGGTTCAACCGCATTAACCATGTCTTTGGCGAAGGAGCAAGCCCTAAAATGAGACTTCTCACAATGTCGATTCGTGAATTGCTCGAATCGACCAATGAGGACTCAAAGGACTTTTCCAAGCACGCTATGTCAAGGATTGTATATGGCGCATGCTTGGCGGAAAACACTTTTGATTACCTTTTTAGGAAAAGAGTCGAAGCCGAAATACTACACGGATATGGCTGACTATGTTTCCGGAACCCAAAAGATTATTGATTTTTGGCGAAATCGATGGTTAAAAAGCCGTTTGAATTATGAACCTATTTATCGAAGAATCCGTGACTTTGACAAGCAGGGGTTTCTTGTAAGTAATCAGATAGATGAGGACGAAGAATGGAGTTTCTCTAAACTTGAGGAGGTGCCACACATGCCTACAAATGATGAAACTAAGACCGGGCTTCAGTTTGTAGAGAGATTTTATAGAGGCTCCAGTGCATATGCTGATCATATAGCATCCGAACTGCTGTCAGCAATCCATCTTGAGACAAAACTGGATACAGCCATTATAGAATCTGCGCTTAGTGGTAAGGACATAGTGCTTACCGGCAATCCGGGCGATGGGAAAACCCATGTTATCCGAATGCTAAAAAATAAATTGGAAGGCTCGGGAAAGCAAAACAATCAGACTACCACATCAAATTTTCCATGCAATTTTAATTTTACCGTGTCCAACATGAATAGATTCAATCAGGGTATCGACCACGGTTAATTTATCGTCAATAGATATATCGTTCCATTTGCTCATGTAATCGCTGATGACGCCGATGTTTTGTCTGTCATACATTTCGGCTGACATCTGAGCGATTTTTTCTTTTACCGTTTTCTTCTCTTCATCAAGAGCATCAATGCGCTCATTGATATATTCCATTGTCGCTGTGCTTGCAGACACGATTTTGTCTATAAGCGTAGCGATTTCTTTTTCGATTTCTTCTGCTCGGATTTTCAGCTTGGTAAGCTCAATGGGGTCTCCGTGCTTCTCTTTATAAGAGAGCTTGTTAAACTCTTTGAGCTTGCGGGACATCTCGTCAAAGACGATGTCTTCAATTCCAGCCGCCTGTATTGCGCCTACACCGTCGCAGGAGGCGGAGACATACTTGCTGTTGCAGATGTAGTATCTTGCGTCTGCACTGCGTTTACGGGGATAGGATTTCAGGGAGAGGGCGTGTCCGCAATCAATGCACTTGATTTTACCGGCAAGCCATGTGTTCTTTGCTTTTTACGGGTTTGGCTATCTGGCGCACATTCAGACACTTGCGTCTGCATCGAATCCATGTGTCAGCATCAATGCAGCCTGCGTGTGGAGCAAGAACGAGGACATGACCGTCAAGAGAAATGCTCTTGCGTTTGGCCGCTTTGTTCCCTGTGTACAGATAAGCTCCATTTGTTCCGATGAACTGAGAGATGTCGTTGATGATTTCGGTTCCTTGCCCGTGGAAGAATTCAAAAATTGAAGCGTCTGCTTTAGCGTACACAGGATTTGTAATAATATCTCGGATGCGCATACGGCTGAAGTTCTTACCGTTAGGATTTTTAATTCCATTCTGGCTGAGGTAGCGCACCACATCTGCAAAGGAAACTTGCGGCATAGCATACAGAGAAAAGATAAGCTGCACGACCTGTATCTGTTCTGGAATGGGTTTATACATACAGGTTTTGATGCCCTCCATAACGGTGTTTTCCAATTCAAACCCGTAAGGGACTCTACCGCCCATGTAGAAGCCTTTTCTGCTGCGTGAGCGGTATGCATCCATGACACGCTGTTGAATCGTCTCGCGCTCAAGCTGGGCGAACACCATGACTATCATCAGCATTGCTTTGCCAATAGGTGTTGAGGTGTCAAATCGTTCTGTAATAGACACGAACTCAACGCCGTACTTCTGCAGCTCACTGATAACATTTGCAAAGTCAAGAACTGAACGGCTGATTCGGTCAAGGCGGTACACAATAATTCGTCTTACGCCGCCAGCACGAACGGCGGCCATCATATCTTGAAAGTCAGGGCGCTCTGTATTTTTTTACCGCTGTACCCTTTATCTCGAAATACTCTGTGCGGATTATTTCCTACCTCACGCAGGCACAACTCAATTTGGCTTTCAATAGAGATACTGTCTTCTTTATCAACAGACTGTCTTGCGTAAATAAAATCTTCCATCGGTATCCTCCGTCTTATTTCTTTTTCGGTGTGTATGTGCTAAAGGCGGTTTACAGGGTTTTTCAAGTTCATTTTTCTGTTCCTGTCGGTCGTCTTTATGTATAACTGGCGTGAGGTTGATGATGGTATAAATATCGCCGTCATATACGGCGTTGACTTTTTCTTCGGTATATTTTTTTGCAGCTATGATAACCAACCTCCTTGTTGGCGTAAAAAATAATGGGGCTGGCTTATTATCACCAGCCCCATCTCTACATGAAGTACTCAGGGTCTTAATCCTTTTTCTGTTTGAAGCGACAGCTGAAGCATATCGCCACGCCTGTTGCCACCAATGTTACCAATGCAACAAACAAAGCATTTAACGGCGCATCTCCTGTCTTCGGGATGGTAATGTTTTTTGATAGCATCTGCGTCGTTATACCATTTGGATGTTGCGGTTTGCTTGCATATCATCCCAAAGTTCTGAATTAACACATCGTTGCTCATGCAAACCTTACCATTGTAGACATCTTCCGGTGTCATATTGAGCGCAGTCAACTCTTTTGTCAGTTCCAGAATGTTGCCATCAAAATGCACATCTGTTACTACTCCGGACACTGACCGTGTAAACACCAATTTACCGATTGTAACGGTATCACCACTGATGGTAATTGGCATATTGTTGTAATGTAACTCCTGAAGTGATGTTTTTTTCTTCGATGCTATATGTGAGCATCGGACGGCTTCCGGTAACAAGAGCTGCATACAAGCCGTTGTCCAGGTTTGTTGGTGCGGCCATATCGGTCACAATAAGTTTGCCGGGGTCTACCTTTTGATTGTCGGCATTGTACACCTCAATACTGTAGTAGGCGTATTCACCTTTGCGTGCAGTAGTATTCGGGTTTACCGGAAGCTATTGCCGACATCGCCGGGAATCAACTCGTATTTTACGATGTTGATTGTGTATGTCTTGCATGGTTCTGAGGTGGAAGTCCAAGAGAGGGCATAAACGGAAGTTGTACCAAATACAAGTACAACAACCAGAAGCAGTGAGAAAATTCGTTTCATAGTCTTTTCCCTTTCTATGTATATTTCTTCGGTCGTGAGACGCTGTCTCTACCGAAAACTATTGAACGAAATCATTACACTGCAATGCAGGGTTTCATTATGATTTGCTGTCTGTAGAGCCCATACCGCCGTTTCTGACGCCTGTTGCATCGTCGGAGTATGTTACACCATAAGGGATGAAAATCGCCTGTAGGAAGCCGCTACCGGCCTCTACGGTAAGTGTTTTGCCTGCATGATTGTCGTTCGTGATTTTAGCGAAGATGTGCCCCTCGTTATCTGAGTAGTAATAGTCGCTGTCAATCACGCCCATCGTGTTATCCAGCTGCAGGCGGTACTTGAAGCCAAGGCCGCTGCGAGGCAGACAGCCAAGCCACCAACCCTCATCGACCTTGACCCGAATGCCGGTGGGGATTTTGATGGTATCACCGGCATCCAGTGAGAAGGAGAACGGCGCTTTGAAGTCATAACCGGCGGAACCGGATGTGGCTCTGGACGGGAGCTGGAGGGCTTCCCATGATTTCTTGATGTTCTCTTTCAGGGCAGGGGTCATTTCCTGCTCTTTATAAAATTCATCTTTGATAGCTTCGTAGTACTGCTCGAAGCTGACTTTTTCAAACTCACCGACTCTGTTCATTCTTCAACCTCCTGCGTGTAACCAAGTGCGTCCATGTCTGCCTGGAAAAGCTCCCAGAACCCATCAATTCGAGGGTCTTCAATAGACTCAACAAGACCGGTGCGAAGCAGTGCCAGACACGCAATGCCTTTGGGTGTCAGCTGATATACGGCATCATCATCGTCTTCATCCGCCTCTGCACCGTCGCAGCATTCGCAATCAAGGTCGCAGTCGTCTTCGGGGTAAGGGGTTTCTGTGACGCTCTGGCTTTTGATTTTGCCGTCTTCATCGTACTCGGTATATGTAGTAATGATTTTCTTAGTCATGTAGTTCCTCCTGCATGGATTTGATAATGTTGTCAATGATGTGAGCGACGCTGACAAAGTCTTCGGCGGTATAGCCCTTAGTCGTCATAGCTGCCGTTCCGATACGAACGCCGGAAGTCTGCTGCGGAGAACGAGTTTCATTGGGAACACAGTTCTTGTTAAGGGTAATGCCATGCTTGTCCAATTCGTCCTGTACCGCTTTGCCGGTCAACCGTTTCCGTCAGGTCAAGCAGGAACAGATGATTGTCTGTACCACCTGTAACGACATTGTAGCCCATCGAAATAAATGCATCGCACATCGCCTTACAGTTACGCACAACGGCGTGGATGTAGTTCTTGAACTTGTCTGTGCAAGCCTCCTCGGCTGTTACCGCTTTACCAGCGATGATATGCTGCAGCGCCCCGCCCTGACAGCAGGGGAAGACTGCGCTGTCGATGCGCTTGGCAAGCTCCGGTTTGCAGAAAATCAAACCGCCCCTTGTGACTCGCAGAGTTTTGTGTGTCGTGGTAGTAATGATGTCAGCAAGCCCGAATGGGGACGGATGGTCGCCAGCCGCTACAAGTCCTGCGATATGTGCCATATCCACCAGCATATAGCACTCGTTTCCTGTCTGCCCTCTATAGCAGTCGATAACATTTCTGAAGGTGTCAAAGTACAGGGTACGGCTATATGCAGAAGCCCCAATGACTACAAGCTTTGGATTGAACTTATAAAGCTTGTCGATGAAATCGTTTGTATCAATCCACCCGGATTTGTTTGCTCCATAGTGGATGAAATTGAAAATCTTACCACTGATATTCACCGGAGAGCCGTGGGACAAATGCCCGCCGTTATCAAGGCTCATAGAAAGAACAGTATCTCCTGGTTTCAGTACGGACAAATATGCCGCAATATTTGCATTCGTGCCGCTGTGCGGCTGCACATTGACATGATAGTCAGTCTGGAACACCTTCTGCCACATTTCGCAGCAGTATTCCTCCAGCTCGTCTACATACTGGCATCCACCATAGTATCTGCCACGGTTTCCTGAGCGATGCGTAGCGGGGTATCCCTCTGAATACTTGTTGGTCAGGCAGGAACCGACTGCTCGCATGATGTTTTCACTTACGAAGTTCTCGCTGGCTATCAGTTCGATAGTCGCATCCTGTCGGTGCTGTTCTTTTGCAATAAGGTCAAAAACTTTTGACTCCAATTAGTACCTCCCAGTTATTCACCACAGTTTGGACAGACCATTCTGCCCTCTGGAATTACTGCACCACAGCAAATACAGTGGTCTGCATTTTCAGCGGCGGGCTTATCCTTAATCTTGATGTACAGTCCGCAATGGCAGGTTCCTTCCTCCATCTCACGGAACTCTTTACACATACACTTGGTATCTTCGCTTCTCACAATAGCGCACGGGCAAAACCCATTGTTGTCTTTAAGCGCCTTGCGCATATGTGCAACAAAGTCTTTATCAGGGTTGATGTTGATTTGCATATTCGTTGTTCCTCCAGAACGGCCAGAAAACATTGGCCGCATACTGATTGTCCGAGGCAAGCTCTACGCCAAGCACAGGGTCAAAACGGTGTGGCTTGTTCGGGATATAGCGTCCGAACTTTACGAAGACATTTTCGTAAAGAGAAAGGGTATGAAGCTGGTCTGGGATTTCTTCGGGATAATAACCGGTATAGATGACGACATCATCTTCGCAGTCATAGGTGTCACGAAACAAATCCAGAAATGTGAGAAGTTCCTCAAACTGTTCCATCGGTTCAAGCCCACCGAAGACAACCGCTTTGGTGAGGGGATTTGTCAAATACCGATGGCAGAGCTCATTATCGTCAATCGTAATGGGGGCGCAAGAGCGCCACCCATCATTTTGACAAACAGAGAGAGGAATACCAGCTTCGATACAGCATTTGCCCCCACAGGAAATCGTGCCAATGAACATGGCCGGTTTCTTATAATTGGTGAAGTCCTCATCAACTACCGTCTTTACCCTCATTCGCTCATTGCCTCCGCATAGGTGTACCACTGTCTTGTGTTGAACTCGCGGAAACGGTCTTTGGAATAAGCGCGTGACGGGACAAGATAGCCAACGATGCGCTGATATGTATCGAATACAGGTTCACCGCACACCGGACAATGGTCTGTGCCTACGAAACCGTGATGATGCTTGCATTCGTTGATGCGGGTGTTAAATGCAAAGTAGATAACGCCTGACTGTGCAATCTTGTTGAGCATCTCCCATGCCATATCCGTATTGGGGAAATTCGACTCCAGATTGATGTGGGCGATACTACCGCCGGAACACTTCTCATCCAGAATAGAGCACAGCCGCAGTTTTTCCTGAATGGTGCATTTGGCCGACAGAGGAATCCACTGATTGAGTAAATGAATTTATCGTTGTGGTCATACAGGACATTGTCTTTCTGACACAGGATAACAGCGGCACGCTCTGCAGGAACGCTCTCGATGTTAAATGAATATTCGTCAGTGAAGTTATCCTTGACTTCGTTGAGCACCTCAAAGATTTTGCTTGCGAAAGCGACTCCCTCATCGGTATAGCTGATATAACCGAATTCATCCGTCTTGGTATAGCCGAAAGCTTCGATTACCTCATACAGACCGAGGATGCCCATTGTGCAGTACTGCTTGTCCATCTCCACTGCGCCTTCCTGATAGTTGGGAAGCAGACCCTTTTCGATGTTCCGGTGGATAATGTGCCGCACGGTATCAAGAGTTTTACAGCACAGCAGCGCACGCTTTTTAAGAAGAGCCAGATACTTTTTCTCATCGCATTCCGTTTCCAGCGCAATTCGCATCAGGTTGATGGTATTGACCTTGACAGAACCGATAGAAAGTGCCGTGCCGCCGATGGAGTTGATGAACGCATTAAGCTTTGAGGTATCTGACAGCAGGCGACAGCAGTTGAAAGCGTATTCACATCACCGCTGATGAAGAAGTTACTGTCATTCCATGTGGTATTGTGGTCGCTGCACCATCTGGCAAAATTCTCGTCCACAAACTTTCCGTCACGGTACAGAAGACTATAAGTCAGTACCGGGAAGGTGAACATATTCTCGCTCCGGATTTGTGAAACGACCTCCATGAAGAGTTTCTGGTGTTCAATCAGCTCTTCCACACAATCAATGACATAACTGCCGTCCGGATACTGTACGCCGCCAAACAGAGCCTCGATATAATTGCGGTCAAAGATAGACACATTGACAAAGGCGGTCTGGTCGATGCGCATGAACGGCTGATTGAGGCGGTAGATGAACTTCTGGAAGCACTGTTTAATGTAATACTCTGGGTCTTTGATGATGTGACCGCTTTCGCAGTCTTTTTTCCAGAAGTAATATGTCCAAATCAGGACATTGGGGATACCCACAGCACCGGAACTGCGGTTACTCATGTAGCTGATATACTCGATTACATCATCCATGAAGGTGGTAAGGTGCCTGGGTGCCTGATTATTGTAGTTTTTCAGAAAGAAAAGTCCCTCGGTCGCCAATCTGGACAGGTAATAGGCGTAACAATACGGCAGATAGGTGGAAGTTGAGGCATCATGCAGATAAAAGCCGCCGTTATATTCTGTTTCCAGCCATTCTTTTGCCGTTCGGAGGTTGTACCTCTTCTTCATCTCATAGAAAAATCTTGTTGAAAGCGAACAGCTTATCGTGGGATTTTCCTTTTTCATTCAAGAGACTGCGAATATCCTTATTAGAGGCGTTTGCATTGGCATCAATGGTCACATCGGCTACATTCTTATCAATAAAGCCATCGATGAAGTCAGAGAAATTCAACTGGGTTTCATGAAAACCGTTGAGAAACTCGAAATCCTCACCGTAGCGCTCATTGAGAGCCGCCATTGCCTTTTCAAAGTCTCGGTTCATTTTGAGTGGAATGTTCATTTGCTCCTGTCCTCCTCCTTTTAATGTTGATTAACCCACTGGTTTGCTGTTTGGAAGTCAAGAAGTTCTCCATCCACACTGAGAACAGGAACTTGTACGATTCCGAGCGACAGCATTTCGTCCACAGTGTTGTTTTCTGTGTACGCAATACCCTTTTCTTCTAATTTATGCTTGAGCACCTTACACTTGGGACAACCGGTTGAATACAGAATGATTTTCAATGCGGTTCAGACCTCCTTTGAGCCTTAAAGCAAGCCGCTGATACGGCTTTAGCTGAATATGCAGGACTTCTTCGGCGAAAGCAGCGGGGTCATCCTGCCATTTTGATATGGAATCTGCACAGGCGAGTGCTTGAATAACGGAATAAGTCTCACTCCACGATGTAACGCGATACATTCTGTTTTTATCTGCGTCATAACAGCGGTTGTGAGGGGCGGTCATGAGAATTTTGAAGTAATCCCGCCCTCCAGATTGTGAATGCCGTCGTCTATCAGCACATCTCCCTTGATAAGCTGTTTATGGGCTGTGATGATGACATCGTTCCATGTCAGGAATGGGAAGTAGTGGAACAACACCTGCTCCATTTTGGCCGCCAAGGTCTGGTAGTTCGATGTGGTCACAATCAGCACAGTATGTCCATCTGCAATTAGTTTTTGCAGCGCCTCTGACGCGCCTTCCATTGGTTTGACCCAGCTCCAAAAGGCATCCTCAAACAAAGGGGCATATACTTGCTCTTTTGTAAGGGTAGGAAATGCCTTTGAAATATCCCAATCGGTAATATCCGAAAGGTTGGTACTGGTTTGATGCCGTGCGTTCAGGTAGGCGACCCAAGCTTCAGCGAGGTTCTCGATAGTATCATCCATATCAACAAGAATTGTCAGATGACGCATATCACACCTCCTTACAACTCATCGAATGTTGTCTGGTGAAAACCTGTGTAATCTGTAAGCCATGCAATGACACGCTCTTGCAGGTCTTTCAGCGTACCATCGTTGACAATCCAGTAGTCCGGCGTTGTATTGTCGAGCGCGGTTTCTGACGGATGCGCCTGTTGTTCTTTGGACAGTGGACTTGTGAAGTTCTTCCTAACGACACGCAAATGAACCATATCAAGTCCGGCACTTTTAATGCAGTCAATCTCGTTGGGGAAGCGGCAGTCGGGAATGAGCAGATAATCCCATGCATCAGGGAAGAGTTCTGCCATTGAGATAATGAAATCGACCCAGAAATCAGGCTTCTGTGTGCGAATGACATCTGTTCCGACATACTGCAGAATGTGGCGTCCAGCATCGTCCTTCTGCCCGTTCCATCCAAAAACTGCTTGCATATGTATTTGAGCAGGTCTGCATAGTGAGCGACCTGTACTTTATAGCCGTCTGCTTCCAATGTGGATTTCAGAAACCCGGCTGTTGTATCCTTTCCGTGCTGTGCTTTGCCAGAGATAGCGATAATTTTCACGGCATCAGCCTCCTTTTTATGTGTTGCGTACTGGCAGAAACAATCGATGGCCTGCCGTACATTGATGGAGCCGTCCGGCGGTCTCCATATATGTTCCTTGCCATAATAGATTTCCCTTACTTTGCAGTATGCCGCGACAACAGGCTTGTCCGGGTCATCAACTTGGTGCTCACATATGATAGCGACCGCACTCTTCCCAACCGTTGTGAAGTCATCTACCATTCTTTCAATGGCAAGCCTTTGCCCGTAAGGAACAGCGGCGCCACGGTGTTTAACTTCAAGGATTATGTATTCACGATTGCGCAGCTCAATCAGTCCGTCAATGTCTGTTGGGTAGATGCCACCATCAAGCTCCAGGCCTTTGAAGTCGATAAGCTGGCGCATCTTTTTGGGGTTTCGTATTTTGCTTTTCATAGCATCACTCTTTGTGCGGCATCTTACCGCAGGACTTTTTCTCTGCAGAAGCCCATATACTCACACTTCGGCATGAAGTAGTGGTCAACCAGATACGCCCACTCTTCCGAATACGCACGAAGAGCATTACACACATCGTCAAAAAGCTTTCGATACTCATGATAAGCACGAGAGCACATCCGCTGATGGGACATATCCATGAGGTTTCTGGCGTTGTGTTTGCACACGATACGAGTGGTCATTCCCAACGGCAACAGCAGTGCCGTATCCTCACGGGGAATACCGAACGCATCCAGTGCGGTAAGCGCATTTTGGAGAATCGTCATGACTTTCTTGTACCCGGCTGACGCCGCTTTGTCCTTTTCAATGCTGGGCGGTACGACATAATCAAAGCCATGTTCGTAGTCGATATATCTCGTACTTGCCTGCAATCTTGTAGGTGAACCGCCAATGTGGGTGTACCACTCACGAATAACTCGTGCGGAGTAGCCATCAAGAATCATATAGGCATCGGGGAACTCGAAAGTTCTTCCGTGTTCACTCTCAAGGCAGTCAATGCCTCGACGATAGTTTTTCTTCTGGTCGGAAATATCGGCGCCCCAGCAGACACCGGCCTCCGTTCCAATCATGGTGATTGGCTCTTTGCAGGTGAAGTCCTGAACAATTACCTTACCCATTGGCACCCTCCTTTACGCCTGCTGTAAGTTCTGCTTGATAGCAAACCCGTCAAGAAATTCATCCATTGCTTTGGTGTCTCCGGCGGACAGTTCCGCATCTTCTTTGACACGATTCTTTTTTCTTCTGCCACCACCTGTGAGTCTGTCGAATACACTGTGGTTGATTTCTGCTGTATCTACATGGAAAGTAACCGTAGGGTTGTACTCCCCATGTTGCTGGGTTCGCCCAATATTGCTGCCAGTTGCCACCGGTCGTGGTGGTCGTGGTGGTAATCGTTTCAAACTGATTGTAGTAGAAGGGTTCTACAGCAGCAGTTGTCGTAGCGGCTTGTGCAGTGGCGACACGCATGGTCTCAGCCGCAATATTTCCGACATCGATAACAGCAGTATCCATTCTGGT
>VOFG01002255.1_pt1 | contig 75233 bp, 83 predicted proteins | sample 5384171 | NCBI WGS metagenome assembly VOFG01 (sample SAMN12384726, study PRJNA508395) | human gut metagenome | isolation source: healthy gut F | host: Homo sapiens
TTACACGGGCATCGGCAAAACGGTCAAGCGGGCGGTACCTTTGAAAGTCATCCGCCGAATCCGGGATATGGACTTGGCGCTGTTCCCGGCGATGGATTTCGCCCGCGACCTTTTCATGTTCTCATTCTACACCCGGGGGATGTCCTTTATCGACATGGCTTACTTGAAGAAGAAAGATCTGCAAGGCGGAACTCTCTCTTATCGCAGGCAGAAAACGGGACAGCAATTGTTCGTCAAATGGGAGAAACCCATGCAGGAAATTGTCGACAAATACGATACGGTCAGCACTCCTTATCTGCTGCCGATAATTAAAGACATGAATGCCGACGCCCGCCGGCAGTATAAGAACGCCGCGCATCTGGTAAATGACAAATTGAAAAAGTTGGGTGTGCGATTGGGACTGGACATACCCTTGACGAGTTACGTCGCCCGCCACGGGTGGGCATCCATCGCCAGGAGCAGAAACATTCCGCTTGCGATTATCAGCGAAGCAATGGGGCACGATTCGGAGAAGACCACGCGGATCTATCTCGCCTCTTTGGACCATCCTCCGTAGACAAGGCGAACAGCCAAATCCTGAAAGCATTGTAAGCTGCATAAAAGTCTGTCTTCATCCAACCGTTTCAGAAATCTCTTTCATAAGATTTATTCTTGAAAGAGATATTTTTTCCGGCGGATCAATCCACCGGAAAATCGCTCTTCCGGAAGGAATAGGTGGGTCGGTAGCGATAATTAAAGAAATAAACGACGGTTAAGTTCCCGAAATAGCATTTAACGGACTGACAGATAGATACAACTTCTCTTTCCGAGAGAAATAGTAAATGATTGGCAAAGTTATGAAAAATATGGGATACGAAAGCCTCAAATTGGTTCAAAAAATAAAATTATGGCATTTCAACAGTTCCGAATGAAATGACAGATGGATAATTTGTTGAACCAAACCAGGCTTTCGTTGTAAGTATTTATATTTTCATAACTTTGCGGCATGATATTTCTCTGGAAAGAGATGTATCGGCAGAGGGAATCCGCCAAAGGAAATCACAAACAGCCTGCGACCGGTAAGAATGAGGTGCAGAGGCATTTCCGACGGACAATTCCGACTGACCGGGAGGGTGGGAAGAAAGATAAGGTGTTGTGTGATAGACTACTTCTCTCCGCAAGAGAAATATTGACGAACGCAAAGTTATGCAATTTAATGGAAATAACGACCAAAACCGGATGAAATTTTCGTCTGCCGAATTCGCCAAAAGATTTTTGGCCGACAAATGTTGTGCAAGCAAACAGTTTTCCGAGTGCAAATTTTGCATGGTTTTCAGATAGTTATAACCAATTATATCCATTGCTCTTTCTCTTACAGAGAGAAAGAGCGTAAAATAAGTAGAATATCTTTTTACGGATTTGCGGAATAGATGATTGGTATTCCGGCGGAGATAAACATAAACGACTGTAATACATGTCAATATACAGATTGGCATGAACTAAAGGCATGTGCCTTTACAGAAAGGACAAACATAAGTAATGTATGGACATCGCCTCGCCCAATACAGAAGAACTCACGACCGCCCGCTGGTTCGTCATGCGGGCCTACAAAAGTGAAAAAAGAGCGGAGGAAGAAACTCAAAGGTAAAGATGGATTGGAATATTTTATTCCGAAATGTTATGCCGTAAGAGTCTATCACGGAGTGAAATCGAAACGCCTCGTTCCGGTCATTCCGAATCTCGTATTCGTACATGCCAGCCGCACGCAGATCACTGAATTCAAGAAACGCTACAATTTCCTGCAATTCGTGATGTGGGAGAAAAGTACGGGTTTGGAATATCTCGTTGTTCCAGATGACCAGATGGAGAGTTTTATCAAGGTTTCCTCCCAATACGGAGAAAATATCTCCTACTACAATCCGGATGAACTCGACCTTCGAAAAGGGCGCCGGGTGCGCATCCACGGAGGTAAGCTCAATGGAGTAATGGGTGTATTCATGCAGGTGCAGGGCAAAAGAAACCGCCGGGTCGTCGTCCTGCTGGAAGGTGTCATGGCTGTTGCCGCAGAGGTGCATCCCGACTTGATCGAGGTTATCTCCTGATTGCAGGTCATCCGTCAAGCAAAGCAGATACAATCGAATTAGAAAACTATGAACGGCAAACCGAATGTCGAGCCACCTTGGATGTCGCTGAAACGTCTGATCGAGACCCGTATGATCGAGATACTCTGCAAAGAACAGGGCAACAAAAGATACATCCGGCTATACGGGACGGAAGACTATTGGCATGCTTTCGAAGAGTCGGCCTTCCAGTTGGAGCGGCTCTTCCGGAAAGGAGAAACCACCTTGTTCAGCCATAAGGACTATCCTTTTCCGGTGGTTATGGTCAGCATCCCCGACAGTGAATTACGGACTTACATCCGGCAGCATATCCCGGTATGCGACAAGCCTGATTACAAAAAACTGCTGGCGGCAGAACTTCTCCGCCGCAGAGTATCGTGCATGGCATGAAACGCGGTGAAAGAGTTTTTGTAATTCTTTACGATTCCCGATGTTCGTATCGTTTTGCGGAAATTGAGGCCAAAGTAGTCACATGCGACCAAGCACACGCCTTGATTGATCCTTGGCTCACGGAAGAATCACTCAAAAAGAGCAAGGCACGCTGATTCGCCTCTTGGCCGATTTCGACCGTCAGTTTGGCCACGGAGGAGAGGGGGGCATGGATTCGAGATCCGAGCAGGCCGTTTTCGGTCTTCGAATTTCAAACAAATAAAATATTCATACATCAAATCATGTATCGTTTAATTGAAAAACTGCGACTGGATCGTTATATCAGTTCACGGTTGATTTTTGCATTGGACCTGTTGGTTTCGGTCGGGGCCTCTATCATCTCGCTGTTAGTTGCAAGCATTCTTTTGGGTGCTGAAGCCCTTATCTGGAAAACAATCGGCTGGTGGCTCGGAGGATCCGTTGTCTTTTCCTGGATCGCGTTCGTGTTGCTCCAAACCCACAAATCAATCATCCGTCACGCCACCTTGCGGGGTTTGGGCCGTTTGAGTGTCGCCGTTGTTTTCAAGGGAATTGGGATCGCAGTTATATTGGCTTTGGGTGTCGCTGGCCCGACATTTCCAGCGATCTGGATCACTCTGTTGTTTGACATATTGTTGAGCCTTTCAGGACTGGTGATTATGCGCGTTGCCATGGTTGTCGTCTATGACTGGCTCAAAGACAGCCGTCAAAGGCATTGCAAATGCCAGCGGATCCTGATCTACGGAACCGGCGACAAGGGCGTTTCGTTGGTGACCCAACTCCAAAATTCTCAAGAGTATCAGGTCGTCGGTTTCCTGACCTACGGCAAAACACTGAAGAATCATATGCTGGCCGATCTCCCGGTCTACTACTTCGAGACCGAAGAGAATGTCAAGTACCTGCACAACTGCAAGGATATTGACGCCATTCTCTTCGCCCACGTCCATGAGGCTCGCGAAGAGCAGGAGCGCCTAATCCATTATTGTACGGACTGCAACCTCAAGGTGCTGATCGCTCACCCCTCGATCGACGAGGTGGTCGACGGCAAGGTGCAGAAGCAGGCGATCCGCGAGATCAAGATCGAGGACCTGCTGGGACGTGAAGAGATCAAGATCTCGATGAACGAGATCATCGCCAACTTCCGCGGCAAGACGATCCTGGTTACGGGCGCGGCGGGGTCCATCGGTTCGGAGTTGTGCCGCCAGCTGGCGACGTTCGGAGTCAAGGAACTCGTGCTGTTCGACAACTCCGAGACGCCGATGCACAACATCCGCCTCGAACTGGAGGACCGCTTCCCCAATCTGAAGTTCATCCCCGTAATCGGCGACGTGCGCATGATCCCGCGTCTGGGCTTCGCCTTCCGCACCTACCGGCCGCAGGTGGTCTTCCATGCCGCGGCCTACAAGCACGTGCCGCTCATGGAGGAGAACCCCTGCGAAGCCGTGCTGGCCAACGTCGTCGGTTCGCGCAACGTCGCCGACAAGTGTATCGAATACGACGTCGAGAAGATGGTCATGATCTCGACGGACAAGGCCGTCAACCCGACCAACATCATGGGCTGTACGAAACGTCTGGCCGAGATCTACGTGCAGTCGCTCGGTCTGGCCATCGAAGCCGGCAAGGTGAAGGGCAAAACGAAGTTCGTCACGACGCGTTTCGGCAACGTGCTGGGCTCGAACGGCTCGGTGATCCCGCGCTTCCGCGAGCAGATCGCCAAGGGCGGTCCGGTTACGGTGACGCACCCCGACATTACGCGCTTCTTCATGACGATTCCGGAGGCCTGCCGGCTGGTGATGGAGGCCGCCACGATGTCGACGGGCACCCAGATCTTTGTCTTCGACATGGGTAAGTCAGTGAAGATCGCCCATCTGGCCAAGCGCATGATCGAACTGGCCGGTCTGGAGGTCGACAAGGACATCAAGATCGAATACACGGGATTACGCCCGGGCGAGAAACTCTACGAAGAGGTGCTGTCGAACACGGAGAACACGCTTCCGACATCGCACGACCGCATCCGCATCGCCAAGGTCCGCGAGTACGACTATATCGATGCCCTCAAGGGTGCACAAGAGCTGGAGGAGCTTTCGCGTGCCGTCATCATTCCGGATATGGTTCGCCTGATGAAGAAGATCGTCCCCGAGTTCAAATCCAAGAACTCGCGATTTGAGGAATTCGACAAAGAAACAAAATAGCCCCTCCAAAATAAACTCGAATTGGCGTCTTGTGCGCCGACTTAATGCGGTCTCAAGACTCGGAGCAAAAAACTCTACAGTAAAAAATAATTATAATACATATAGATATTATGAGCATTTTCAAAGACAAAGTCCTGTTAATCACAGGCGGTACGGGAAGTTTCGGCAACGCAGTTCTGCGTCGTTTTCTCGACTCTGACATCCGGGAAATTCGTATCTTCTCCCGCGACGAGAAGAAACAGGATGACATGCGCCACTTCCTTCAGGCTAATCGTCCGGACGTTTCGAACAAAGTAAAATTCTATATTGGAAATGTACGCAACCGTGAGGCTATAGATTTTGCAATGAACGGAGTCGATTATGTCTTCTCGGCGGCCGCACTGAAGCAGGTACCCTCTTGCGAATTCTATCCGATGGAGGCTGTGCGTACGAATGTAGAAGGCACCAACAATGTACTTCTCCGCTATAGCTCATGGTGTTAAGAATGTCGTCGTCCTCTCTACGGACAAAGCAGCCTACCCAATCAACGCCATGGGTATCTCCAAGGCCATGATGGAGAAGGTTGCCATTGCCCAGGGGCGTGCACTGGGGCCGGATGCAAGACCACCATCTGCTGCACCCGCTATGGAAACGTAATGGCCAGCCGTGGTTCCGTGATTCCGCTTTGGGTTGAGCAGATGATAGAGGGCAAGCCGATCACCATCACGGATCCCAACATGACCCGCTTCATGATGACGCTTGATGATGCTGTCGATCTTGTCATGTATGCCTTTGAGCATGGCAACAACGGCGATCTCTTCGTTCAGAAAGCCCCGGCCGCAACCCTCGACGTGCTTGCAGAGGCCCTCAAGCAGGTTTACGCCAAGGTGAATCCCAAATACGGAGAGACCGAGGTGAAAATCATCGGCACCCGTCACGGTGAGAAACTCTATGAAACGCTTGTTACGCGTGAAGAGATGCTTCGTTCGGAAGATTGCGGCAACTACTTCCGCATTCCCTGCGACGCCCGTGACCTGAACTACGACAAATTCTTCACGGAAGGCGACGATGCCATCAGCCGCATGGAGGACTATCACAGCCACAACACCAAGCGACTCGATGTCGAAGGCATGAAGGCGCTGCTCCTCAAGCTCAATTTCATCCGCGAAGACCTCGGTCTGCAGCCCAAAGCAAAGTCCCGCGACTATAGAAGCGAATAACAGATGAAAATTCTGGTAACCGGAGCAAAGGGTTTCGTTGGTCGGAACCTTTGCTCCCAACTTAATAACATCAAAACAGGCAAGGCCAAGTACTACGGAGACCTTCAGATCGATGAGGTCTTTGAGTATGACCTGGACAGCACCATGGAGCAGCTGGATGCCTGGTGCTCCGAATGCGATTTTGTATTCAACCTTGCGGGTGTGAACCGGCCTCAGAACCCCGAAGAGTTCATGACCGGCAACTTCGGCTTTGCCTCAACGCTTCTGGACACGCTGAAGAAGCATGGGAACAAGGCCCCAGTCATGCTCTCGAGTTCGGCCCAGGCCTCTCTTACCGGTCGTTTCGGCAACAGCGAATACGGGCGCAGCAAGAAGGCGGGCGAAGATCTCTTCCTCCAATATGGCGAGGAAAACGGCGTAAAAGTTGTTGTTTACCGGTTCCCCAATCTCTACGGGAAATGGTGCCGCCCCAACTACAACAGCGCCATCGCCACGTTCTGCAACAACATCGCCAACGAGCTGCCCATCACGGTCAACGATCCAAAAGTGGAGCTCGAGGTCCTTTACATCGACGACCTTGTTGAAGAGATGATCGCCGCGCTGAAAGGCCAGGAGCACCACTGCGAGTTCGAAGGACTGACCGTATTGCCCTCGGCTGAAGGACGTTACTGCTACTGCCCCGTCACTCACAAGGCTACGCTGGGCGAAATCGTCGACCTTCTGCACCAGTTCCACGACATGCCGAAGACGCTGATGATCCCCGAGATTCCGGCCGACAGCTTTGCCAAAGAGACTCTACAGCACCTATCTGAGCTACCTTCCCAAGGACAAGGCCATTTTTGACCTGAAGATGAACTGCGACGACCGTGGCTCCTTTACCGAGCTGGTTCGCACACTCAACTGCGGACAGGTAAGTATCAATATCAGCAAACCGGGTATCACCAAAGGTCAGCACTGGCACCACACCAAATGGGAGCAGTTCATCGTTGTTTCCGGCCACGGCCTGATCCAGCAGCGGAAAGAGGGTACGGACGAGGTCATCGAGTTCGAAGTCTCGGGCGACAAGATTCAGAGCGTCATCATGCTGCCCGGATATACGCACAACATCATAAACCTCTCCAAGATTCAGGATCTTGTAACTGTCATGTACTGCAACGAGGTTTTCAACCCGGAGCGGCCGGATACTTTCTTCGACCCCGTAGCAAGCGAATAAAAGCCGCAAGATGGCTGAATAATCAAAACGATCTATGGAAACTAAAACTCCGAAATTCGATTACAGTGACATTCACTGGCAAAATAACGGCAAAATCAAACTCTGCATCATCGTCGGCACCCGTCCGGAGATCATCCGGCTTGCTGCTGTCATCTCCAAATGCCGCAAATATTTCGATGTGATTCTGGCCCATACCGGACAGAACTACGACTACAACCTCAACGGTATCTTCTTCCGCGACCTGAAACTCGCCGAACCGGAGGTCTACATGGATGCAGTCGGAGATGACCTCGGTGCGACCTGCGGCAACATCATCAACTGCAGCTACAAGCTTTTTCGCTGCAACCAAACCGGATGCCGTACTCGTTCTTGGCGACACCAACAGTTGTTTGAGTGTCATCGGGGCAAAACGGCTCCACATTCCGATTTTCCACATGGAGGCCGGCAACCGCTGCAAAGACGAATGCCTTCCGGAGGAGACGAACCGCCGTATCGTGTACATCATCTCGGACGTCAATCTCGCCTACTCCGAGCATGCAAGAAGATACCTTGCTGAATGCGGACTTCCCCGTGAGCGTACATACGTCACCGGTTCACCCATGGCCGAGGTGCTCCATCAGAACCTTACCGAGATCGAGGCATCCGATGTACACGAGAGACTCGGACTCAAGAAGGGGCACTACATCCTGTTGAGCGCTCACCGCGAAAGAGAACATCGACACGGAGAAGAATTTCTTCAGCCTTTTCAATGCGATCAACGCAATGGCCGAAAAGTATGACATGCCGATTCTCTACAGCTGCCATCCCCGGAGCCGTCACCGCCTTGAGGCTACAGGGTTCAAGCTTGATCCGCGAGTACAGGTCCAGCAGCCGCTCGGATTCCACGACTACAATTGCCTTCAGATGAACGCATTCGCTGTCGTTTCCGATTCCGGCACCCTTCCCGAGGAGAGTTCTTTCTTCACCAGCGTAGGACATCCTTTTCCGGCAGTTTGCATCCGTACCTCGACCGAACGTCCCGAGTCTCTCGACAAGGCAGGCTTTATTCTCTCCGGCATCGACACCAAAGGACTTCTCCAATCCGTCGACACTGCAGTAGAACTTGTCAAGAACGGCGACTACGGCACCCCGGTTCCTGACTACACGGATGAAAATGTCTCCACCAAGGTGGTGAAAATCATCCAGAGCTACGTTGGCGTAGTGAACAAGATGGTGTGGAGGCAATGACACTGCAAAACACAACCTTACAGATGTCTATAGAGATGAGTACAATATAATCATAGGATATAGGCAAACCTCACAGATTGCTCTCTTGCTACAAGATAGTAGGACTTTATCCATAAACCAAGATCCACAAACAATAATAAAAAATCACAACTATGATCAACGTTGGAATTATCGGATGCGGCTTCGTTGGCGGAGCCCTGAAAGATTGGTTGGAACACAATAATCCTGAATGTAAATTATTCATCAGCGATCCAGCCAAGGGATACCATGATGACATGAAAGACATAGACATTGCGTTTCTGCAGATTCATGTCCGTACTGAGGACGATGGAACACAAGACCTCTCCCTCATGAAAGAACCCATCTCTGCGCTCCCGGACGTACCAGTCTTCGTGCGTACCACTATCCTTCCAGGTAGTAGTGAACTGCTCTCAAAGGAAACAGGTCATCACGTACACTACATGCCAGAGTTCCTTACCGAACGCACTCACATCGAGGACTTCAAAAACAGACCATGGTCTTCACTGGAGCTTTAGAGCTCTTAACAAAGATTTTCATAGGTAAGAAGTTTACCGTTATGACCCCTCTTGAGGCAGAACTCACGAAATATATGCACAATGTGTTTGGAGCATACAAAGTGACCTACTTTAACGCTTGTCGTGAATACTGTGAGAAAATGGGTGCCGATTGGCGTACAGTTCATACCGGCGTACTCCTTTCTGGGTACATCAACGACACACACACCTATGTTCCCGGTCCTGATGGTAAGTTCGGCTACGGAGGCAAATGTTTCCCTAAAGATGTTAATGCATTCGCAAAGATGACCCAAGGGACCCCTCTCGGTGTTCTTCTTGCACCTCTCCATGAACTCAACGTACACTTCCGAGGTGAAGAGGAAATAATTTAGGCAATATGGCTAAGTGCGTGCACAGGTGGGCGAAAGTCAGAGTTCAATACTCTCACGCACTTCAAAATAAATACAATATGATTAATTAAAAATCTCGCAGAAAATCTTTCAAATTCTTAGGGCTCTTACTTTAACTATCATAGTGTAAATATATTCTTTGTAAGAATAAAAAACACCCAATCAACATTAAACGAATGCCCAATTTAATATATGCAATTAGTATTACTCTCCGGCGGCAGCGGCAAGCGGCTATGGCCTCTTTCAGACAATGTTCGTAGCAAACAATTCTTACCTCTTATTGAGAAGGAGGACGGTACTATGGAATCTATGGTTCAACGAGTAGTGCGACAGGCAAAGGAAATAATGCAAATCAATGCAATCACCATAGCAACAAACGCCAGTCAAATTGATATCATCACCCAGCAATTAGGTGATACAATCTCAATAGTAACCGAACCAGAACGTCGTGACACCTTTCCGGCAGTTGCCCTCGCTACAAGCTACCTCAAATTCTCTAAAGGCTGTAATAACGATGAGGTAATAGTCATCATGCCATGTGATCCTTATACAGATGCAGGTTATTTCCGAGCTATCGCCAAGATGATTGAGTGCGTAGAGCAAAATGTCGCAGATTTGGTATTGATGGGAATAAAGCCTACATACCCAAGCGAAAAATATGGTTATATAATCCCACAAGAGGAAGTTATAGAAGAATCAAAGGAATTTCTAAAGGTATCGAGATTTACAGAGAAACCATCTACCAAAGTTGTCAAGGAACTCCTCAAGCAAAACGCTCTTTGGAATGGTGGAGTTTTCGCCTTCCGCCTTGGCTACATGATGGATATAATTCACAAGCACATTCAAAGTAACTGTTTTGAAGACATAAGAAACCGCTATCAAGAATTTCCCAAAATATCATTTGATTACGAAGTAGCCGAGAAAGCTCAAGACATTGCTGTCGTTCCTTTTCTGGTCAGTGGAAAGACCTTGGAACATGGAACTCTCTCCGAAGAACTCAAACACCACATTATTGGCAATGCCATCATGGGCCCACATTGTGAGAATACACATATCATTAACGAGCTTCAGTGCCCCATCTACGTTGAAGGGATCAAGGATGTTGTTGTTGCAGCAAGCCCCAATGGAATCCTAGTGTGCAGTAAAGAATATTCGGAAGAAATCAAAAAACGGCAGAAAACCTAACTAGCTACGTATAAAGAACGTCTCTAGAACATCGTGTGCTTGATGACTCTATCTACAAAAAATAAGTAGCATCAACTCACCAAGAGTATCGCTCTAAAAACCAGGCAAGGCCATTTCTTATCAAATTTACCACCACTACCTTAAGTAACGTCTGGACATTTAGCGAAGTGCAGACTTTTTCGTAATAAACGGTAAAGCACAAAAAAAAAGCAGGCGACTTGATTGTTATTCCCGCTGAACATTTTCATGCCATAAAGGGTTTTACTCTCACCCTTTTATTGAGGTACAGAATGGCAATCCGCTTATTGGAGAGGAGGATATTGAGCAAATTGATATTAGAACTAGAAAGAATGAGATGAAAAGATTACGTTAAATCATTATACAAAATTAAATGGAAAGAAAAAAGAAATATTTATAGAAATCCTTAGGTTATTAGCCTGCATCCTTGTTATACTTTATCACTCTCGCTATCAGATTTATGAGTTCATTTCAGGGGGGGAAAGTCAGTATTTTGGGCAATTATTGCCTTAATGCTTGTTTCGTCATAGGCCGGTTGGCCGTACCATTGTTTTTTATTATCAGCGGTTATTTTTCTTTTCCCATAAAAAGACAACACTTTTACATTCTTCAAAAACGACTTACAAGAATAATTTACCCATTAATTATCGGGCTTGTGATATACACACTGTGTTTTAGCAGCCCAAAATCAATGATATATGATTTGGCTCATGCAACTCAAAGCTCCTCATTTATGGTACTTATATGCACTCATTGGTATTACTTTACTAATTCCAATGGGATCTAGTTTTATAAGTAATGCCACAAAGCAAGAGCTCCAACTATATATACTAATCTGGTCCTTGACTTTAATATTTAATGGAAATTTCTTTGATGAGTTCCTTACATTTTAAAACCGACCACAACGGTATGTTGTTTACAAACCCCATTACGGCACTCATAAGTTTCTATGGATATTTCGGATATATATTAGTTGGCGCATATCTTCGCAGGTTTGAAGTAGGTAAGTTATTTCCTATTATTCTGATGTGCTCTGGTTGTATACTCGTATTGATACTTTTAGCTTTTGGCATCTCGATGGATAAGATTATAGCATACTGCTCTATCTCGAATTTGTTCATCAGCGTCTCAATTTTTATTCTAACAAAAAGACTATTTGAGAAACTTACAATAAATGATTCTACATATAAATTCATATGCAGGCTCGGAGGATTAACATTCGGTATATATTTGACGCACTGGCTATTCTTTAAGCTATTATATATCTTTCCCCAAACAGAAACTTGGAATTGTTTAGTCTCTAGTTCTATCGTCTTTATCATATCCGCAATCGCAACGTATTTAATATCAAAGACAACGGTAAAGAAATACATTATAGGATAGTAATATGGAAAAATGGAATGCGTTTTTGAAAGATTATAATTGCCTTTATGCTAATGATCAACAAAATGGGTTACGATCCAAGATTAAGTTATTTCTTCGGATACTCTTTTCACCGAACACTTCGGTTTTATTTCTAATAAGATATAGGTATTCAAGCATAGGTAAATTCTGTCGACATAGGTTACATCACTCATATCATATTGAGTGTAGTTGTAGTTCTATTGGAATTCCATTAAGAATACCTCATCCTTTCAATATAATAATAGCAGCACAGTCCATAGGTAACAATGTACAAATAAATTAGAATGTAACTATTGGCGGGAACGGCGGAAAATCTGGTAAATATATTGATAAATCAGGGAAGATAAAACAACATACATTACCGATAATCGAGGATAATGTCCAGATCTCACCCAATAGTGTTGTGGCTGGACCTGTAACAATAGGCCATGATTCAATTATTGGCGCAAATATCACAGTTACAAGAGACATAAAACCACATTCTATGCTTTATGATCCATTCGCAGTGTCAAAGAGGAAGTGGTTTGTCAAATATGGATATCAAGGTTTTTATTGTGAATAAATGATTTCGTTACTTTCATTACATTCGGCTATTGTACGATATTGGAATCAATACAAGCTAAAAAAACTTAAATTTAGATATTTCGGTACGAATATAAAGATTTGTCCAAATTTCAAACTAGGGCATACTGAGAATCTAATTCTTCATGACAATATTGTACTTGGAGAGAATATCTTCATTAATGCTCAGGGTGGAGTGGAAATCGGTTCTGGAACTATAACTGGACCAGATGTAATGATATTTTCGGTAAATCATATCTATGACTCGGAAATTCTCCCATTTGCTGAAGAACTATCGTTGAAGCCTGTTGTTATCGGAGAAAATTGTTGGATAGGAGCTCGAGTTTTTATTTGTCCAGGAGTATCAATTGGAGAGGGGAGCGTCGTAGCCGCAAACTCCGTAGTTACTAAGAATTTTCCTCCGTGTTCTGTAATAGGCGGGAATCCTGCAAAAATTGATAAAAACTAAGAACAAAGAGATGTATTCTAAGGCAAAAGAGAAATCTATTTACAATACATTTATAAAAGCAGATTAAGATGCCAATATTTCAAAAAAAATCAAGAACTTATACGGCAAGTTATCAAATATTGATAATAAAATATACAATGGAGTAGTACGTCAAAATTATCATAATCTGTACTTAACCTCCCAAGAAATAGGCACTACAGATGAATCATATCCTGAAGGCCAACTAATAATTTCTTTTGACATCATACGGAAATAAACTTCAATTATTATATCTGACAATTGAAAGTTTGCTTCATCAAACAATAAAACCTAATAAGATTATATTATGGCTTGATCAGACTGCGTACAATACATATGAGAGTATCCCTATTGCACTCCATAGGCAAGAGGCAAGAGGTCTTGAGATTAGATTGTGTGAAGATATAAAATCATACACAAAGCTCGTTCCTGCTCTTATCAATTTTCCAAATGCTGTAATCATCTCTGTCGATGACGATATCATATATCCAATTGATTTCGTTGAGCGTTTATATCGTGCTTACAAAAAAAAGACTCTAGCAAGATTTATTTTTTATAGAGGTCATTATATCTTGTTCAACGAAGACGGCTCACCAAGACCTTATCTTGAGTGGGTAGTTAGAGGTGCAAAAAGGTTGTGATATATACAATTTCCCAACGGGAGTATCTGGTATTATCTATCCTCCTCATTGCTATCATGAGGATATGACAAATAAAAACTTATTCTTAAAATTATGCCCTCATGCAGATGATGTATGGTTCAAAGTAATGACCATGCTCAAAGGTACGCTGTGTGAGCATATTCCAACACCTCACTTCGATAGTTTATTTATACCGTTAGATATAGATGAGACATCCTCATTGCAAAATATCAATGTCATAAATGGAGGAAATGACAGACAGATAAAAGCGGTTTTTGACTATTACCATATCAAAAAATGAACTTTTAAGCAGTCAACTATTTTTAGCATAGCTGCATCTTTGGGCCTTATTATATTCAATATGTTAATAAACGTTATTGAATCTCGAGTATTAGGCCCTTCTGAAATCGGACGATACCAGATATTCATTACAACACAAAATCTATTTGCAACATTTTGCGCATTAGGACTTGGTCAGTCTTGTATTTATTTTATAAATGCATTGAAAGTTGACGAACGAAAGGTATTATCTACAACCATAAATGCAACGATCCCAATTGCATCTTTTGCAAGTTTAGTATTATTTGCAATAATAATGCTCAAGCCAGACTACTTTGGGAAGGAAAATGTTTGGTGTATTACTCTATTTTGTTTGGGAACAAATGCTTTGCTTTTTGAACAATATCTTTACACCTGTCCTTTTTGGCAAAAATGGATGTTGTAAAAAACCAAGTAGTAAAATATTCAACAAAAGTATTTACCTTTTATTATTCTATTAGTTGCATTATTTATCTGGAATAAGTTGAATGTAGGGTTCCTTTCGCCTTGTCTGGCATTGGAAGCATCTTGTCCTTGTCAATTCTTTACCATTATTTTCATAGACGTTTTTCTTTTCAAGATGGAATAGATAAAAATTGTTTTATAACATAGTAAAATGGGGCGTCAAACTAGCAGGCAATAATATAGCATCACTTATTCTAACGAGTATCCTTGTATATTTCTTAACATGGTTCTCCATATCGGAAGGCTTCCTAAATGTTGGTTATTATAGTCGAGCAAATTCTTTATTGATTATAGGCACTGTAATAGCCTCTTCGGTCGGGCCTCTCCTTTATTCAAAATGGAGTCTGGTAAAGGGGAAAGAACTTAAATTACAGGTCAGAAGAGTCTCCCTCCTATTAGCCTTTGTAAATACGTTATTGGCAATAGGCCTAATCATTTTCGCCCCTATTTTTATCCGAATATTATATGGTACAGAATACCAAACAGCCGCCCCTGTTCTCCGATTATTGGCACTTACAATGATTGCGAACGGGGCAAAAGAAGTTAGCTACGGAATCTTATCATCACAAGGCTCGCCATTAAGCATCATGAAGAATCTTGTTATAGGTATAATTCTAAGCGCTATTTTAAACTATTTTATCATACCTCAGTTTGGCGTTATCGGATGTTCTGTTGTTACTGTATTAGTAACCTTTACAACGGCCTTCCTATTACAGATAAACATTACAAGAATTACAGAATTATCTATGAAAGACTTCTATACTCTTCCTTCAAGAGAAGATGTTATGTCAATCTTTTATTCAAGAAAAAATAAAGTACGCATGAAATTCTTAGTATATGCATTATCTGTCGGAGCTTTAATTGGCAGTTATTATAGTATTGCTGCAGGTATTACATACGCCGATATAGCATGTGCACTTTTATTAATAATATCGTCATATAAGTTTATAACTCATCAATGGTTAACAGATCGTTTTTTACATTAACCGCAATATATGTCCCATTTATGATTGCCGCAGCACTTATAAATGGGGATTTAACAAATACAATATTTATCAACTATTTTAGAAATTACTTATGGGGGGTCGTCATATATTTTTCATTATCCAATAATATTAAATCCATACAAGATATAAAGAAACTTATTGTAATAGGTTCAGCTTTCCTTGTTGTATTCCTGCTCAATTATCGGACAATGATGCAGGAAACATACTCTGAGAATCTTGCGACTCTAGACTTCGGATATGGACGTAATAATGTTGCATTCACAGGTTGATTATTTTCAATCTTATTTGAGTTTCTATATTATACAAAGTTATTGAAATCATACGTACTGCTTGGTATTATAATTATGGCTGTCATTATTGTATTTTGTTCAAGTAGATATGCTATGATGATGCTCGTAATTAGCTTTTTATTATTCAGATTCTTATCACACCAGAAAGTATATGGATCCGAGATATTTGCAATTTCATTATTAATTATCATAGGTCCCATACTTTATAAGTATATTTTAACTTTTGTAGATTCTTCATTTTATGAATACAGTCAAAGTTACTTAAGCGAGAAGATAAATGGCGCTGGTAATGACTTTTGGGACTCTCGAATTATGAGCATTAACGTAAAACCAATACAGCATATGCTCGAGTTTGAAGGATCTACATTTCTGTTCATCGGAAAGCCATCAGCTATTCAGCATAGTTTCCTCTCTCATTCTCTGATTACAACTGGCATCGCAGGCTGCTTATGTTATCTCATTACTAACATTAAATTACTCAACTGGGCTTTCCAATTTAAAGGAAAATATCTCTTCTTATTTATTGTTACAATGGCAATGTTTGCTAATGATTTTATTACCAATGCAAGATTTATTATTGGAATAAACTCTATTTTCTACTGTATCTTATGTGCAATCATGTATAGATATATCATTATAAATGAAAACATTAATATTTCCAAGCGAGTTCATTGACAATAGAGGAGGAGTTCCTCAAAGTACGATATCAATTGTCAAGGGCCTAAGTCATTTTTCTGAGTTTAAAATAATAGTTGTATGCCCCAATGGTAGCGAAATGTCAACAACAGACTTTCCCTTGAATGTTATTGTAAAGACAACTAAGAAATCCGTATGGACAATGTCCAAAAATAAGGTTTGTGAGACTCTCTATACTATTCTAGATTTATATAGAACTATAAGGCCCTTCTTAGACAGAGACACCTGGGTTATTACAAATCAGCCTGTTACATCTGCTCTATTGTCGTTAATACCATCAAAACATATAAATGAGATTTACATTAACAGAGGTGGTAATTTTCAAGATAAAGGTATTGCAAGTAAAATTATTATCCAGAAATTAAAACACCATTGTATTGATTTTGCTGTAGGTATTTCAAAGAAGCAAACAGACTTATTAATCCAATGCGGTATGCCAGAAAATAGAGTAACTCTCATTCATAATGGATTACCAATGCCTGCATTTGACTACCCTCATAAAGATCTCTCAAAGGATTATCTGAGAATCAGCACAATGGGATTTATATCCGATTTAAAAATCAGATTGAGGGCATTAGATTGATAAAACTTTTTGGCGAGATCACGGCATTAATGCCATTTTAAATTTGTATGGAGATCCTGATGGTGATAACGAATATCAGACAAAGATTGCGCATGAGATAAAGATTCTCGGAATAAAACCATATATAAATTTTTGCGGTTTTGTATCAGGGGGAAAATCTCTTTGCAGAAACTGATATCCTGATATCATTCTCACGTACAGAAGGTTTTGGCCGTAGTTTGGTTGAGGGCATGTTAAGAAGGAAACCTATCATTGCCTGGAGAGGAGCAGGTGGTCCTATAGATATAACAGACAACGGGAAATATGGCCATTTAGTTGAAAGTAACAATGCCGATGCTTACTTCAAGGTGGTCTGCAGTTTATTGGATAATCCATCTTTTAACAAAAAAACAATGTCGAGGCGGCCTATAACTTTGCTTATACTCATTTTACAACCGAATGTATGGTTAAGAATTATGCTAAATTGATAAAATCCGCTTGTAATATATGATAATAGCATATTTCTCCAATTTTCTCAATCACCATCAGAAACTTGTTGCAGACGAACTGGCTTCAACGGAAGGCATTGATTACATCTTCGTTGAGACTGTTCCGATGTACGACTGGCTAAAGAAAGGAGGTTATACCGACTACTCGCAGGTGTCATATGTATTGAGGGCCTGGGAAAATGAAGAAAATCGGCAAAAGGCGATAGAGTTAGCAAAGACTGCAGATGTAGCTCTTTTTGGTGGTCCGGAGGTGCTGTACCTTGAAGTAATTCGCGCCAAAAAACACAGACAAGATTTCTTTTGAAGTATCTGAGCGTTGGTTGAAACGAGGTTGGCTTAACCTACTTTCTCCAAGACTCATCAAATCATTATGCTACTATCGTATTCTGTTCTGGAGAAAGCCATTTTACAAGTTATGCGCAAGCGCTTTCGGGGCAAGTGATCAATATAAATTGCATACTTACAAGAATCGTTGTTACAAGTGGGGGGTATTTCACCACAGTGGATAAAAATTTTGACGTTAAAGCGTCACAAAATGTTCGTTCATCAGAAACTACATCACTTATGTGGTGCAGTAGATTTCTGAAATGGAAACATCCGGAACTACCTATCTTAATGGCAAAACGACTCAAGGAAAAAGGCTATCGCTTCTCTCTCGACATGTTCGGCTCCGGTGAGAAACTTAAAGAAGCCAAGAGACTCGCATCAGACTTAGGGGTCACAGACATGATAACATTCAAGGGAAACATGCCGAATGCAAAAATACTTCAAGAAATGCGCAAGCATGAGATATTCTTATTTACATCCGATAGAAATGAAGGCTGGGGTGCAGTTTCCAATGAATCTATGAGCAACGGATGTATACTTGTGGGCTCCGATGGTATTGGATCTATTCCGTTCCTTGTTGAAGATGGAGTTTCTGGCATAACATTCAAGAGTGCAAATACGGATTCAGGTTTTATAGGGGAAAAACTCCAAATAGATGAAAAGGCGCTGTCTTCACTTACTGAAAAGGTAGAATTGTTACTAAATCATCCAATAGAAAGAAAGCAAATCGCAATTCAGGGCTATGAGAATATGCGAGATGTTTGGTCTCCAGCCAATGCAGCCAAAAACCTTCTCTTATTAATCGATGACCTCCAGAAAGGACGGATTGTTCAATATCGCATGGTCCTTGTTCTAAAGCAATATAAATAATATGCCAACACTCTTACAGATTAACGTAACAGCTAACTGGGGTTCAACGGGAAAGATAGCAGAAGCTATCGGACAGTCGGCGATGAAACGTGGATGGAATTCGTACATAGCATATGGACGAAAGATGACCACTTCCAAGAGCAATCTTGTAAAAGTAGGCTCAAAGATGGATAACTACATCCACTTTGCCTACAACTATCTACTGGATATGGAAGGGCGTAGTTCCGATAGAGCCACAAAGGCTCTTGTTCGTCGGATAACCGAAATAAAGCCAGATGTAGTGCAATTACATAACATCCACGACCATTTTCTAAATTATGCTATCCTATTTGAATACCTCAACCAGACTGAGATACAGGTGGTATGGACATTCCACGATTGCTGGGCATTTACCGGTCATTGCTATCACTTCCTCCAGCAGAACTGCATGAAGTGGCAAACGGAATGTGGCAAATGCGTACAGAGGAATAGATTTGTTGATCGCTCTCGTGAGAACTTTTTGCTAAAAAAAAGCCTCTTTAGCAAATGCAAGAACCTAACTATCGTGCCATGCTCAGATTGGATGAGCAGTCTCGTGAAAAAATCATTCCTTAAGGATAAACGCATTGAGGTAATAAAGAATGGTGTGGATTTGTCTGTCTTCAAGCAGACAACATCCAACACTCAATCATCACCCCCTCAACCGTCCTTTTCGCATTATTGCCGTTTCGAATGTATGGATGGCATATAAAGGAGAATTAGACATTTACAAACTTCGAGAGATGTTACCAAAGGAGGAGTATAAGATTACGATGGTAGGTCTCTCTACTGATCAAGTAAAGAATCTTCCAGCAGGCATTCATGGCATCCTGCGGACACAGACCGCGCAAGAATTGGCACAACTCTACTCTGAATCAGATGTTCTCATCAACCCTACATATGCCGATACCTTCCCAACAGTCAATCTTGAAGCTTTAGCATGTGGTATTCCTATAATAACCTATCGTACGGGTGGTGCATCAGAGGCTGTAGATGAGAAGACGGGGGTTGTAATTGAGCAAGGGAATGTGGCAGCTTTGGCAAAAGCTATTATAAATCTGAAAGAGCAGCCTCTTTCTTCGACAGCCTGCCGTAAACGGGCAGAAGAACATTTCGATAAGAACAAGTGCTTCGATAAATATATTGACCTATACGAATGTTTACTTAACAAGTAAATAAACACATAGAAATCAATAGATTTGCTTCTTGTAAACAGGGTATTCCTCCGATTTCTTCTATTCAGAGACACATTGTTTACGGTAATATTTCGCATCACAGAAAAGCAAAAAACAGCAGAGAAAGTTTAGAGAACACAAAATCAGAGGCCTTGGCTATTGATAGACTTCCTATAATAAAAACTCGTGTTTTGACTGTTTATCATTGGCGTTGGGAGGAAGTTACCACAATGAAAATAAAACATAAAAATATATGAATGTATTGTTCTTGACAATGTCAAACCAGATGCTGAAAATTTCGGCAAATGGCATATATACAGATCTGGCACGTAGGTTCTATGATGAAGGACACGAGGTATATGTAATGATGCCTTTTGAACGAAGGTCTGGTAGAAAGACTGTTCTCTTTAAAGAGGCTGGTATACATATCTTAGGCGTACAAACTCTTAACGTCGAGAAAACTAATATTATTGAGAAAGGTCTTGGGCAGGTTATGTTGGAAGCACAGTTTAAAGCGGCCTTAAAGAAGTATCTTGGCCATGTGAGATTCGACCTCATCTTGTACTCTACCCCACCCATCACGTTTGCTAAAGTGATAGAATACGCAAAGAGACAAAACCCGCAGGCTGTATCGTACTTAATGCTGAAGGACATCTTTCCTCAAAATGCTGTAGATCTGGGGCTACTTAAAAAGAATGGGCTGAAGGGTATGTTGTACCGTTCATTCCGCAAAAAGAGAAAAAACTCTATGCCATTTCGGATGTGATTGGCTGCATGAGTCCGGCCAATGTAAAGTTTATATTGGCTCATAATCCCGAAACCAAACCTGAAAAAGTGGAGATTTGTCCGAACAGTTGCAATCTTGTTGCATCGATTTCACTCTCCGAAGAACAACGAGTCGAGATTCGCAAGAAGTACAACCTACCTATCGATTGTCCAATCTTCATCTATGGTGGGAACCTTGGAAAACCTCAAGGCATTCCGTTTCTAATTGAATGCCTTCGAGCCAACAAAGACCGAACCGATTGTCATTTTCTTGTGGTAGGTAATGGTACTGAATACAACAAATTGGAGAAATTTGTGAATGAAGAGAAGCCACAGAGCGTATCTCTTTTTAGGCGGCTACCCAAAGAGGACTACTATTATTTGACTGAAGCATGTGACGTAGGATTGATCTTTCTGGATTATCGGTTTACAATTCCTAATTATCCAAGTCGTCTATTATCTTATTTAATGAGCCGTAAGCCTATCCTTGCATGCACAGATCCAAACTGCGATACAGGTAGCATTGCCGAAAAGAATGGCTATGGTATTTGGGCTCCAAGTAACGATGTGAATACTTTTACCGAGAAACTCAACAAAATGATAAACTCAGACATCAAGCAAATGGGAGAAAACGGCTACCAATTCTATTTAAATAACTATACCGTACAACATACATACAATATCATAATGAAATACTGCATATAAGCAACTAAAATGTTATACAAATTAGCACATATAATAAAAGACAAATTCAGTTTCTTGTGGGAGGCAATAGAATGGGGAAACGCGTCTCTATTCTATATGTTACACAAGAAACAATTAGCCAAAGTTAATAAGATATTGGAAGGTATAAGCCCAAAGTATATCATCCGCTTGGCAACGAACAATGATGTAGATATTTTAGTGCATTTCTTTAGAGAGCAACCCGAAGGAGCTTTTAAATTCTTTCGACCTCATGAATTTGATGAGAAAGCGGTCAGGAAGGTGGTGAATAATAAGGCATTCTTGACATTTTTGGTTTTATCCGACAACGAGCTCGTAGGCTATTTCTTCCTGCGAGCATTTGTGAATGGGAAATGCTTTCGAGGAAAGATGGTACACAAAGATTTGCAAGGCCGTGGCATTGCAAAATTAATGGGAGTTGCAATGACAAAGGTATCTCAACATTTAGATTTGCGCATGTTCGGATCCATCTCATCTGAAAACTATGCCTCTATGGCTTCGGCCAAAGCTTCAAATGAGATAAAAATACATAAAACCTTAGAAAATGGTTATTACTATATCGAGTTTTTACCAAAAATAAAGATAGAAAAATAAGAGCATATTATACAACTATTATGACACTATGCGCAAAAGTATTCTGGTTAAAAGACAAATTCTTGGGGGGGGGAAATTAAAAAGCTTATGACCAAGTAAGCAACGGATTTAAAACTGAGAGGAGAACATCTACCAGCGTGAGGCCCCTTGTGAGATGGGCAACACAAGAGGTCCCTTACTATAAGCAATACATTAATTACAAGTTTGAAGAACTGCCAATTGTAAATAAAAGCATTATTAAAGCCGGAGGAAATAACTTCATAGCGCAAAGTTGGTTAGGAAAACCTTTACATCGTGAGACAACATCCGGTTCAACCGGCACTCCATTTGCAGTGTTGCAAGACCCGGGAAAACGCTTGCAGGCGCAAGCTGACTTACTAATCTGTTCAGATCTTGCAGGCTTTCATCTTGGCACAAGACTCTATTACATAAGAGTCTGGAATCATCTTAACAGGAAAAAGCAAACTAAAGACTCTTCTAACAAATATGGTGATGCAGTCAAGTGATAACTTATCAGACGAGAGCCTTGAAGATTTCTTTTTGAAAAACTAGAAAATGATTATCAGGAAAAAAGTATCTTGGCTTATGCCTCATCAATAACAGCTTTGTACCAATGGATGAAACGCACAGGACGTAAAAACAAAGGCAAGGGTGGCATGTTTCATCACTATGTCTGAATCATTTCCTGATGATGCACGCCAAGGTATTAAAGACTTATTCGGTTGTCCGGTGATATCGCGCTATTCTAACCAGGAGTGTGGACTTATCTCTCAACAATGTAAATTAGGAACGGAATATCACATCAATACAGCTAGCTTCTATGTTGAGATTTTAGACTTGGAAAAGGATATTTCCGTAGAAGATGGAAAGCTTGGACGTATCGTGGTAACAGATCTTTATAACAAAGGCCATGCCTATGATAAGATATGATACAGGAGACCTTGGTGTAATGTCTCACGAGTGTGAATGCGGAATCCACGGTAAAGTATTGAAGAGGGTTGAAGACAGACGAGGGGATTTTATTACAGCAACCAACGGGGATCTGCTTTCTCCTATAACAATAATAAATGCGATGTGGAATACTCCGATTTGCTACAATGGCAGTTCATCCAGCATGCACCACAAGAATTCGAAATGAAAATTAATTGTACAAGCGACACTTATCATCGCGAAAAAGAGATGCTCAAAGTACTGAAAAGTTATGTAGAAAAGATGCCGAAATAAAGGTGACATATGTGAATGAGACCCCCCTTGCTAGCATCAGGGAAGAGAAAGAGTGTGCTAAATTCGATGTTATCCCTTTGACCTATTGGACAAAGAATGGTCATCTAAATGCATTGAGCAGAATTAGTTCTAATGGGATATATCTAATTGTTTCAAAGCATATTAATTACATAAACAAAGTATCTGGCCAAATTGAAGAAGGACAGAAATAGCAATTGTAATGAAAGTCTTTGAAGAAAAGACGGATGATATTCTTTCAAAAAGTAAATTTGGACTAAATAATAAACGATAAAAGCCTACACAGTTTTTTAGCCTAGCAAAAACGAAATCTTGAAAACTGATAATATGGTACTGAAATGGATTTTTGATAGGGCCGTAGCATTTCTCGGTCTTCTTTTTTATGGCCCATACTACTCATCGTAGCCATCATGGTAAAAATTAAAATGCCTGGAGGCCCTGCATTCTTCGTCCAAAAGCGTGTCGGTAAAAACGGGAAACTATTCAATTGCCATAAGTTCCGTACTATGACTGTCAATCACAACGGTTCAACTGTATCCGTTGCGGGCGACTCTCGAATCACGCCTTTCGGAGCAACGCTGCGCCACTATAAATTGGACGAGCTACCGGGATTGTGGGATGTACTGATTGGAAATATGTCCTTTGTTGGCCCTCGCCCGGATGTCCCCGGATATGCAGACAAACTCTCGAAGGTGCCGACCGTGATGTACTCAAGCTCCGTCCCGGAATAACAGGTCCTGCAACGTTGAAATACCGTCTGGAAGATGAAATGATATCCGAATATGTAAAGAAAAAACAGGCTGAAGGAGACTCTCGCCCAATGCAGGTAATTGCTACAGAGTATAATGACAACGTAATTTATCCGGATAAGGTTCGACTGAACTGTTACTACTATAGACATTATTCTTTCCTCAAGGACATTGAAATAATCTTAGCAACCGTACTTCATTTCAAGGTTAAGTTTGCAGGAGAGGAAGTATAGCGAACAATACAACGCTGTATATATCTGATAACTATGAACTAATACGCCAAACATAAAATCAAAATTATGTCAGAAGAAAGAAAAACGATTTATCTCTGTCTGGCTCACATGTCAGAAGAGGGATGGGAACAGAAATATGTCAAAGAGGCCTTTGACACAAACTGGGTGGTTCCCATGGGACCGAACGTGAATGCCTTCGAAAAGGATCTGGAAGCATTTGCCAATAGCAAGAGCGATGGCAGTCAGCCGCTTGACAGGAAGGTAGTCTGCCTTTCTGCCGGGACAGCAGCTGTACATCTGGCTCTTATCGGGTGTGGCGTAAAGGCCGGAGATGAGGTATTGGTACAGAGCTATACATTCTGTGCTTCATCTCATCCGATTACCTACCTCGGAGCCAAACCGATTTTCATAGGATCAGAGGGCGAGACATGGAATATGGACCCTCAATTGCTGGAGAAAGCCATAATTGACCGTAAAGAGAAGACCGGCAAATATCCTAAAGCCATCATTCCGGTTGCTCTTTATGGTATGCCATACCATATCGATAAAATTATGGCGATTGCTGACAAATATAGTATCCCGGTGGTTGAGGATGCTGCCGAGGGCATGGGATCTCGCTTTGATGGACAAGTCCTCGGCACTTTCGGCCGCTACGGAGTACTCTCTTTCAACGGGAACAAAATGATTACAACCTCAGGTGGAGGTGCACTTATCTGTCGGAATCCAGAAGAGGCAAATGAAATCATGTGGTATGCTACTCAGGCCCGTGATGCATATCCATATTACCAGCATATCGCTATCGGATACAATTACCGTATGTCAAATGTATGTGCCGGTATTGGTCGCGGTCAGATGACCGTACTTAACTCGCATATCGACCACCACAAGCATGTACAGAAATTATACGAGGAGTTGTTGGCTGATATACCCGGTATCCACATCCACAAGCAGCCGGAAGATCCTCGTTTCGATGGAAACTTCTGGCTCTGTGCAGCGACACTCGACCCGTCGGTTCATATCCAGGGACAGGAGAATGCATATAAGGAGGTAATTAAAACAGCTGTTGGTGGGGCTGCCGGTGTAATTCATGCAGTTGAAAGCGCAACAACAGATTGTCAGCCGAATGATAATGTCGAGGCTCTTCGCGTTTTCATGCATGGCAAGAAGACCGAGACTCGCCCGACATGGAAACCCATGCACAAGCAGCCTGTATATGCCAATGCACCGGTTTACACCAATGGTGTTGAGGAAGATCTGTTCAAGGTTGGATTCTGCCTCCCTGCCGGCCCGTATGTATCAGATGAAGACGTCCATTACATAGTTGATTGCATTAAAGAAGCGATTGTTAAATAGCAGATTGGGATCCGAACAATCTCTAACATATGCGACTTGACAGCAACCTATTGACAGCATCCAGAAACAGGCAGAAGCTCCCCCGCCGTAGGATGAATTATGATCTGAAGATTGCATCCGAAGATTCCTCTCAAAAGATGTTCAATGTCTTGATGTGTGACACAGAGATTCCTATCCATCGGCATACGGACACTTCCGAGACAGTGGTCATCTGCCGTAGCACTATCAAAAAGGAATTATATGATGCCCAAAGGCATAAGACGGCTGAATTTATTCTTCGTGCCGGCGGAGACTGTCCTGCGATCCAGGTGCCTAAAGGGTAGATAACCAGCCGAAAATCTTTCTACAGATGCTTGATCTTATTCATCGTGTAGAGTATCAATTGAACTGCAGGCGCATCCCCAGCGGAATCCGCTTCACCCGGCGCGTCTACTGCAAAATCGACGACAAAATTTTGTCTCTGCGGCCGGCTTGCACTTTTTTCTAGAAAAAATCCGAAAGCCATGAAAAGACGCGTATTCGTTACGGACGGTGCCCACGGAATCGGAAAAGGAATCGTTGAAGTCTTTGCCTGACAAGGCGATCAAGTAGTCTTCTGCGACCTTGATCCCGTCCTCGGGGCCCAAACCGCAGCAGAGGCCGGTGCCCGTTTCTATCTGTTGGATGTTACCAATGCCGTCAGCCTCAAAAGATGTATGCAGGAGATCTTCGAGACATTGGGCAACATCGACATCCTGGTGAACAACGTCGGAATCAGCCACTTCAAGCCCCTCACCGAACTTTCGATCAAGGAGTTCGACCGGCTGATGGCCACCAACCTACGCCCGGTCTTCATCACCTCCCGCCAACTGGCTCTCCACCGCCAGCAGAACGGCAATCAGCAATGCGACTGCATCATCAACCTCTGCTCGACCCGCTACCTGCATAGCGAAGCCGGAACCGAGGCCTATTCCGCTTCGAAAGGCGAGACGTCAATCATTCATGATGGATTGACCGCAGAGGACCTCCGTTTTATACCTGTTTTGTTCCCGAAGTCGGCTTTGGGAACAGTTAGTTCGCCTCTTTATGCTGGCCGGCGAACAAGCGGCAACGGGGCGTGCTATTCGACCCGTTTTTGAGCCTCTGAGACATTGCATGTTCGGGACTTGCGTGCAAGCTGTGTTTTGAGTTACGCGAAATATTTTCGGTAAACGCTGTTGCTGCCGAAAAAGTAGACAAGAGAAGGTAGAAAAAGATTGAAGTTCCTCGTTGTGCATTTAAGCGATTATCCTGGTTCTGAATTCGTTGAATTATTTGGCATAGTTTCGTTGGATCATAAACGGGTCACAAAGTTGCGAGAAAAGCGTTTCGATTCTTTTTCGACAGCGTCGGAATAGAGGATGTTGCAGCTTGTAATCGTTCTGATTTCGTCGTATGGGCACTTCCAACACAATTCGTTGACTCTCGAACAGATCCAACCGGTAGTCGGTGCTCAGATAGCCTCTGTCGTCCAACAGGACGCAGTCCCGATAAAGTTCCTTGACATTTTTCAGATAATAAATATCATGTACCGAAGCTTTCGAGAGGTCGAAACTGCGGATCACTCCCTCCAACGAGCAGACGACATGCAGCTTATAGCCATAATAGCAAGTCTGTTGCGAAGCACAGAATCCCTTTGTCAGGAGCAGAATAATATTCCTGTTTGCAGACCGTTGAGCGTAAACTACGACTGATCCTGCATACTTCCAGCGGCATACTGTCTACAATCAGATAGTCTGGAGCCGAGGAGATGTTTTAGCCCATACGTTTGCGAAGAGCGGACAAATGGGGGGGGGTAAGGCTCTGTGACAGCGGTTGTAGACGCTACGCTCAATTCGGGGTCGCAAATAATCGGGAAGCATACGAAACAATCGGTATTCCGAATCTATGCCCATATATTTCGCCGTCAGAAAGAGGGTGGGAACCTCGATATCGCTCATACGGGGCAGACGATGTTGATTGCGAAAATTTGATTTTTGCTCTATGCCTTGTAAGGTTTCCAACATTTTTTCGTAACTTATATTAAAACTGCTTTTTTATATTTGTGTGATTGATAGATATATAAATGTACGGATTTTATCTAACATGAACATCTTTTTTATACATTTATACTAAATGCACAACGGGTTAAGTTGTATCTTTGGTGTTTATTGAAAGTCTCCTCTGTAGTGAGGGGCTATGTCCCTCACTACAGAGGAGACTTCTGACGGACAAAAGGCAGCCCTCAATTTCATCCACCGGTAAGGAGAAATTTTTATGGCACATCTGAATCCTCTTGAAAAAGAGTTTCTGATTCGCCAGTTCAAGTTGAACGGTCGACTTAAATAGAGTGATTTCTGTACGCTTCACTACGTGTCTGATGCCGCTTTTCGCAAATGGTTAAAGCAGGATGAACAAGGCGGTCTGGAGGGGCTGATCCGTGCTGATGCTGAGTTTAAGGAGGTGCTTCCTGAAGGCAAGACCGTACGGAAGAAGCCTACAAACGGGAGATATTGCGGCTTCGTATAGAGAAAACGGCCAAAAAATTATGCCGTTCAGATGAACGAAGCTGGGGTACAGGAGTATGTCCGTTTAAAGGAGAAGAGTTTGAAATAGTTGGATTATCGTCTCGTGATGATGCTATCAAAGATATATGCAATATGATGGGAGTAAGTGCTGTTTTTTGCGTATATTTGCCGCGGCTACACTTCACACAAGACGATTTTGAAATGAAAAAGCTCCTTCTGCCGCTGCTGCTTGCGGCATTCGCTGTCGGCGTTTCTTCCTGCTCCGACGACAAGATTCCCGGCGATCCCGAAGGGACCGTCACCCTCAATATGATGGATGAAAGCAACGGCAAAACCATGCTGGACGATTCGGGCATCTATATCGACAAGGCGCAGAATTTCGTGAGCGGAGACAATTGCGTTCTTTTTGCGCTCGGCAAGGTCGGCGGTCTGGGGGCCGTTGCGCCCAAGTCGCTGGTGACGGGAGCGTCGGCAGCTGCCGTGCAGGCCGGTCATGGTTACGTGGCCGTGCGTCCAGGGGTGTTGATGTCGTTTCCCTCCGGAAAGCATGCCATGCCCATCGGGGGTCAGAAGATGAATTACCTGAAGATCTACGTGGTGTCGCCGCTTACGGAGGAGTCCAGGACCGTCGGCGCAGCGATCCGGTACGTTACCGACCTGCCCAAGCCCTATAAACTGCCCGAATACGGGAGTACGGTGTTGCGGATCGACCGTTCCAACTACGACCATCTCGAACAGGAGGTGTCGCTGTCGCTGCCGGCCGGCGATGTCGAACACGTTTTCGACGACGACGGCTATGCTATCGAATGCGAGCGGCGCGGCGGGAAGCTGGTATTCCGGCTCGGCGACTGGTTCAGCAATCGCTTCGAACTCTTTCTGCGTATCAATGAGAGCTATACGCGGGTATATGTCGAAGCGGACGTTCCGTTGTGACGCACTCGGCAGTGGCGTTATCGAAAAAGCCGGAGCAGCATGCTGCTCCGGCTTTTCATTTTTTCTGCAACTCCTCGCGGAGCTTCAGAAACAGAGAAACCTTTCCGGCGAGCCATTCGTAGCCCGTTTGCGCTGCATGGGCCACCTCGTAAACCGTTTCGGCCTGCCTGCGGATCTGTTCCACGGCGTCGCGGATCGCGAACAGGTAGACGAGGAGTGCGAGGACGGCGAAAAAGCCGCCTGCGATCAGCGCCGAGGCGATGAACGAACCCGTAACGGACGAAAGCCAGATAACCAGCGCCGTGAGCAGCAGCAGGATGGCAATGCCCGCAGTCGTTGCGAAAAACAGCAGCGCGGCTATGAAACGGCCGCCGGAAGGTTTATTCTCCATTGTTGCGTCGTGCCGGGAGGGTCATTTTTCGTCGCATTTGCAGCGGGCTTCCTCGATCTCCCTCTCGACTTTGCCGAGTTTGTCTTTCACCTTGTCGATCTCGTCGTCGATCGAATCCTTGATTTTCTGGCGCAGTTCCGGACCGGACTGGGGCGTGAAGAGCATTGTGAGGGCCGAACCGATGATCATGCCGCCCACGAGCGATACGATGGCAATTCCTGTGTTTTTCATAGTTGCTGAAAGTTTTAATTCAGCAATGGGGCTTGCAAAGTCCGGGCCAAAGCCTTACCTTTGGACGCATGATCGCCGATTCCCGCACATCCGTCGCCTTTACCGGCCATCGCACCTATCGCGGCGCGGCTGCGGACGCCCTGCGCCGGACGGTGGGGGAGTTGTACGCGCGGGGTTTCCGGACCTTTTTGAGCGGCATGGCCGTGGGGTTCGATTTGGCCGCCGCCGAGGCGGTGCTGGAACTCCGGGAGCGTGCGCCCGGCGTGCGGCTCGTCGCTGCGGTTCCGTTCCGGGGGGCAGGAGATGCGCTTCTCCCCGGCCGACCGCGAACGCTTCCGGCGCGTGCTGGCCGAGGCCGATTCCGTCGAAGTGCTTGCGCCGGCCTACCACCGGGGCTGCTATGCCGTGCGCAACGATTTTCTGGTGTACAACGCCCGCGTCCTGGTGGCGTGGTACGACGGTTCGCCCGGCGGCACCCGCTACACCGTCCGCCGCGCCCTCGGCCGGGGACTGGAGGTCGTCAACCTCTGTCCGGCGGCTCCCGTGCCGCCCGCCCCCGAACCGACGCTCTTCGGATAAAAAAGCGGCCCGGAGGCCTCGCGTGGTCGGCAGATTGTGACAAGCTGTTACATTGAGTTTTACTCTTGAATAATCGCTCTGTTTTTCAACCCGAAGCCAGCGGAGTGGCAAAACATGTATGTTGCAGCCCTCCGCAGCCGGGGGGCTTGCCTTCGGCTTCCTCCTTGCACCTCGGTAAAATCAGCGAGCTGTTTTACCCTCGGTCGCTGCGTCGGTTCGGGCTGCCGGACTTGCATTGCAAGAAAAAATAACAACCCCTCTGTCGGATTATTCTGAATATCTGTTGATTACGATCTTTTAGCCACTCATGGCCCGGAGGCTGCCCTTCTCTGTCGTGCGAATCATTTTTATTCTGCCGTTCCTGCCGTCTCCTCCGGCTGCGTCAGCTCAATGCCTCGGAGCAGTTCTTCGACGCGTCGGAGGGTACTCGTCTTGCCGTATTCCTTCGAGGGGTAGCTGATGCCGACGGTGATGAGCGACTGCCCCTGTTTGAGGTCGTAGGCCGTGAATACGAATCCCGGATATTCGGTCCGGCGGCCTTCGCTGTACAGCATGTCGGTGCCGTTCGATACGAGGGGGCGCGAGGCCTTGATGATCCCGCCGTCGTAGTAGGCCGAATCGCGGCTCGCGCAGTAGTCCGAGAGGTCGGCGATGTTCTTTGCCTCGGGATCGAAGACATCTTGCAGGGCGTCGATGTTGAATTCCCATTCGCCGTCGAGGACGTACATCGTGTAGCGGGCGTAGGTTGAGTCGGTTTCGGGTTCAATGCTCTCTTCGAGGGCGGAGTATCCGGCCGGAATCCGGATTCGCAGCCCGAGGTCCGTGCAATCATAGGTCTGTTCGGTGTCGAGCAGCGGCAGCTCGCCGCCTTCGTCCACCAGCTGCGTGGAGAGCACCGTGAGGTATCCGATGAGCAGGGCGGTGCAGACGGCTGTTGCAAGCATGCGCCAAAAGGCGGCGTATTCGCCGGCTCCATGCTTGATTTTCAGCCAGACGTATAATCCCATGATTGCCTGCCAGACACCCCAGAGGATGGCTCCCGTGGCGATGACGTAACGGCCTCCGGCTTCGGTGAAATAGTAGGAGATGAAACTGAAAGCCAGTCCGCCGACGCACCACAGCAGTCCGACGAGGATGTTCTTTTTCGCTTCGGCGAGCGATGCCGCCGGCTGTCCGGCGGATTCGGAGACCGTGGATGCCGGCTCCGCAGGTGTTTCGGGCATCGGCTCGAACACCGGTTTTTCGGTCTTTTCCATGATGAATTGGGTTATTCTGGGATGCAAATATACGAAATCCCCCCCCCGAGCAAATATTTTGCGAAAAAAATCCCCGCCTTGTTGAGGCGGGGATCAGAGTATGGGATTGCGACCGGATTATTTCCAGTTCAGGATCTTGTGGAAGTCGTACTCCTCGGGATTGGGAACGTAAGCCTTGGCGGCTTCGTAGTCGGCCGGGGTGATGGCGTTGAGAATGGTCTCCACCACCGACGTGAACTTGTCCGACTTGATGTCCACCAGACGGGGCGGAATCTTGCCCGTCGTGGGGTCCTGCAAGTCCTTGAGGTAGAGCGGCGAGACGTTGCCCTCCGAATCCACGTAAACCATGCAGCCCGTCTTGCCCTCGGCGAAGAGCTTGTGCACGCCGATACCCAGCTCCGAGCAGTAGGTCAGGTCGTAGGCGATCGGGGTCTGGCAGCGGATTTCGTAGCCCAGCTCCACCGGACGGCTCTTGACCTTGAGACCCAGCTCCTTGAGCTTCATCTCGATCATCTCGTTGAAGATGTGCGCCTTCGACACCTTGCCCAGCTCGGGATGTCCGTGCTCGTCGTAGGTGAAGTGGATGCCGCTCTTGCGGATCTCCTCGTCCGACAGCGCGTGGAACACGCCTTCGGAAATCACCGCTGCGCCGTAGTCCATGCCCATGATCTTACGCTTGATGATCGACGAAATCACCAGGTTGACGATCTTCTCGACGGTGATTTCCGTCTTGTCGAACATCTCGGGAATGACGATCATCGGGTAGTGGCAGGCCTCGCCGATGCCGAATGCCAGGTGGCCGGCCGAACGGCCCATGGCAGCCAGCACGAACCAGTTGCCGCTCGTGCGTGCGTCGACGTAGACGGCGCGGGCGATGACTGCGCCCTTGTCCTTGGCCGACTCGTAGCCGAACGTCGGCGTGCCCTTCGGAAGCGGCAGGTCGTTGTCGATGGTCTTCGGCACGTGGATGTTGGCGATGGGGTATTTCTTGGCCTCGAGGAACTTGGCGATACGGTTGGCGGTCGAGGCCGTATCGTCCCCGCCGACCGTCACGAGCAATTTGATGTTGTTGTCGGTGAAGAACTTGAGGTTGAAGTTGTTCTCGAAATCCGAGTCCTTGGGTTTGAAACGGCTCATCTGCAGGAACGAACCTCCCTGGTTGAAGATGCCGTCGGCCATCGGGTAGTCGATGTCTACGGTGCGGGGCGAGGGGTTGAACAGGCCCGTGTAACCTTCGTGCAGGCCGATGACGCGATAGCCCTGGCGCAGGAACGTTTTGGCGACACTGCCCACTACGGTATTCATGCCGGGAGCCGGTCCGCCGCCGGTCAGAATTGCGATTGCTTCTTTCATGGTTTTGATAGGGTTTTTATGTTTTGAGAACCTTTTTTTCGGTTTCGGACGCCCAAAAGTACTGCTTTTTTTTCAAACGGGCAAGAAAAAAGGAGGCCTCCGGTTCGAGGGGACCTCCTTTTTTGCTCTCTGTAATTATAGTTTGCGCGATTACTCAACTACAGTTACGTTAATGGCCTGTTCGCCTTTGGCACCCGTGCCAATTTCGAACTCGACTGCCTGACCTTCGTTGAGCGACTTGAAGCCGTCCTTTGCGATGCCCGAGAAGTGTACGAAAATCTCTTTTCCGTTCTCCGCCGTAATGAATCCGTAGCCTTTCTTGCCATCGAACCATTTTACCTTACCTGTCATAAAAATAGAGAATTAAAGTGTTAATGTGTTCGGCAAAGTAAAATAAAAAACATTGGCTTTCAAAACTTTTTGGCATGTTTTTTCGTCTTGTGCGGAAAATTCTTATCTTTGCATTGAGAATGTTAAACCTCATGGCGTTATGAACAGAAATCTGAAACTCGCGCTGGCAGCCCTTCTGGGCTTCTCCGCAGCCTGTACGTCGGTGAAAAACGCTCCCAAGGAGGACACCGCGAAGACGCAGGGCGCCGATACGACGGCCGTAAAGGGATACCCCGAATTTCCCCGCCGCGTGGTGGTCATGTACGGCGTGCGGACGCCCCGGCAGGACAGCGTCCGCAACGAGCGGCTCAAACGCCTGGAACGCGAACGTCCCGATTCGCTGCCTCCCGTGGCCGAACGTCCGCAGGAGGAGGACCCTTCCGTCGGCAGGAAATAAGCCATGTCACGCCGCCGGCTGGGGCTTCGCAAACGACTGGCCCTCAATATTTTTTCCGAACTCTATGCTTCGACGGTGCGCGAACACCGTCTCGATACGCTATTCTGGGAGTGCACGCTGCGCTGCAACCTTTCGTGCCGCCATTGCGGCAGCGACTGCCGGGTGGACCCCGGCGTGGCGGACATGCCGCTGGCTGATTTTCTGAAGGTGCTCGACGAGGAGGTGACGCCCCACGTCGATCCCGCCGACGTGCTGGTCATCTTCTCGGGCGGCGAGGTGCTCGTCCGCGCGGACCTGGAGGAGGCGGGCGCCGAGGTCACGCGCCGCGGCTACCCGTGGGGCATGGTGACCAACGGCATGGCCCTGACCCCGGAACGTTTCGGCCGTCTGCTCGACGCGGGGCTGAAATCGGTTTCGGTGAGCCTCGACGGTTCGAGCGCGAACACAACTATATCCGCGGGAATCCCCGCAGTTACGACCGCGCGCTGGAGGCCGTGCGGATGATCGTGCGCGAACCCTCGCTGTCGTACGACGTGGTCACCTGCGTCACGGGGGCGATGGTCCCGCAGCTGGAGGCCTTCCGCGACATGCTCCTTTCGGAGGGGGTGCGCCACTGGCGGCTCTTCTCGATTTTCCCGATGGGGCGTGCCAAGAACGACCCGACGCTGCGGATGACCGACGCCCAGTTCCGGGAGATGCTGGAGTTCATCCGCCGCACGCGGCAGGAGGGCCGGATCGAGGTCAGCTATGCCTGCGAAGGCTTCCTGGGCGGTTACGAGGCCGAGGTCCGCGACCATTTCTACCAATGCGCCGCGGGTGTTTCGGTGGCTTCGATCCGTGTCGACGGGGCCATTTCGGGGTGCACGTCGATCCGCGCCAACTACCATCAGGGAAACATCTACCGGGATCGGTTCTGGGACGTGTGGCAGAACCGCTTCGAGCCGTTCCGCGACCGCGAATGGGCGCGCAGGGGCGAATGCGCCGATTGCTCGATGTTCCGCTACTGCCAGGGCGGCGGCATGCACCTGCGGGGCGACGACGGCGAATTGCTCTACTGCCACTACCACCGGCTGTGACCGTTCAGAGATGGTTCAGATAGCCCCGCCGGACCAGGTCTTCGTCGTTTTCGCACGGATAGGCCTGCCCGTCGGCCATTACGTACAGCCGGTCGGCAATGCCGGTCACGTGGCGGTACATGTGGTCGGTGAGCAAAATCCCTTTCGTGGCCTTTTCCTGCCGGATGAGTGTTTGGAGCGTTGCAACGTGCAGGGGTGCAATCTGCGAGAACGGCTCGTCGAGCAGGATGAACCGGGCCGGGCTGCGCAGGATGATGAAACATTCCAGAATCCGCTGTTCCCCGCCCGACAGCTCCCCGATGCGGGTTCCGCGCAGGGAAATGAACTCCGGAAACCACCGTTCCAGGTCTTCCCTTTGCAGCCCGAAATCGCCGAGCGCGCGTTCCAGCCGCAACCATCCGGGAATGAACGGATGCTGCGGAAGGTAGCGAATCTCCTTTTCGGTAAACCGTCTGTGCCATTTCCCGTCGATGCGCATTGAGCAGAATCCCGCTTTCAGCGACCCCGACAGAATCTTCATCAGACAGCTTTTTCCGCATCCGTTGCGCCCGAGCACAGCCGTCACGCCGCCTGTTTCGACGAGCAGGTAAACACCCGAGAGAATGCGCCGTTCGCCGAACGCCAGCTCTGCGGAGTCGATTTCGAGAATATGTTTTTCAGCGGGCGGCATGCAGCAGGGCGGCGGAATAGTTCAGCAAAAGACAGCATAACCCGAAATCCACCGCGCAGCTTACGCCCAGCAGTGTTCGGCGGCGGATGCCGAGGTTGCGGTAATAGTAGAATTCATCGGAATAGCGCGGGATGATCCACACGTAGAGGAAAAGCGGGTAAATCAAAGCCTTTCCCAACAGCAGGGCCGGGACGATCGGCGTTCCGTGGACCTTGGCGACCCATGCCAGAGCGAGGCTCGCCGCTCCGCAGAAGAGGAGCATCGTCGAGCGGTAGAAGCGGAGTATGAGCAGCAGTTTGGCGGTCATTGTCTGTAAACATGAAAAAACGGGCGGCCGCAAAACCGGATTGCATCCGGGGCGGTTGCGCCTCCTGGCTCGTGAAAGCGTCGTTGCGGCATCAATATACGAAAAAAATCGGTCTCTTGTTCCGGAAGCCGGGATTTTCCGCCGCCGGGGCGGACCGGGCTTGCTGCGAGGCTTGCTGCGAGGCGGCCGCGATCGTCCGCTGCGGGGCTTTTGAGTCCGGTCCGTTATTTTTGAAGAATGTTTTTTCGGAAATAATTTTGTCTTTTCGGATTTTAAACTTATCTTTGTGCGCTCTTAAAACGATAAGGGCACTTGTTCGGGGTGTAGCGCAGCCCGGTTAGCGCGCCAGCTTCGGGAGTTGGAGGTCGCTGGTTCGAATCCAGTCTCCCCGACAAATCGGCAGACTGCTCGATAGGGTGGTCTGCTTTTTTATTGAAATTCCGGCGGAAGCCGCGGCGTTCGGAGTGTAGCGCAGTCCGGTAGCGTATCTGGTTTGGGACCAGAGGGTCGCAGGTTCGAATCCTGTCACTCCGACAGACGATGTATGAAATGAGGCAACCCCTCCGGTCCTGCGACCGGAGGGGTTGCTTTGTTTTGTTCCTGTCTTTGCCGGATCGGCGGGCTTTCGGCTGGCGGCGCGGTTTCTGCGTATGACGCGGATGATGCGCTCCCTGCCGACGATGCGGTTTCGGTTCCGTCCCGTGCCGTGGGCGGCCGACCGAGCCGCCCACGGCAAGTTCGCGGCCGTGCTTTTCGACGCGGCTTTTCCTCACGGGCGACACGGCCGCGGCGACGGGCGGCATCAGTCGGCCTGCGCGATTTTACAGTATCTCTTCGTAACGGTTGAGATTGTCGAGTATGTGGCCGAAATCCTCCCCCGGACCGGGCATGTAGACCGCGAATCCGAGTCTCTGCGCAGCGTCGACGTTCTTCTGTCCGTCGTCGATGAAAAGCGTCTCTTCGGGGCGCATGCCGCCTGCGGCGATCATCTTGCGGAAAATCGCCTCCGAGGGCTTCAGCTCGTGCAGTTCGTAGGAGAGGAAAACGGCATCGAAATAGTCGTCCATCGTCTTGCCGTCGGCCGTGAACATCCGTCGGATGTATTTCATCGACGCGGGGTTGTTGTTCGAGAGCACGCAGGTCCGGATTCCGCGCTCGCGCAGGGCGTCTATCTGGCGGAGTTTCGCGACCGGGATGCGCACGAGAAATTGGCCGTAGGCCCAGGCGATCTGCGCGTCGGTTACCTCGGGCGTGCCCGACAGGCGGCGCATTTCGTCGCAGGCTTCGTGGAACGAAATGACGCCGTGTTCCAGCCGTCCGATCATCTCGGCGGGGTAGTAGGGGTTGATCAGATCGGCCACGGCATCCATTCCGAGGCTCCGGAAGGCTCCGGTGCAGCGGTCTATGTCCAGATCGACCAGCACGCCTCCGAGGTCGAAGACGACGGTTTTGATTGTGTTCATAATTTATTGTTTTTTCGTGCTCGAAGAGCCTATTTCTGAAACTTCATCGTGAACCTGCGGACCGGACGCAGCACCCACATCGGCAGCATCTTGCAGAGGGGAATCCACACGCGGTTCCACCAGTCGGGGACGATGCACCGGCGTCCCCGCCACAGGGCGCGCAGTCCGCGCCGGGCGCACGAGTCGGCCGTGATAAGCACCCCGAGGCGCGTGCCGATGCGCTGCCAGCGGGGAGTCAGTCCGTAGAGGTCGGTCGCCACACCCGCCGGGCAGACCGCCGTGACGCGGATGCCGTGCTCGTGCACCTCTTTCGAGAACGCCACCGAGAACGACCGCAGGTAGGCCTTCGACGCGCTGTACAGGGCCAGTCCCGGAAAGGGCATCCACAGCGAGTAGGAGGACATGTTGAGAATGTGCCCCCGGCAGCCGCGGCGCACCATGTCGGCCGCCGCCATCCGGCACAGTTGGGTGTTCGTCAGGTCATGCAGCAGGATGATGCGCTCGATGCGCTCGGCGGGGGTTTGCAGGATGTCGCGGAACGAGAATATCCCGGCGTTGTTCACCAGTACGTCGATGGCGGCTCCTTCGCGTCGCACGGCCTCCCACAGCTCCGCAGCGGCTTCGATGCGCGCCAGGTCGATCTCCACGATCCGCACCTCGGGCCGGAACCCGGCGGCGGGGGATGCCGCTTTCCGGACGCCGCCGTCCGGACCCGCTCCGGCAGCGAGTATCTCGCTGCATACCGTCTCCAGCGGTTCGCGGCGGTTGCCCGCCAGCACCAGGTTGTAGCCCAGCGCCGCCAGCCGCAGGGCGTAACAGCGTCCGATGCCCGACCCGGCTCCCGTGACCAGCGCCCAGGCGCTTCCCGGGGCGACGGCTCCCCGCCGGCCGACGCTGCGGCCGCTTCCGGAAACGGCTGCGGTGTGCTCCCCGCACGGTGTGATTGCTTCGCGTTTCATCACGGCAGGCGTTTGAGTTCTTCGACGATCCGTCGCGGGAGGTTGTCGCAATGCTTGCAGCACTTCATGTCCACGGAGTACATCCGCGCGATGCAGTAGTTTCGGTGGTCGCAGGCGCTTCGCGTCGCCGCGTCGCCCTCGCGGAGCTTTGCGACGAACGCCGGGTCGTTGACGAGCGCCCGGGCCATCTGAACCAGCTCGAATCCCGAGTCCAGCGCCCGGTCGATGCCCTCGCGGCTGACGAGTCCCCCGACGTAGATCAGCGGACCTTTCAGGGCGGCCCGGAATTTCTTGGCGTCTTCGAGGAAATAACACTCCTCGAAGGGGAACTGTTTTATCATAAAGGGACCGCACCAGCGGATGAAGTAGCGCAGCCACAGCGGCGAGTAGTAGCTCATGGTGTAGATCGGGATCAGCCCCCGCATGACGGCCATCGGGGCCTTCGAGACGAATCCGCCCGAGAGGACGATGCCGTCCACGCCGAACGATTCGATGACTTTGGCGATCTCGATGCTCTCGGGGATTTCAATGCCCCCTTTGAAGCCGTCGTACATGTTGTGCTTCACGGTGATCGCCATGCCGCACGCCCGGGCCGCCTCCACGGCCTCGCCCAGACACATGCGCATGAAGCGCATGCGGTTTTCGAGCGAGCCGCCGTATTCGTCGTGCCGGTGGTTGGTGTAGGGCGACAGGAACTGCGAAATGAGGTAGCCGTGCCCGGCGTGCACCTCCACCGAGTCGAATCCGGCGTCGCGGGCCGTGCGCACTGCCGTGCCGAAGTCGCGGGCCACTTGTTCGATCTCGCGTCTCTTCATGCCCCGCACGGGCGTGTAGGCGTAGAGGTTGAATCCCGTCGAGGCGCCGATGGGCATCTGCCCGGCGGTGGTCCAGTGGGTCATGTTGCCGCAATGTCCGATCTGGATGGCCGCGGCGGCCCCTTCGCGGTGCACGGCGTCGGTGATTTCGCGCAGTCCGGGGAACGATCTCGGGACGCAGCCACAGCTGCTTGTTGAACGACAGTCCGCTGCGGCACACGGCGGCATAGGCCAGCGTGGTCATGCCCACGCCGCCGCGGGCTACGGCGACGTGGTAGTCCTTGAGCTGCCGGGTGGGACCGAAGTCCTTGCCCATGGATTCGAAGGCCGCCGAACGGATCGTGCGGTTGCGCAGCGTGACGGGGCCTAATTTATAAGGGGTGAAAAGTGTAGAGGACATTGAATTGAAAGTTGAGAGTTAGAAGTTGAGGGTTGAAAGTCGGATGCGCAGACCTCGTTCCGAAACGTGAAATTCTTGCGTCGTCCCTGAAGTCGTCTTCTTAATCCGGCGGGCGCAGAACTGGGTGAAAAACGTTGTAACGGACCATCCGCAACCTAAACCCCGCCTTTTAGGCGGGTCAATAGATGAAGGGGATGATCCGTTTGCGGCGAAGGCGCGAAAACTCTTCGCCGAACTCCTGCTCGTAGCGGCGGCGCAGCGATGCGGCGCGCGGTGCGAGGTTGGCGAAGGTCCACCATGCGAAGACCGTTCCGGCCCACGACCACGAGGCTACGGCGAATCCCACCCATTCGAGCAGTTCGCCGAAGTAGTTGGCCGACGAGACGTAGCGGAACATGCCCCCGCGGGGGATGTAGTGGCGCGTGTCGCCCGGGCGGCGGAGGTGGCGGATGATGTGGTCCGAATGGAGGTTACGGCCATTCCGGCCACGAACAACGCCCCGCCGATATAGATATAGGGCTGTGCGAACCATCCGGCGTAGTAGTCAGCGGGCGAGACGTAGAAAATCCAGCCTCCCTGCATCAGGGCGTTGAGCGTGTTGAAGACCATGCCCATCACGACGATGCCGAGGGGCATGCGACCCTTGCCGCGGATCAGCAGCGGGAAGATGAAGGCCCGCTGGAGGTAGTGGGCCTGGAACAGGCAGAACAGCGCCAGCGGCCCGGCCTGCCACATCCTTTCGGACGAGGCCCACAGCACGCACATGAGGATGAAAACCGGAGATTCCATCACCATCCAGCCCACGCGGTTGGGCACGGGAGGTCCGTAGCGGCGGTCGAAGAGATAGCCGTAACCCGCCTCGAAGAAGTGCAGCGCGGCGTAGACCACGGCGGCCAGAAGGGCCATGACGATCAGGAAAATGTCGAAATTCTCTTTCATAGACGTTGGGGATAAAACGCACGAAAGATACGTATTTTTTCCGGTCCCGGCAAGTCCTTTGCGCCCAATGTTTTGTTCGTTGCGTCGTGTCGCTGCGGGGGCGTTTTTCCGGTCCGTGGCGGCAGCGCCGGGCTTGCGTAGGCCGCCGCCGAAGGTCCGGAAGAGCCTCCCGCCGCAAATGAAAAAGACGGCTCCGCTTCGGGGGTGAAGCGTGAGCCGTCCGGCGTTCTGCCGCCCGGAGGGGGCGCGTGTCGCGGGGAAGGTCCCTGAATGTTCGGTCAGCCGTTGCCGGCCGCGAGAAAGCGCCCTTCAGGGGCGGCTTGAGAAGCCTCTTTTGGATGCTATGGCCGAAATTGCGGTCCGAAGGCCGCTTTTCCCGCCAGCGTACCGGCAGTCGGAGGTCCGGTGATCTCCGGCCGCATCAATGCGTGTAGACCTTGCCTTTCTGGTGCTCCTTGTTCTCGTACTTGATGCGCGAGGGGCGTGGGGTACCGGAGTTTCTCGAACTCGGCCACGGCGTTGCGGATGTCTCCCAGAAGCATGTCGGCCATGTCGCGCGACATGCCCTGGCGAACCACGATGCGCATGACGATCATCTCGTCGATGTTCTTGGGCATGGTGTATGCCGGGACCATCCAGCCGCTCTGCTGCAAGGCGGCCTGCAGGTCGAACAGCGTCCATTTGGCCTTCTTGTCGTATTCGGGGTCCATCATCCAGATGAACAGCGGGTTGACGACCTCTTTGGCGTAGTTCCGGAAGCACGGCATCTTGCCGATCTGCTCGTGGCAGTATTTGGCGATGTCCATCGAGTTCTGCTGCACCTCCTTGTAACCCTCGAATCCCAGACGGATGAAGTTGTAGTACTGGCCGAGAATCTGCGCCGCCGGCCGCGAGAAGTTCAGGCCCACCTGCGTGATGTTCGCGCCGAGGTAGTTGACCGAGAACGACATTTCGTCGGGCAGGTACTTCTTGTCCTTCCATACGACCCACCCCAGTCCGGGGTACACCAGTCCGTACTTGTGGCCCGACGTGGAGATCGACAGCACCCATTTGAGGCGGAAGTCCCACTTCTTCTCGGGGTGTAGGAACGGCAGGATGAAACCTCCGGAAGCCGCGTCGACGTGGATCGGGATTTCGTAGCCCGTCTTGGCGTTGTAGGCGTCGAGCGCCTTGTCGAGCCCCTCGATGTCGTCGTCGAGACCCGTCCACGTCACGCCGGCGATGGGCACGATGCAGATGGTGTTCTCGTCGCAGGCCTTCAGCGCCTCGCCGATGTCGAGCGTCGGGTGGTCGAGCGTCAGGGGCACGGTGCGCATCTCGATCTGCCACAGCTGGCAGAACTTCTCCCACACGACCTGGAATCCGGTGCTCATCACCAGGTTGGGTTTGTCGAAGGGTTTGCCTGCGGCCTTGCGGCGCGCCCGCCAGCGCAGCCATGCGGCCACTCCGCCCAGCATGCATGCTTCGGACGATCCGATGCCCAGCGCGCCGGTTTTCCACTCGGCCTTTTCGGGCGAATTCCACATGTTGGCCACGATATTGAGGCAACGGCCGCACATCACCGCGACGCGCGGATACTCCGTCTCGTCGATGTAGTTGATGTTGATGGCTTCGTTCATCAGCCGTGTGGCGTAGTCGTCCATGTAGGTGGTCACGAACGTCGCCAGGTTGAGCCTCGGCTGGGTCTGGGGATAGGTCTCGTCCTTGACCAGCTGATAGGCGATTTCGGGTGCTGTCTTGTTCTTGGGAATGAATTCCGTGGGAGCGGGCGAACGCATCTCTTTCGAGCCGAAAATGTCGGTCAGGGTGTCTTCGGTGGTGTGTTTCTGTTGATCCATAGCGTAAAAATATTTATTTGGTTTACATCGGACCGATCTTGCACGAACTATGCCATAAATTTGTTACCTTTACCGGGCGAAACTACATCATGCAATGAAAAAACTTGTTGTCTTCACCGGCGCCGGCGTCAGCGCCGACAGCGGTTTGGCGACGTTCCGCGACTCCGACGGAACATGGGGGAATTACCGGATCGAGGAGGTCTGCATTCCCGAAGCGCTTGATTTCAACCGTCGGGGCGTCATCCGTTTCTACAACGAGCGGCGTGCCGAAATGCTCAAGGCCGAGCCGAACGCCGCCCACCGGGCGATTGCCGGTCTGGAACGCGATTTCGACGTCCGGGTCATCACCCAGAATGTCGACAATCTGCACGAAAGGGCGGGTTCGACGCATATTCTCCACCTGCACGGGGAGCTTACCAAACTTCGTTCGACGGACGATCCGTCGCTCATCCTGCCGTTCGACGGCGTCGAGCAGGGTTTCGACGACCGCGCTCCCGACGGTTCGCTGCTGCGTCCGCACATCGTCTTCTTCGGCGAGCCGGTTCCCGAATTCGACCGTGCGGCGGAACTTGCCGCCGGGGCCGACATCCTGATGGTGGTCGGAACGTCGCTGGCGGTCTATCCTGCGGCGTCGCTGGTGCGCTGCGTGCGTCCCGACATTCCGGTTTACGTGGTCGACCCGGGACGGCCGGCGATCCGCGGCGTGCGCAATCCGCTGGAGGTGATCCGCAAACGTGCCGCCGAGGGAGTTCCCGAACTGGCCGACCGCCTGCGCGCGGCCTGTGCGGAAGGGCGGTCCGAATCGTTTTTGCCCGGAAAAGCCTGATCCGCCTTTCCCGGCGGTTCCCCGCTTCCGGCCCATCCCGGTTTGCTCTCCGTTCTCGTTTTCCCGCTTTCGGCCCTCCCTCTGTCTTTCGCTTTCCGTTTCCGGCTTTTCCCGGCCGCACGCTGCGGTTCCGGTTGGCTCTTGCTCGGATTCACTCATATTCCGATCCGGCTCACTCCATCTCCGGCCCGTTTCGCACCGCCTCGTCTGGTCGCGCTCTGCGACCCATTACGCGGTTGCGCGTCTGTCCGTTCCGTGTAACGATGCGGTTACGTAATGCTGTCGGCTTCGGTCCGGTCGGTGTGCCTGCGGCCGTTCCTGCATGAAAATCCCCGCCCTCTCCCGCGGTTTCCGGGGATTTACAAAACAATGCTGTAACCTAATAAGTTACAGCGTTGTTTTTTTATGAGGTAATGATTTAGAAACGTAAGTCTCGAATAAACTTACATCGAGGTTCATCCTGTCAAACAACTCTATACAAATATACGAAATATCTGATAAAAAAGCAAATAGGATTTTTATCTCTCTATTTGCCGATTTATGGCGGACATCAGCGTCACCGCCGATCATTTTTTCCTTTGAGCGGACTGGAACGGTCTGGAGCGGACATGGGAATCGTTTTCTGAAGGCTTGGATTATCTTGCATATCCTTAACGCAGAAATCACCTAAACCCAACAATTATGGATTGCGTCCTTATGGAAACGAGCGCCTATAAAGAGTTGCAGGCGCACCTTCAACGTCTTCTGGAGCGAATAGCTGCGCTCCATTCTCTCTCCGTCCAACCGACAACTGTCCGGGGCTTACGGCCGAGGAGGTCTGCAAGGCTTTGAGCATCACCAAGCGAGCCTTGCAATACTATCGTTCCGCCGGCATTATCCCCTATACGGCCTTGGGGAATAAAGTATTGTTCCGGGACGACGACATCCGGCATCTCCTGGAAAAGAATCTGATAAAAAGCCTGTAGCATGCCCGAAGAGATCATCACCCGCGACAGCGCCGCGTTCAAGGAACTGTACCGCGACATCGTCAAAGCCATCCGTGCCGTTGATATTCTAATCGACACGCACCTCCCAGTCATCGGCAATGAACTGTACCTGACCAGTGAGGAGATTTGCAGCATCTTCAGCATCTCGAAACGCTCCTTGCAAAATTACCGGGACAATCGCCAAATCCCTTATACTACTCTTGGTGGAAAGATTCTTTATCCGCAGTCATCGCTTTATAAACTGCTGGAACAGCATTATATGAAAGCGCAGCGCTGATGCGGTCTGTGAAAAGGGGAAGATCACTTGAACTGCACCCCAAAAGTTGGACATAACTTTTGGGGTGTTTTATGAAGTACAGTTATGAGGAGAAATTAACAGCAGTTTTGTCTGTTGTCAATGGCCAACATTCCGTATCGTCCGCCTCCAAGCATTTTGGAATAAGCTATACGCCTTTGTCGCGTTGGATTGCGCGTTATAAAGAGTTCGGCGAAGCAGGTCTTCGTATACGGCAATATACTTACAGCGGCGATTTTAAGTTGTCAGCTATCAGGCACATGCACGAGAATCACTTATCTTTAACGGAAACAACGGCAAAGTTCGGTATTTACAATGAGAGTACGCTGAGCAGATGGGAGCGTATCTATTATGAAGAAGGTGAATCCGGTCTTTACCGTGATAATCGGGGTAAGATGAGAACCAAACCTAATAAACAGGAACTACAACCACAGGAAGAAAATGACTTGCGAGTCGAAAACCAACGTCTTCGCGCCGAGGTTGCTTACTTAAAAAAATTGAGGATCTTAGTCGAGGAACGCATCGTCCGCGAGAACGGGAACGGGCAAAAGCCATCGAAGAACTAAGACCGGAACATACCCTTCCCACGCTATTGGAAGTTACGGGGATGGCGCGTAGTACGTTCTATTATCATCTGAAGCAGTTAAAGTTCCCCGATAAATACAAACAAGAGAAAAACGAGATTGTAAGTATATACCACGATCATAAGGGACGTTATGGTTACCGCCGTATCACAGTAGAGATGCACAATCGCGGACATTCTATAAACCATAAAACGGTACTGAGGTTAATGAACGAATGTGGAGTTAAATGCCGGGTGCGCCTAAAAAAATATCGTTCATACAAAGGAGAGGTTGGTGCCGTGGTGCCCGACTTGCTGAAACGTAATTTTATGGCGGAACGTCCTAATCAAAAGTGGGTTACAGACCTTACTGAATTTTCTCTGTTCGGCAAGAAGCTTTATCTGTCGCCTATTATGGACTTATATAACAGGGAAATAATAAGTTATAATATAGCTGAACATCCGACCTTTTACCAAACAATGAAAATGCTTGAAGATGCCATAAAGGATCTGCCCGATGCTCCGGAACTTATACTTCACTCGGATCAGGGTTGGCAGTACCAGATGAAACGCTATCAATATCGGCTGCGTGAAAAAGGTATTAGTCAGAGCATGTCTCGTAAGGGAAACTGTTTGGATAATGCGGTCATGGAAAACTTTTTCGGACTGTTAAAATCAGAATTATTATATTTGCAGAAGTTCGAGTCTGTCGATCATTTCCGCAAGGAACTGGAGGAATACATAAATTACTACAATAACAAGCGAATAAAGACCGCATTAAACAACATGAGCCCGGTACAATACCGAACTCATGCTATCTGAATTATTAATCAGTCCAAACTTTGGGGTGCACATCATTTTAATTTCCCCTTTTTATTGATAAGCCGTATCAGGCGCGAGTTATAGAGTCCCAGCGCCGCGCCGTAGATGCTCTGACGGTCGGGATTGTTGCCCATGCAGAGGATTTTCGGCTCCTCAGGGTTATTGATGTCCAGCGTAAAGTCATTGCCCGTAAGCACCCAATAGAGCTGCGGAGAGATCATACGCGAGAGCGGGATTTTCACCGATGCCACCTGTCCCTGCAACTGGTCCTGCGCATTGCTTTTCCATGCATCGACAAAAGGCGAGAGGTAGTTTTCCAGTTCGGGATAAGATGAAAGGATCGGGAAAATCTTATCGAGGGGCTGGCACAAAAATTCGATGGCATGCGGAAAAGTGCAATAGCGGCCTCGGTCGTAGATTTTCAGGTACCAGATAATCGCCGCGAGCAGGATGACGGCCGAATCGGTGAAGAAGTCGCCCTGCTTATCAACCCATGTTTTATTGAGGTTCAGAAGCGTGACGTAGGCGCTTTCGTAGGCATCCGAGATGTCGTCCATGAAGCGGGCGTCGATGGGATTGCAACGATTCGAGCGGCGGGGATCGTCGAAGTTGATGATGCAGAACTTCGGCTTGACGGCGTATTTGTCCAGATGCCGGAGCAGATGGTTGTAGGCGATGCGGGTAAGGTCGTCGAATTTATAGTCGTAGACGAGCATCGAAAAACCCTTCTCGATATGCTGTTTGATATAGTTGTTCAATACGGCGTAGCTTTTTCCGGAGCCGGGCAGGCCGAGGACCGCCGTCGATCTGTAAACGTTTACAACCGATATCCACCCGTTCCGCCATTGTCCTTTATAGCGGTAACGCGTAGGTAGGTTCACCGAGCAATCGTTGTCAATACAACGTTCCTCCTGAAGAAAACTTTCGTTATTGTCATTGAAAGGATCGTCCATAAGCGGCTGTTTCATCAATCGCCGCAGCCACACGCCGGCGGCCAGCAGGCAGAGGTAGCCCGCACCGAGGGTCAGCGCATAGCACCACGCCCGCAAGCCGATGTCCGCGGGCAGCGACAGCAGGAAGCCGTTCAGAAAAAACAGCGGGAGTCCCAGACAGACTGCACCGACGATATGCCGCCTGCCGACCTTGCCGTTACAGACGCTCTTGGTTCCGTAGCAACCGACGGCGAGAAACATAAAGGCGCAGAATTTGGTAACCATGGGAGAAGAGAACAGCGACGTCGACCGCTGGATATTCAGCAGAAGGCGGTCGACGAAAGCCCATGTCAGGCCGCTTCCGGACAACCACTCGTAACAAAACCAATAGAGATGGAGGATAAGGAAAAACACGCCCTGCCCACGGGCGAACTGTACGATACTTTCAAGGGCTCTTAAATCATCTTCCTGCTGCATGATCGAAACATTAAAGCCCTGAAAATACACCAGCGACAGAAAAACGTTGCCGGTGTCCGCCCCTATCCGTTCCAGTCCGCACCGATAGGATTTCGAGACCTGTCCCGTCCTGAAAAAGGTTTACAGAAAAGAGTAAATCTTATGCAGCAAAAAACGAATTCAGACTTATCACGTCATTATTTACCGCGTCAGTTGCGTCATCTGATTTTACAGGAGTATTTGAGCGGAGTCAAGACGGCTCGCCAACTCTCCGAAGAACATGGTATTCCCATGTCTACGATTCATAAGATGGGTCAGCGGTGGAAAGCGAAAAATAGTTGTAGCTTTGTGAGTACCCCTAATCCTTATCCGATCATGTCCCGCGTTACGAGTGAAGAAGCCAGTGAATTATTATCCGAGAACAAAGCCCTTCGGCGGCGCTTGGAAGAGGCTTTATTACGTCTGGAAGGCTATGAGATCATGGGAGATATCCTCCAAGAAGAATACGGTATCGACCTGCTAAAAAATCCGCAGCCGGACAGTCCAGCGTCTCAAAAGAAAGACACACAGCAATGAGCCTGTCGTTTCTGTGCGGGTTGTTCGGCTATACCCGTCAGGCCTATTATAAACATTTACGGCGTAATAGGGAAGGATCCTTGTCCGACACCCTTCTTTTGGAGCGGGTGGGTTACTACCGGAAACTGATGCCCAGGCTCGGCGGTCGCAAACTGTGGCATTTGCTGCAACAAGACGGATTTCCGGTCAGCCGGGATCGGTTATTTACGCTGCTTTCGGAAAACAATCTTCTGGTCAAACGTCGGAAGAAATACAGCGTTACGACCTGCTCGCGGCACTGGATGCGTAAATATCCGAATCTGATCCGGGGTTTCGACCTCGAGCGGCCGCATCGTTTATGGGTCGGAGATATTACGTACATTTCTTTGAAAGAAGGATTTGCATATCAGGCTTTGATAACGGATGCCTATTCCAAACGGATCGTAGGCTATGATCTGAATACGACATTGGAACGGGACGGAGCGCTCCGTGCACTGAGGATGGCCATAGACCAGACTCCGCAGCAAAAACGGCAAGGGTTAATCCATCATTCGGACAGAGGATGCCAATATTGTTCGAAAGAATATGTGAAATTGCTGACCGATAATGGGATTCGCATCAGCATGACTGAAAAGGGCGATCCGTATGAGAATGCCGTTGCCGAACGGGTGAACGGTATTCTGAAGAGCGAATGGATCGACGAGGAATGTTTTGAAAGTTTTCAGGCAGCAAAAGAACGCATCGATGAGATCGTTATCCTTTATAATTCATTCAGACCTCATGCCAGCTGCGATTGGCTTACGCCCTTGGAAGCGGAACTTAGAACCGGGAAACTCAAACATCATTGGGGCCGAAAGACGGTTGTTCGGAAGGCATATGTAAACTTATATCAGGACAATATTTTTGAACCAAAATGTTTATCTTTAATTATCAATCACTGTAAACCTTTTTCAGGACGGGACACCCCGAAACGGTTGTAATATTGCACCGGGAACAGACCCGGCTATGGAAACCGTAACGGAGGATTTTCAAAACTTCTCTCAAAGATTCTCCGGCGCGGATTTTTGTTGTCGCCAGACAACAGCGAGCTGTACCTTTCCGGTATGCCGAAAAACTTTCCGGCATACGAAAGGTGCTCGCTCTGCGAGGCCGGGTGGCGTTCCCGAGTCGAACGCCTTTTAAACTACCAGACTGATGACAACCACGAAAAAGAGGATCGGACGCCCGACAACAACAGCCCCAGGGTTCACAGGTATAATTTCAAACTCACCACGGAAGAGAATATCCGCTTTAACAGATGCTTTGTAAGGCAGGATTGGAACATAACCGCAGCCGATTTATCGTCAAACGCATCTTCGCCGAGGAGTTCGTCGTCGTCAAACGCGACCCCTCGAAAGTGCAGTTCGTCGCGCGGCTGAACGACTTTTACTTCCAGTTTCAGAAGCTGGGAAACAACTATAATCAGATTGTAAAAGCCATCAATGCGCACTTTTCCAACGTTGCTATCCCGCATCAGATCGCTATGCTGGAGCAGCGAACGCGCGAGCTGAAAGCCCTCAGTATCGAGATTCTGAACTTTGCAAAACAGGCTAAGGAGTGGTTGCGAATATAAGGTCGGGATCCTCGCCCGGCGGAGCGTTGTATTACAACAAGGAGAAAGTGGATAAGGATGAAGCCGAAGTGCTCCTCTGGCAGAAGATGCTCGAACCATACGATAAATGCGGACGCCTTGACATTGACGCCTGCATGGAGAGCTTCATGCCGTATCTCGAAGCCAACCGCAGGACTACGAACACGGTTTTCCATGCCTCGCTGAACCCTTCACCGGAGGACAGGCTGACCGATGAACAGCTCCGTGAAATTGCGCAAGAATACATGCAGAAGATGGGATATGGCGACCAGCCCTATATCGTTTTCAAACATAAGGATATCGACCGGGAGCATTTGCACATCGTATCGCTGCGGGTCGATGAGCAGGGCCGCAAACTCCCGCATGATTTCGAGGCCCGACGTTCGATGGAGATATTGCGTGACTTGGAGCGCAAATACGGCCTGCATCCGAGCATCAAGGGACAGGAACAGACGGACAGGGAGGGTTTGCGGAAGGTGAACTATCCCGAGGGAAATGTCAAGCGGCAGGTGTCGTCCGTCGTGCGGGCGTGCCTGCGCGATTACAAATGCTCCTCCTACAGTGAGTTACGCACACTGCTGGAGCGGTTTAACGTTTCGGTCGAAGAACGTACGGGAACTATCGACGGCAGAAATTATGCGGGTATTATTTACGGCGCCATGACCGACGACGGCTATGGCATCGGCACTCCCATCAAGTCGAGTAAAATAGGGAAAGACGTAGGTTATAAAGCCCTTCAGAAATACTATGCAGCATCAAAAGACAGACTAAAAGAGAAAGGCTCGCTCGACCGGTTACGGCAAACAGTCAAAGACGCCATGAACCCGCACAATACACGGGACAAGTTCCGGCGACTGCTCAAGGCGGATAATATCGACGCGATTTTCCGCATCAACCCGGTAGGCAGGATCTACGGCGTAACGTTTATCGATCACAAGGCAGGTGTCGTCGCCAACGGGTCGGTGCTGGGAAAAGAGTTCTCGGCAAATCTCTTCAACGAATTGTATCCGGCACCGAAAGAGGTGCGGCAGGCTGTAGAACAGCAACAATCGGAACAAAAACAACGAATTCACACAATAAATCCCATTTCAGAAGTCGTGAATACGCTATTGGATTTGGCCGACACGAAGGCTTATGAAGAGCAGCAAAGAATAATTCAGCGACGAAAAAAACGAAATTACACAAAGATGGTATAATTAAAATTCAGAGAGTAAATTGAACTATCAACCAGCTTTGTGAAATTACACACGGCAATGTGGATTAACGTATAATTGGATCGGATAGCCTTGCAACAAACTTCTATGGAGATCGGTAGCTCTTATACGTGGGAATTAACTGAAGGAAACGAATTAACGGATGGATGTTTTCCAATGCTTCCAAATGGTTCTATGATTGTTGGCACACCTTCAGCTTTGACTTGGAATTATACCGGTGTGACAGAAAAGACAACAGATGCAAAATATAATCGTGGATTCTGCTTTAAGTTTGATAGTGAACTTTCAACGAAGAATTATGAGGGGGCAATTAAGACAATTGTCATTCGTATGTGTCAAACCGTTAAGAGTAAGGTAACTGTTTTGATGAAAGTTAATGGCGTCGCTGTTGCTGTATTTGGTTCTGATGCAGCATTATCCGCAGGTAAATTAGATGCGTTTCAAGGTTTGAAATGCTCATTACAAACTGCAGGTACAGCTTCGGATAATGATAAGGATTATATCACCTTGACAATCGACAAAACGCAAACTGGTGATGGAGTTTATTACCTCGACACACCATTGGCTGGGGAAATCGCATTTGAAATACGTCGTAACAACAGTAGTGTAAAACAACCTCTATTCATTCGCTCAATCAGCATCAATTGAAGTATGATTAGGAATTAAAACAAACTATAAAGAGGCTGTCTAAAATTTGTTAGACAGTCTCTTTTCCAAGAAGATTAAGTAAACCTCCGTCAATTTGCATATTTTTGATTGCGAATAGAGGTATTGCTTACAAGCAGAACAATTCACACTTTCTTGAGTAAAATCTATGCCATATAACTATAGTCCCAATTTTGTTAAAAAGAAATAGTTTATGTTTACTGCGATGAAAGCGAATAGCCGAAAAACTATCGAAATTTTGGTCAAATTAAAACTGCCAACCTTTACTAACTAAAATGACGATAGCCATGAGAGCACAAAATTAGTTTTAACAGATAAAAGATTTATGCCGGAATCGACGTCCATTTGAAGAGTTGGTCGGTAACGGTCTGTTCGAGCCTCCTCTCATATTGAAAAAGTTCAACCAAAATCAGGCCACCATGGAAAGTCTGTTTATCGAAGGATTTTTATGGATTCTAATATCTTGACTTTCGAAAGAACCAAAGAGAGAGACTCCTTATATATCCGCGCCAACTGAGTTCCCTGTGCATAAACTTTTCATAAGGGAACTCTTCAAGAAAATAAAAAATAACCAAAGATTTAGTCCAAGTCTATTTGAATTATAACAGGAAAAATTATCATGAAAAAACTTGTTTTGATTTTTGTTGTGGCATTATCTCATTCGGTGCTTGTGAGTCCAATTCAGAGATTCTCCAGAAGCCTGAACCGGAACCCGGTAATCAAGGAAATATTTCAAAAGAAGAACCTTTCCTTCGTCTAATGTCATTCAATATTCGCAACGAAGCTCCTGAGGATACGGGAGCCCAAACTTGGGAAGCCCGTAAAGGTCCCATCCTAAAAATGTGGCGCGAACTTAACCCTGACGTAATTGGTATCCAAGAATCACAGGACAAATTGGCAAAATACCTCATGGAAAACTTACGTGAATACGATTGTATTAGGGAGGGCCAAATGATTATGTATCGCAGGTCCCGTTTTCACCGTATTAACAGTGGAGTTTTTTGGCTTAGTGAAACTCCTGATATTCCAGAATCCGCAGGATGGGATACACGCAAACCCCGCAAAACAATTTGGATCCGTCTCCAAGATAAAGAAACCGGCAGAGAGTTCTCGTTCTACAATACTCACATGGACAATAAGGGTGTGGAAGCTCGTATTAATGGTGCAAAAGTCAACGTTGCACGAATGAAGGAGGAAGCCGGTGAAAGAGGGGCAGTGGTAATTGTAGGGGATATGAATGCGCGTTATGACAATCCCACATCGGCTCCGGCATTGGACGTTTTCGATACGTGGATGAAAGCAGCACGAACAACTGCTCCCCAAACTGACGACATCAATTCCTTCAATGGCTTTACTACATCGAGCCTTCTGAAAGGTGTCAGTTCACTCGATCATATCTTCTATCGCAATTTCACGCCGTTATGCTTTAAGACTGTCAATAAGAATTACGGTGTCCCCTATATATCAGATCATTACCCAATTTGTTTCGATTGTAAATTCATAGAAAAATAAAATTACACCCATTCTTATTGAGTTTGTTGCCTCCTAAATGGAAAGCACTTAAATATTTTATGTTTGTCCTCTTCATGATTTTCCTGTTATAATCCAAAATTTATTGGGATTATAACAGGAAAAATATCATTACCAACTTCGTTGTAAATTACGAACAGATTTAAAATTATAGAATCCCAAATGAACTTTCGTTGCTAACATCACAGTCCTTGTATGAGTGCTCTCAAAGTCAGTGTTCTCTCCCTTACGTCGAAATATATGGGTGTTGATTTGGAATGCCAATTATTTCGCATGCTACCCAACAGGTTACTAGTTCAAATGAGCGCAGCATCTACAACCGCCGACCAAAGGCCTTGTTTGTCCATACAGATATGCTTTGCAAGCATTTGATAGAATGGTGTCTGATCGTAGATAACATGCCATTGGATGTATGCAAGTTCAACCGTAGTTTTAGTAAGAAAACATATTACTCGTCCTTCCGACAAAGGCTACTGAATATCGCAGCAAGCTTGTTATTACGGATATATTACATGCCATTTGCTCATTGGATAAGGTCATTCGTAACTCTAACTTATCGAAAACTTTGGTCTGCATCCGAGTGTTTGGCTAGTTTTGTCAATGCAACGGATGCACGAACCGATATTTTAAATTTATTGTATTCCACATTCTCCAACATCTGATAAAGAAAAGCGAGTTCCCAACAATACGCATCAACCTCCAGCCGACCGATGGATTCTATCATCTCACCGTATATCGAATAAGGCAGAAAGTGCATTTCGGATTCGATTTTTGAAAAAATCGATACGGATTGTTTCTGGTGGTGGGGACGTGTTGTTCACTTCTCGAAACGCCAGGTTACGCGCCAGCGCCGGAGCGAGTATCTTCGCGTAGGGCTACAGCACGAAGAGCGGCACGCAGACTCGTATGAGGCTGCCGGCCAGCGCCCTTTACAGGAAAGTCGCGCGGTCGCTGTCGAACACGCCAACGAGGGGGGGCAACTGTGGGAAAAGACCGCCAGAAAGCAGGCGGTGACACGCAGGAAATCAACCCAGCCGATGCGTTCGCGTGCCGGAGCGCGGAGGCCGGGGAGTCGGTTCTTTATCGTCGGGGCGCCTAAAAGGTGTTGCGGCAGATCATCTGGAAGTCGCACTTGACCTTGGAGAGCGATTTTTCGAGGATCATCCGGGCCACCAGCACGCCCATCTGCCGGAAGTCGGTCGAGATGGTCGTCAGGCCGTTGAGGATGATCTCGTTGATCGGCGACTCGTTGTAGGAGATGATGCTGATGTCGCGGCCCACGCGGAAGTTCAGTTCGCGCGCCCGGCGCACCAGCTCGATCAGTCCCAGGTCGTACTGGCTGTTGAGGATCAGGTAGACCTCCTTTTCGCGGATGATCTCGGGGTGATCTCCGTGTGGAACTCCACGGCGATCCCGTTGTCGCGGCAGAAACGCTCCACGGCCTTGCCCACCGAGGCGTAGTAGAGGCTCGACGGAAGCGTCACGACGTTGAACCGGGAGCAGGTTTTGAGTTTCTTGAGCCCGTATCCCAGCCCTTCGTAGGCGTCGTTGGCGAAATCCTGATAGACGGCGCCGTAGTTGCCCGGCAGTTCCTTCATCCAGTGATCGACCAGAATGAGCTTTCGGTTGGGGATGCGCGTGAGTATCTTCAGCACCCGTTTCTGCGAGGCGGCGTCGAGCGGGAAGTGGGGCGTGATGACATAGTAGTCGAACAGGTCGAGATTCTCTTCGATGTAGTATTCCAGCAGTTCGACGTTCTGATTGTGGAGCCGGATGGTGATCTCGGCCGCGTCACCGATCTCCCCGGCGAACGAGTTGAAAAGCACCTGCTTGTAGTTGCTCAGCTTGTCGAACAGCACGAGGACGCTCATTTTTTCCGAGACCCCTGCGGCCGAAACATAGAATCCCTTGCCCTGTCTGGCGTCGATGAATCCCTTTGTTTCGAAGTATGGAGTAGGCCTTTTTGACGGTCTCCTTCGAGATGTCAAGCATGGCCGAGAGTTCGTTCATCGACGGCAACAAGCATCCTTCGGCATACTCGCCGCTGCGCACCAATGCTTCCACCTGCCCCACGATCTGTTTGTAAACTGGGACTTGGCTTTCATGATCTATTTTAATCGTTTCCGGCATGTTCTGTCATTAAAAAATGAAATAATAGTTGGTTTGTTCATTTTTTTGCGTATATTTGCACCACACCACACAACACTAATTGAAATAAAAACCACACCTCACAACTTTTATATTGTCGTTTTACAAAATATAAAAAAAAAACGCTAACCACTTTTTTAATGAAAAAACTTTCTTTTTCAGTTTCTCCAGCCTTTTGGCCATATCAGCCATCTCTGCACACTAATTAATCACTGACATGAAAAATGTGGTAGAATATAAGACTGCCAGAACTACAGAATATGCTCTATTAACTCAACCTATAATCAATGACAACCGCAACCGTCGGGAAGAAAACCCGAAGTACAAATGGGAGGTGCTGGCCCTGCTGTGGGTCGCCTATCTCCTGAACCAGGCCGACCGTCAGGTCTTCAACGTGGTGCTTCCGCTCATCCGCGAGGACCTGGGCCTGAGCGATGTGGCCATCGGCTCCATCGCCACGGTCTTCAACCTTTTCTACGCCGTGCTGGTGCCCATCGGGGGACTGGTGGGCGACCGTTTCAGCCGGAAATGGATCGTCACGGGCAGTATCCTCTTCTGGAGCGTCGCCACGATGTTCACGGGCCTCTGCAACGGCTTCCTGATGCTCGTGCTGATGCGGAGCGTCGCCACGGGAGGCGGTGAAGCCTTCTTCGCCCGGCCAACTACTCACTGCTGGCGCAGTACCACGACAAGACGCGGGCCTTCGCCATGTCGGTGCACCAGACGGCCTACTACATCGGCATCATCATCAGCGGCTATGCCGCGGGCTATATTGGACAGCTGTGGGGCTGGCGCAGCGCCTTCTACGTCTTCGGCGCCGTCGGCGTCGTGCACGGCGTCATCATGGCCGTGCGGCTGAAGGACAAGAAGGAGCCGGCTGCCGTCGCCGCCGCGTCGGCCGCGGAGCCCAAGCCTCGGTTGACGGAGGGCTTCCGTATGGTCTTCACCACGCCGACGGCCCTGATCCTCACCGTCTGCTTCGCCGGACTGATCTTCGTGCTGACGGGCTACCTTACGTGGATGCCGACCTATCTCTACGAGAATTTCGGCATGGACCTCGCGGGCGCCGGATTCCACTCGATGTTCTACACCCACCTGTTCGCCTTTGTCGGCGTGCTGCTGGCCGGACGCCTTTCGGACAAGCTCGGGAGCCTGCATCCCGCGTGGCGTATGGCCATGCAGGGCTTCGGACTGCTGGCCGCCGTGCCGTTCATCGTCCTGATGGGCAATTCGGCTACGCTGTGGGTCATCTATATCGGCTTTGCCGGCTTCGGCTTCGCCCGTGCGTTCTTCGACGCCAACACCTACACGGTGCTTTACGACGTCATCCTGCCCCGGTACCACTCCTCGGCTTCGGGCGTGATGATTATGACCGGATTCGCCATCGGCGCGCTGGCTCCGCTGGTGCTGGGTATGGTGAAGCAGGCCGCGGGGCTATCGTTCGGCATCTCGATGCTGGCCGTCGTGTGGCTCGTGTGCGGCGTGGTGATGCTTCTCGGAGCCAAATATTTCTATATGAGGGATTATAACAAGATCAGACATGAATAGTAACCAGAAAACCAGAAAAGCGAAAGCAGGTCTGCTGCTGATCGCGTCGCCCCGTTTCAAGACGCTGGGCGAAGGGCTCCGGCGGGGCACGTATGCCGAACGCAAGGACGCCGATGTGAAAAAGATACTTGCGACGATGGAATTCCTCGACGTTGTGTTCCCCGGGATCGTCTACGACAAGGAGGAGGCCGTGGAGGCTATGGACCGCTTCTACATGGAGAAGGTCGATTTCGTCATCGCCGAGTTCCTTTCGTGGTCCGAGGACTTCGCGTGGATCCGCTTCCTGCGCGACATGCCCGAGGTGCCGATCCTCTTCGTCAATGTCGCCAAGGACCACGTCTCGTTCCGGGACACGCTCGACGAGGACGACTTCATTGACTACCTCTGCGCCGGAACGCTCGTCGGATCGCTCGAAGCCTCCGGGTCGGTGCCCCGCACGGGACGCCGGCACGTGAAGGTCGTGATGGGTTCGCGCGAGGAGGTCACCGGGCAGATCCGCCTCTTCGCTTCGGCGGCCCGCGCCCGCGCCATCCTCCGCCAGTCGAACCTGGGGCTGCTGGCCAACTACAACGAGGCCATGTGGTCCACCTACATCGACCCGTACGACTTGTTCACCAAGCTGGGGCCCGAAATCCGCTTCCTGCCCTATTCGACCTACGGCGAGATGATCGACGCCGTGAGCGACGAGGAGTTGCAGGCGTACTGCGGCGAGCTGACCTCGCGCTACAAGATGATGGACGACGTGGCGCGCGACAAGTTCGAAGCCTCGGTGCGCGCCTCGATCGGCTTGCAGAAGATGGCCGAGCGGTCGGACATCGACGTGATGGTCTTCAACGACATCGACCGTGCCATGTTCGAGCTGGTGGGCCTGCGGGCCGGATTCTACCACCCGTGGTTCAACGAGAACTGCTCGGTGCTGGTTCCCGAAGCCGACATCGGCGCGGGTTTGATCACCTATCTGCTGAAGCTGATCTCGGGCAAAAACGTCAACTTCCTCGAACCGTTCCACATCGAGAGCGACTACGGCACCTTTGCGGGCGGTCATGCGGGTCCGAATGACCACAACGACCCGGCCTGGCAGCAGAACGTGGTTATCGCCCGCGACGTGCGCTTCGCCAAGACGTCCTACAAGTACGCCGGTGCTCCGTTCGCCTGGTACCGCATCTCGCCGGGACGCAAGACAATGGCGCAGCTGGTGGAGTGCGACGGACGCTACAAGCTGGTCGCCACGCTGGTCGATTCGCTCGAAGGCGATCACATCCTGGCCACCTATTCGCACAGCATTTTCCGCCCGGTGGTTCCCGTGGAGCGTCTCTTCGAGAGAGATCCTGAAGATCGGCACCACGCAGCATTTCGCCATCGTTGACGGCGACTACCTGCGCGAGCTGGGCATGTTGGCCGAGATCATGGACTTCGAATATCACGAAATTATGAATTAACCCTATAAAACCGTATTTCTATGAGTTTCATGTACAACCCCTTTCCGTATGACGACCCCCGCGCCGTCAACCGTCCGGCACTCCCGAAGAAGACCGTCGGGGCGGTCGTCGCCGGAACCTCCAAGGCTGCCGCCGCCCTGGCCGGGGAGATCGCTTCCCGCCTGAAAGCCGCGCCCGGCAAAAACGTCGTCGTCGGGTTCGACGGCTACGCCACGGCCGACTGGACGCGGATGGTCAACCTGCTCTCGCAGCAGCTGCTGGGTAAAGGGATCGGAGTGGACGTAGCGGCGTTTACCGAGGTGCTCAAATCCGAGCGGGAGATCGCCGACATGATCAACCCCAATCTGGAATGGGACACCTCGAAGGACCCGTCGCTGCTGTTCGGTCGCCTGATCGAGCGCGGTTACGAGGATCTGTTCGACGCGTCGAAATTCGCGGCGTTCAAACAGCGCCTCGAGGTGCTCCGGGCCCCTGCTGCCGCCGGACGTGTGCTGTTGGTCTACGGCAGCGGATGCCTGGTCGAGGAGGTGCGCGGACTCTATGATATCAAATGCTATTTCGACGTAACGCCCAAGGAGGCGATCCTCCGCATCCGCCGCGGCCAGTTCGCCAACCTCGGCGACAAGGTGGCCGCTCCGGCCAACCGGGTGATTCGCCGCTGCTACTACGCCGATTTCGAGATGGGTGTGCGCCACCGCGGCAAGCTGCTGCGCGGCAAACTGCTCGACTATTACATGGCTTCGGACCGTCCCGACCATATCCACATGATTCCGATGGAGGCGCTGTCCGACATCTTCCGGTCGCTGGCCTGCTATCCGTTCCGCTGCAAGCCGGTCTATCTCGAGGGCGTGTGGGGCGGCACTTATGTCAAAAAGCTGCGCAATCTGCCCGACACGATGCGCAACTGCGCATGGGTCTTCGACCTGATCCCGATGGAGGTGTCGATCGTCGTCGAGGCCGGGGACGAGAAGATCGACTTCCCCTATTTCTCGTTCGTGCAGAAGGAGGGCGAAGCCATCATGGGCCGGCCGTGCGTCGAGAAGTTCGGCGGCTACTTCCCCATCCGCTTCAACTACGACGATACGTTCCACAGCAACGGAAACATGTCGATCCAGGTGCATTCGGGAGCCAAATACAACCAGGAACATTTCGGCGAACTGGGCCGTCAGGACGAGAGCTACTACGTGGTGGTGGCCGGACAGGACGCCAAGACCTTCGTGGGCTTCCGTGACGATGCCGACACCGAGCAGTTCATCCGCGACATCAAGCTGGCCGACACCGAATACAAGCCCGTGGATTACCTGAAATACGTCAGCTACGAGGATTCGAAACCCGGCTTGCAGGTGATGATTCCCGCCGGGACGGTCCACTCGTCGGGCCGCAACCAGGTGGTTCTGGAGATCGGCAGCCTTACGATCGGCTCCTACACCTACAAACTCTACGACTACCTGCGCGCCGACCTCGACGGCAAGCCGCGCCCCATCCACACGTGGCACGGCGAACGGACGCTGGCCTACGAGCGCACGACCAGCTGGGTGCGCAATAACATCGTCCAGCAGCCCCGCACGGTGCGCGAGGGCGACGGCTGGGCCGAGAAGATCGTCGGCGAGCACGATTTGCTCTACTTCACGCTGCGCCGCCTCGAATTCGAGAAACGCATCGAGGACGACACCTGCGGCAAGTTCCACGTGCTGACGCTCGTGGACGGCGAACGCATCCGCATCCGTTCCGTCGCACAGCCCGAACGCTATTTCGATGCCGAGTATATGGATATGGTCGTGGTTCCCGCGGACATGGGCCGTTACGTGATCGAGAACCTCCGCACGGAACCCATCTGCGTCCACAAAACGATGCTGAAAGATGGGTTCGACAAGGAATAGCTGCCGCCTGCTGCTCGATGTCGGGGGAACGTTCCTCAAATCGGCTGTGGCGGACGCCGCCGGGCAGCTTCTGTCCGGGTCGGAGTTCAGTTGTCCGATTCGTTCGGAGGGTTCCCGCGAGGAGATCGAAGGCTCCCTGGCCGCTGCGGTGGCCCGGGGCGCGGCCTTCGCAGCGGAGCGGGGCATGGAGCTCGCCGGCATCGGCATCGCCATTCCCGGACCGTTCGACTATGCGGCCGGCGTCTCCCGCATGACGCACAAGTTCCGCAGCATCTGCGGCGTCGATCTGCGCGGCGTGCTGCACGCGATGCCCGGCGTTCCCGCCGATGCGGAGATCCGTTTCATGCAGGACGTGAACGCCGCGCTGGCCGGGGAGATCGCCCGGGGCAACGCCGCCGGATACGGCGCCTCGGCGCTCGTGTCGCTCGGCACGGGGCTGGGCTTCGCCCTGAGCCGTGACGGACGGGTGCTGTGCAACCCGGCGGGCGGTCCGAAGGTGGTGATCTTCAACCTTCCCTACCGCGACGGCATTTTGGAGGACTACGCTTCGAAACGGGGATTCCTGCGCATCTACGGCGAGCTTGCGGGCCATACGGACCCGGCGCTGACGGTGGCCGATCTGGGCCGCATGGCCGGAGGGGGGATGCCCGGGCCCGCGAGACCTTCGCAACGGTCGGGGCATCCTTGCCGCGGCGCTCCGCGACCTGCTCGTCGAACACGGCGTCGAATGTCTCCTGCTGGGCGGTCAGATTTCGCGTTCGTTCGCCCATATGGAAGCGGCCCTGCGCGACGGACTGCGCGATGTCGCGGGGCTGACCCGCATCGCACCTGCGGAGCATATCGGCGAAGCGGCTTTCTACGGTCTGCTGGCCCAGGCGGACGGCTCGTGCTGACGGGCGGGCGTTGCGGAAAACCGTTCATTCGTGCGATTGTCACCGACCGGCATTCCGAGATGCTGATTTTGCCGTGTAACGGCACGAAGCTCTTCCCTTGAAGGACGTGTTTGGGATGGGGCCGGATTTGTATACGCGGCCAAAGGCCGCGGGAACGGTGTTCCGAAACGGCGGGCATATCGAAGTATATGATTGCCTTCATTTCTTTATCTTTGCAGGAGAGGCGACCGCCTCTCCTGTTTTCGAATCGCAGAGACCATGACTGAGAAACATCGCAGATTCCTCGGCCCCGTCGTGGAGATGCGCAAATTGCATGACTCCGCCGAGCAGCGCATCGTGCACAGCGCCGAGATGCTCGACCGCAAGTCGCTGGCATCGGTCGGTGACACCACGGGCGAGAGGTTGACGGCCCTGCTGACCGAGACCAAAGCCCACACTCCGGAGGAGCTGGCCGCCAATGTCGCCCGTATCGGGGAGTTGCTGGGGCGGTTCGCGCTCTACGTTCCCGCACGGTTTACGGACGATCCGGCCGAGCAGGCGAAATATTGGGCCGTCCGTTCGGGCATCTTCCCGGCGGTGGGCGGCAGCCGTCCCGCCGGGACCACCTGCCTGATCGAGGACGTTGCTTTCCACATCGAGGACCTGCCCCGCGCCACGGCCGAATTGCAGGCGCTGATCGCCCGTCACGGCTACGACGCCTGCATCTACGGGCATGCCCTCGAAGACAACTACCATTTCATCATCAACCAGTCGTTTTCGACCCCGGCCGAGGCGGCGCGCTACGAGGCGCTGATGAACGACGTTGTGGAACTCGTCGTCGGCAGGTACGACGGCTCGCTCAAAGCCGAGCACGGCACGGGGCGCAACATGGCGCCCTTCCTCCGCCGCGAGTGGGGCGACGACGCCTTGGCCGTGATGCGGGCCGTCAAGGAGTTGTTCGACCCTGCGGGTCTGTTGAACCCCGGGGTGATCTTCAACGATGCCCCCCCCCGCTGTCACCCCTCCCATTTCAAACTCCTGCCGCTGATCGATCCCCTGATTGACCGCTGTATCGAATGCGGGTTCTGCGAGGTGAACTGCCTGACGTGCGGGCTGCTCCTCTCGTCGCGCCAGCGCATCGTCGTGCGCCGCGAGATCGCCCGGCTGAAAGCCTCCGGCGAGAATCCGCGCCTCGTGCGGGAGCTTGAACGCGGCTATCGTTACCCCGGGGAGCGGACCTGCGCCGGGGACGGGCTCTGCTCGACGAACTATCCCGTGGGAATCAATACGGGAGAACAGACCTACGCCCTGCGCGCGTTGCGGGTGCCGCCGGGGAGTCTGCGGCCCGCCGTTTCACCGGGCTGAAAAACATCCTGCGCCCCGTGCTGACGCTGGCCGACACGGTGCACCGGGTTTTCGGCCCCCGGACGATGACCGCTGCCGCGAAGGGGCTGCATGCGCTGGAGCTTCCCCAATGGCTGCCCTCGATGCCGCGGGCCTATCGGATGCCGCGGGCCTATCGGATGCCCGAAACGCTGCGCACGGCGTCCGCGCCGGAACCGGACAAGGTGGTCTATTTCCCGAGTTGCATCAATCAGACGATGGGTCTCGCCCGCGACCCCCAGTCGCGGAACCGCTGGCCGAAAAGATGGTCGCGCTGCTCCGCAAGGCGGGTTACGAGGTGGTCTTTCCCGAGAACATGGAACGTCTCTGCTGCGACACAATCTGGGAAAGCAAGGGCATGGCCGACATCGCCGACCGCAAGACCGCCGAGTTGGAAGAGGCGCTGGCCGGTGCTGTGCGACCAGAGCCCCTGCCTGCACCGCATGCGCGAAAAGATCGGCCGCATGAAACTCTACGAACCGGCGGAGTTCATCTGGACCTTCCTGCGCGACCGGCTGGAGTTCCGGCCCTGTCGCCGTGCATGTCACCTGTTCGATGCGCCGCATGGGGCTGTCCGGGGTGATCGTTTCGCTGGCGCGGCTGTGTGCCGACGAGGTGGTGGTGCCCGAGGAGGTTGCGGATTCACGCACCCCGAGGTCAACGCCTGGGCCCCGCGCAAACTGCGGCCCGTCATCAAACGCTCGGGCGTGAAGGCGGGTTATTCGAACAACCGCACGTGCGAAATCGGGCTTTCAGCCCGTTCGGGCGTGCCCTACGTCTCGATCGTCTACATGGTAGATGCCTGCACGACACAGAAAGCCCCCGGAGCCTAAGCTTCGGGGGGCTTTTTTCAGATCAGCAGTTCGTAGTCGATGCGCCACACGCCCGTCTCCCCGGGAAAGCCTCAAAATAAGAAACTGATTTGAGTGTGGGATTGTGATTGCACGAATTGCTTGGCGTGATTCCATTGTATGTCAAAATCACAAGTCGAACCATGTTTGGGGAGTGTTACAATAAAGCATAGGAAAAGAAGAGATAGAAATATTCTTTAAATAAAAGGTATTCACACCGTTAAATTGATAACTTTATATTCTTTGTATCATGATATTCGTCTTTATATCTTTCATTAAATATTAGTTGTAGTACAGACTTTTTCAATAGAAATTAATATTCTAAACGATAGCATTTTCATGTCTATTCAAAAGGATAACGGTGATATTGAACTATTTTTTTACATTAATAGTGAGATAATTGAATAGGAAGTAGTTTTAAATTCTGTAAATAATAATTGATTTTTATTATTGTGGTGGGAACAAGAATTACGCCATACGTGTACTAAATAATCAGTTGACAATTATTTACTTTTAGAAAACATTGCTCTGTTCAGCATTAGTTCTGACGACTCTTGCCAGATGTTCGGATAATAGTACAAACAGCAATAGTTCCGCTCTTTCGATTTCAGTTAACCGAAAGACTGAAGAGCCATTGACGGTTTATCTTATCGGAGGTAGTACCCAGTCCATCGATGTAGTTTCGAGCGGAGAATGAATATTGACGTTTAGCGATGAAGGGGCTAAATACATGATGCCATCCCAAAATCGAACCTAACGAAGACAGGAGACAGATTTATTTCGATATCGAGCCGAGTACTACGGGCCGTAATGCAACCGTTACGCTTACAGCAGAGAGTCTTCTTGATGGTTTTCTCACAAGAACCCGCAATATGATTAAGATCGTGCAGAAGAGAGGTACGATTTGATAATTTAGTCATTACATCTTTGTATAAGAGAATAAGCAACAGCATACAAGGGGCTTTTTTTAATTTGTTACATTTAAATATTCAGTTTTAATAACCAATATAAGATAGGCAGATTTTTTGAAATCGGAAAATTAAACTGCTTACTATTTAAAAAATAGGATGATTACACCTGACTGATATGAGATTTTCTAATAAACATCCGCAAATATCATTCTTTTTTGTGTAAATTGGGTATAAGTTGCGGCCGTTAATTTTTGTCTCGTTTCCGTTTTTGATATATTCATACAATATAGCACGGCCTTCATTAACATACCGACGAATGATATCGCGTTGTGCCGCAATACACAGATAGGAAATATAGGTTTTCATACACCTTTGGCTAATATTCATTGGTCATACACCACTTGTCCCCTTTCCAATGGTTTATCGCTTGCAAAGCGATTGCCATTTATCTCACTCTAAAAGACGCATTTTACTGAACGTTTACGAGCCATCTGATCTATTTCTAACGAATCTATGACTTCCATTTCGTCTCCTGTTTACCCAACAAATTTAGGGAATTTGCATTAAAAAACGACTACTCAGTTCCTGTCTGCATCAATTTTTTTCTTTCTTTTTCTTGTTTAGTAATTTTTATCACTATATTTGCATTACATCACACCACACCACACTGCTGCATAACAAACTACTAATTATAAAAATTATGACTAAATTCTTAATCCTCTTGTTTATGTCATTTACCGGAATGTCATTCGCCCAAAAGAAACCTTATTCGGTAACATGGCAACAATTTAATGTTCATACACCTCCGCTTCTACAAATCGGGGAGCTTGCCACTAAACCTGCCGACGGTACAGGCAATTCCCGATGGTCGGTCGGTTGTGAGACCCTTGACCGTGACTATGCAGACTTTTCCAAATATAAACAATACGTTGGAGAGCTCGGTGTCGGCTATGCCCGCATCCAAAGTGGATGGGCTAAATGTGAACAAGAAAAAGGGAAATATGATTTCGCATGGCTCGACAAAATCGTTGACGGACTCAATGAGGAAGGAGTTCGCCCATGGATGTGCCTCTGCTATGGCAATCCCATTTACGGTGTAGACCGTAATTTGGGAGCCGGACTCTTTATAAAGGAAGAGGTGATGAAAGCCTGGTGCAAATATGTTCGAGAAACCGTCAAACACTACAAAGGCAGGATTGCCATGTGGGAAATATGGAACGAACCCAACTTGCGCAGTAAAAACAATCCCGAATATTATGCAGAAATGCTCATTCGCACGGCCGAAGAAATTCGCAAGATCGACAACGAGGCTGTAATCCTTGCATTCGGACTTTCCGGTATGCCACTCGGCTGGACCAAATCCGTCATGGATATTGTCAAAGAGCGTAAAAACTCCATCTCATCAACTACGTCAGCTATCACCCCTATTATCCCAATCCCGACACTGCGACTACCGATATTCTGGCACTCCGGAAATTAGTGAAATCCTACCCGAAAAAATCGATATTTTTCAGGGAGAAACCGGTTGTCCGAGCATCCTCGAATACGGTCATGCCATGAATCACTGGGAGTGGAGCGAATACAAACAGGTGAAGTGGGATTTGCGCCGTATGGCCAATGATTTCAACTTAGTCATTCCCTCCTCGATTTTCACCATGGTAGATCTCCAGTACGAGAATATGCTCCAATCGTTCGGACTGATTCGGATGAACCTGCGAAAAAGCGTGGTTTACAAACGTCCTGCATTTTACGGTGTGCGTCATATGGCCAACTTGCTGACGACAGAGGTATTCCCTGAAAGAACTTACGCTGGAATCCAGCTATTCAGACCGGGAGATTTCGTTAGTCGGTCTTGCAGACAAAAACGGCAAAACAATAGGTGCCATGCTCTGGTTCAGCGACCAGATACCTACAGACCAACTCGAGAGAGAACTCGTCAGCCTGACAATCGACGGCCTTTCGCTCAAAGAGGCTGTATATGTAGAACCGATTACGGGACGCATATATGACTTGTCCTGCGTTATTCTCCGAGGTGGAATGTCCGGAGGGAAAATTCGTTTTTCTAGACTTCCATTGTGGGACAGCCCGATTTTCATCATGGAAAAATCCTGCGTTCCTTTCAAGCCCGGAAAGGAATAGCCCGTTAATTTGAAGGACTCTGTGATGAGAAAGCGCAACGGACTGACCAGTTGCGAGACTTTCCGGTTTTTTCTCTCAAAACCCATCTAAAATCAATAACCAAATGATGCAAAATGACTTAAGAAATTCCTACGATCTGAGTAGCCTCCTCTGGATAGTTGCGGTCTTATTGGCTGTATTATTCTCAGCCCCGGCTATAGCAGGGGGGAATAGTGTAGATTCGCCACAGCAATCAGCAATTCCCGATAAAATCACCATCAAGGGAACTGTCGTCGACAAGAACTCGTTGCCTGTTGCCGGAGCTACTGTCGTAGCCAAAGACCGACCAGCATTGGGTGGCACCGTAACCGATCACAAGGGACATTTCACTTTCGCAGCCCCGCTCGGAACCATACTCCAAATTTCTTTTGTTGGCTATGCTCCCGAGGAAAAAGCAATTGATGCGCAAACAGAATGGATTATTACGTTACAAGAAGATAACAATGTCATCGATGACATTGTGGTCGTTGGATATGGCGTACAGAAAAAGAATCAGTTATCGGCGCCATTTCACAGGTAAAAGGCGACGAGCTGGTCGATTCGGGTACAACCAACCTCAAAAATGCTTTGGCTGGCAAGGTATCGGGCATGTCAGTCATCTCTTCCAGCGGTGCCCCGGGCGAAATCGACTCCCAGACATCGATTCTTCTCCGAGGCCTGTCAAGCTGGAAAGGCAACAGCCCATTGGTTATGGTCGATGGCATTGAACGAGATATGGCCTCACTCTCCCCAATGAAGTTGCATCCATTTCCGTTTTGAAAGATGCTTCAGCAACAGCTGTTTATGGTTCAAAAGGGGCCAACGGTGTAATCCTCATAACGACCAAAACCGGCGTCAAGGGGAAACCAAAATTCAAAGTTAACGTAGAATACAGCGCAAACACCCCGATGTTTCCCGTCGAACATGTCGATGCCCCCACAATCATCAACATGGCGAATATCGCTTACCGGAATGCAGGCTCATTCGGTTCGCTCTATTCCGACGATATTATCAAGCAATATGCCGACCAATCCAATCCGCTCCGTTATCCTGACGTGAATTGGTATGAATTGATGACCAAAGATTTTTCATCAAGTGTCAACGCCGATTTCAGTATGGTCGGAGGTTCGAACAAGGTACGCTATTATATCGGGGTCGGATATGTTCACGACGGCTCAATTCTAAAAGAAGTAACCAAAGGCACCAACTATCAATACGATAAGTTCAATTACCGTGTCAATCTGGACTGGGATATCACCAAATCAACTTCTTTATCATTCAAATTCGGAGGTGCTACGCAAATCAGTCGTAGACTTAATTCAACGGAAACATCCTCTACTCTGTTCTCGACAATGTACCAAGCACCCTCTGTAAGTTATCCTGCTTATTATCCAGCCTGGGCTCTCGGATACTACCCGGATCCCGATTATCCCACGGCTGAAGAAATACGTATTGCCGACAATCAGGGTTGCGTCTATGAGAACCCCTATTCGTACCTCATGGATGCGGATTATCGCTCGACAATGACCAATCGCCTGATGACGGACGTAATCCTGAAACAGGACCTCAACTTTATTACCAAAAGGACTCTCTTTTTCTGCAAAAGTAGGTCTTACAAGCAACTATTCCCGAATAGCCAAACAAGCCGATCAGCAGCAACTCCGTTGGGATATCGTATGGGATGCAGTAGATTTGGGCAACCCCCAGGTTTGGCGCTGGGAAGGAAACTCCAACTATGTATACAACGAAAAACCGTATGCAGTCACCCAGAATAACTCACCAAGCGGAATAGAATTTATCTCCTATTACGAGGCTTCGCTCAATTATGCACGTAAATTTTCCAAAAAACACAATGTAACAGCGCTCGCCCTTTATAATCAACGACAGGTCAACTCCGGCAGCTCATTCCCGAAGCGCAATCAATCTTTTGTCGGTCGTCTGACTTACGACTACAAGGGCAAGTATCTCTTTGAAGCGAATCTGGGAGTCACCGGCAGCGAACAATTCGCCCCGTCGAACCGCTACGGCGTATTCCCGTCAGGCGCCGTCGGGTACTACATCTCCAAAGAACCGTTCTGGCAGAAAGCAATGCCTTGGTGGAGTACAATGAAAATTCGTTATTCGAACGGTTGGGTAGGAAGCGATGCGTCGAGCGCTCAATGGCTCTATTATTCCGCATGGAAAAAAGACGGCAACTATATCAAGGAGGATGGTATAGCCAATTTAGAGGCCAAGTGGGAAACCGCACACAAACAGGACCTCGGCATCGAGATGGGATGGTTGCAGAATACCCTGACACTCAACGTAGACTTCTTTGACGAAACACGCGAAGACATCTTCCTGCCCCCAATCGTTACGATGTTCGTGGGAGGTGTAGGATACAAAGAGGTCAACATGGGCGCCGTAAAAAACACGGTATGGAAATCGAACTCAATTACAGCAACTCAACGCGCAACGGATTCCATTACAACGCCGGAGTTATGTTTGGCCTCAATGAAAACCGAATTACTCGGTTCAATGATGCACCATACATTCCAGCTTATCAAAAACAGTCAATACACAATATGGCGCTCCTCGCACCGGTAATACACTTATTGACGACAAATATTTCAATAGTATTGACGAATTGCATGGTTATCCGCTCTATACCAAAGAGTGGACGAATATCACCCGGGTATCTACAAGTTCCTGGATTATAAACCTGACGGCATTATCGATATAACGGATCTGCATACGCTCGACGGCTCCACATACGCCCCCGTAACCTATTCCTTCAACTTGGGATTCTCTTACAAAGGGCTGACGTTCAAAACCCTGTGGACTGGCACTATCGGCAAATACATCAACTATCGCAGAGCCTCCATTATTCCATTCTACGCGGGCGATCTTGTCGTGCATGCGGCACATCTTAATTATTGGCGTCCCGACAACCACAACTCGGACATCCCCGCCTTATCGTTCAACGATCAAATGTACGCATGGAGTGGAGGAACATCGAAATATCCGGGCTACGATCTCGCTCTGCCCGGTTACACATGGCGCAAGTCGGATTATCTGACGATCAAGGAGGTAATGCTTGCCTATAAGTTCAGCGGTTCAAAAATCAAAAGGGCGTTAGGAGTAGAATCATTGGGCGTTACACTCTCTTGTAACAATCTCTGGACTTTCTTCAATTCCAGCTTGAAAGATACCGACCCGCAGCGACTTACTACTGCTTCAAATTACTATCCGACTATGCGGATACTCAAACTTAGTGTCAACCTCGCATTTTAAAAGCCGTGAAAAATAATATTTTACATACAATCAAACTGACCGCCTTATATGGTGTCGCCGGGATAATGGCAGGCGGATGCAGTTACCTCGGTGTCGATCCGGAACTCGGATTGACGCAGGATGAGGTCTTCGAAACCTACAAAAACTACAGGAGTTATTTTGACTGGGTATACGAATCAAACGGTGGAAAGAACATGGAGCGCATCCATATCTCATTCCCATTCTATTACGACCTGTTCCAATCCCGCACTTTTTCCTGGTACCAAGCCACCGATGCTGTTGACTGCGGTTTATTAGGAGTTTCTCAATTGAATTTCAAGCAGGGTATTCTTTCGCAAGAGCTCATCGAACAATTGACATTCGATGTGAGTAAGGCCGATTATAAGCCCATCGTCAAAGCGATGTTCTCTATTATTCGCCGTTGTAACATTGCAATCCAGAACATCGACTTGTGTAAAAAATGCCACCGAAGAGGAGCGAAACGATTTATTGGGACAGGCATATTTCCTACGCGCCTACGCTCACTTCACGCTCAGCCGGCAGTTCGGAGGAATGCCGTATATCGATCACACGCTCGAAGCCGGGGACGAATGGGATCTACCCCCGTTTATCGAACCACGAAGCCTTTACACGGGTCGCCGAGGATTTTTATACGGCTTACGAATATTTCAAAGCCGCCGGTATTTTGCGCCGGAACTCCGCAGCGGATCTTGCCAGCAAGAAGTTACTCGAACCGGCAGGCGCAGCTGCCCTCGGATTACGGGCCCGCGCCCTGCTCTATGCCGCCAGTCCACTCAGCAACAAAAATGGTATCGAAGACTGGAAAGCCGCGGCGACCGCAGCAGCCGAAGCGCTGGAGATAGCCGACGAAGCCGAATTCGACCTGCTCCCGAAAGAGAAGTATACGCAAAATTTCGTGGGGACGGAAACTACCAACGAAACCATCTGGGGCTGGAGTTATCAGACTAAACAAAACCATAAGAATTTCATGGGAATACTTTGTTACCCACAATCATATCGTGCCGGTGCGGGAGGCAATTGTCCCACTCAAAACTTCGTAGACCGTTTCGAAACTCTCGACGGTGATCTACTCATTACGGAAGAAGATCGCAGGGCTGCAATCGAGGCCGGACATTACAATGAACAGAATCCGTATGCCAACAGGGATCCGCGGCTGAACCTCTTTATCGTGCACGATGGCTCGACACAAACTTACGTAAAAGGTCTGAAAAAAGGTGCTGCCGTCAATATCCATTATAATCCAGAAACGAAAACATATCCGACGACCAACATCTCAAATACAAACTTGACATTCGGCATTGCCTGGGGCAGCAAGGACAATGATAAAAACGGCTATTCGAATACAGGCTATTACTGCAACAAATATTGGTACGGACAACTCGGTTCCAAAAACACTACCAGCATCTGGCATATCGACCCGTTGCTGCGGGTAGCTGATCTCTACCTCATGTACGCAGAAGCCGTCAACGAAGCTTACGGTCCTCGGGTACGGCTGAAAATTATCCGTTGACAGCCCGCGAAGCTTTCGACATCGTTCGCAAGCGTATCGGCATGCCTCGCGTAAAATCCACCGTCGGACAAGAGGAATTCAGACTGCGAATTCAGAATGAACGCTGCGTGGAACTGGCTTACGAAGGACACCATTATTATTATGATATACGTAGATGGAAAACAGCTCCGGAGGTCATGTCCAAAACACTGTACGGCATATATATTGAGTCCGTTCCGGTAAGCGAAGAGCATCCTATCGGACGCAAATTCGAACGCCGTCCCTTACCCAATAACCGGCAATCAACATGGAAAGATTATATGTATTATTTCCCCTTTCCGGATTCCGAGATGTACAAGTTGAAAAACTTCGTGAATTACGAGTGGAAATAATTAAAACATAACAAGCATGAAAAAATATATAGTTTTCTTGTTCCTGATTCTGACAGTTATTTTGACTATCTGTCCAATTTTCGCTGCAGAAACAGAAAGGAGAGATTCCACCGCCAATTTCCCATGGGCACAACAACGCTCCTATTACCAGACTACCGGCAGTTTCCTCACAATTGGTGAAGAAGAACTTGAAAGAAGGACACTCGGCGATTTGCGAAACAGGCTCACCGGTATGATGCCTGCCATCAGTGTTCAGGAAAAGGCAGGCGACTTTTGGTCGTCAAGCTATCAGTCTCCGAATTTGAACAGTTCTTCATTTCAGGTCTTCCTTAGAGGCTCTGGCAATCAAGTGTGTATCGTCGACGATATCTATATTCCGTTTGGTCAAGTACAGCTTGACCCGAACCAGATTGAGTCCATCACGGTTTTGACCGATATTCTCGACAAGGCGAAATACGGTCCGATGGCATCGGATGGAGCCCTGTTGATTCGCACCAAAAAAGGCGGATACAACACCCCGATGCAGATTCACGTGGATATGGAAGGCGGCATCGGTATTGCCGACCGCATTCCTGAATGGGTAAATGGTATTGAATACGCCCGGATGAATAATGCCGCGAGGGCAGTTTCGGGATACTCTCAGCTTTATTTGCCGGAAGCGCTCGAAGGATTCTCCCAAAAAGACCCCTATGACATGAAATATCCCAATGTGGATTACAAATCGCTAATGTTGAAAGAAACATTGCCCCTTTCACGCGTAGGTGTCAATTTCAACGGAGGCGGAGACCGTGTCAAATACAATTTCTCATTCAACGGACTTTACTCCGGGGATATCGTCAAGAACAGTGCCTCCAATGACTACAGCAAACTAAATGCTTCTGCAAGTCTGACGGCCAAAGTCGGAAAATACATCGAAGTAAGCGCTGACTTCAACACATTGCTCTCTTTCCGTCGAAAAGGCCGTACCTCCTGGTATAATTATCGTTCGGTACCGGCCGTCGCTTTTCCTTTGACATTAGGCCAAAGTCTCGGCGATGACGGTGCACGTCTGAACACGCCCATTTACGGAGTATCGCGTACATTCACACAGAACTATTACGCTTTGGGACTCGAGGGAGGCTTCAATACGGAACGCAACCGAACCGGTATGCTCAACACGTCCATCGACTTAGACCTTTCATGGCTCATCAAAGGCCTTAAGTCCAGGACATTGCTCGGACTGACCCAATTCGTACGAACGACTATAGGCAAAGAGGAAGATTATTTGGGCTATTACTGGACTTCTCAAGATGGTATCGGCGCTATTTCGACTCACACCGGCACCAAAAAATCCGGGAAAAGCATATTGAGTAGCTATACAATGCAAAGTCTGTCGTTTTATGAACGTCTTTCCTACGATTGGGCGGCAAATGGCCACAAGATAGCGGCAGGAGCAACTTTCGTCATGAACGACAACACCAATAAAAGTAACGATAATTATCAACGTCAATTGTATGTAACGGCCGACATTTCATATGCCTACACCGATAAATATATCGTTGAATTCGTGGCTCAGTATGCGGGTTCCTCCCGCTTCAACAAAGATAACAGATTCGCATTCTTCCCGTCAGCCGGTCTGGCATGGGTAATATCCAAAGAGAACTTCATGCGTGACATCCGGTGGATTGACAATCTCAAACTGCATACACAAGTCGGTCTGATCGGCGAAACCGACATTTTCGGCGCTCCCTATCTTTATCAGTCTGATTACAGCGCTGCGACAAACGGCATGTGGCTCGGTGCGAATTCCAAACAGGACAGTTGGTTTGGTACCAACCGTTACGTAACACAATACGTTACTATGAATCGCTTGGCCAATCCCGATCTGGGATGGGGCAAACTTTTCCAGGCGGATCTGGGTCTCGATTTTGATTTCCTACAGGCATTCTCTTTTAGCGCTAATTTCTATTATCGCCAATCCACCAACCGCATAGTCAATATTTCGGACCAACTTCCGGCGATATTCGGCCTGCGTGGAAGCGATCTTTATAAAACTATACCAAAGAGCATCTGCAAGGGGCCGATTTCTCTCTGAACTACGCCCGAACATTGGGCGATTGGTATATCTCCGCCGGTGTAAACGCTTCGACATGGAAAATCGTCAGCGACCGACTAACGAATGATGAGTATATTTACGACTATCAAAAACGTACCGGCACGACAGTGGACTCGTACTGGGGACTGAAATGTATTGGCAAATACGAAACTCATGAGCAAATCAGTTCGCTGCCGGCATATACTTCAGACTTGCAAATTGGAGATCTAATCTATGCAGACATTAACAATGACGGTCAGATAGACACGAACGATCGGATTATTTTAAGTCACACGCTTCCTCGCATGAACTATGCAATCAATTTGGGATTCGGATACAAAAATTTCGAAATACAGATTGTGGGAACAGGAGCAGCCTTCTTTCAGACCCCTATGACCAACAGCTATTTCTGGAATGGCTGGGGTGACGGCAATTACTCGGCTTTCGTCCGCGACAATATCGGCGGTGACTATCCTCGGCTGGCATACACTAAATCGAGCAATAACTTTGTACAATCCGATTTCTGGCTCCGCGACGGCGGATGGTTCAAAATTCAGGATGTGGAGCTGGCCTACACGCTGCCTTTCAAACAAAATAATAAAGTCGGCATTAGAAATATCCGTTTCAGTTTGAAAGGACAAAATCTCGCAACTATCTCTAAAATCAAAGATGTCGATCCCGAATCAATCGATGCGGGAGTCACTGGTTATCCTCTATTCAGAATCATTACGGCCGGAATTAAATTCAATTTCTAACGGTTCTCTAAAAGCTATACCATGAAAAGAAAAATATATCTACTCGTACTGTCGGTAACCGCCGGATTTATGAGTGCCTGTACCTTTCTCGACCCGCTTCCCAACGGTAGCTACAATGATGAAAATTTTGAACTTTATCCAGAGTTGCTACGCGGATTCGTAGATGTTGTCTACAATGAACTCCTGCCAGAAACATATCTCGACAATTATTACATACCCATGTCCTGCGCGACAGACGATGCTATTTACAGTTCTCCGACGGCCGCATGGCGCATATTCTCTTCCGGTTCGGCAAAAATGTTGTCGAATCCTTTCGATACTAAATGGCGGGATAATTACCGCGCAATCAATTATCTGAACATGTTTCTTGAAAACGATCGCGGCTACAATACGCGGTATATGGTTGCAGAAGACTCTGACCTCGCATTGCGCAATTGCCTGCAAGGCAGTGCTTACGGACTCCGTGCGTGGATGTATTTCGACTTATTGAGAGTTTTCGGAGGAAAAGCCGAGAACGGAGAGTTGTTAGAGTACCCATCCTGACCGAACCGACTGATCCGAAAACCGCCGACGCCTCGACAATCGAACGCGCAACATTTGACGAATGTGCAGAACAGATACTCAAAGATTGCGACTCCGCTTATAAATATCTGCCTCGCAATAACCGCGATTATCCGGGAGATCCGCAGCAATCCATCCAGATTACAGGATCGGCTCGTTACAAATCCCTGGATCAAATAGCCATAGACGGACTCCGGGCCATGGTTTACATCTTTTGGGCTAGTCCTGCCTATAACCCCGAGAACGACATGTCCCGCTATGACAAAGCCGCCAGATATGCAGCGGCTGTCATAAAACATAAACTCGAAGTGGAAAGCACACTGACAGGAGGATTCGACCCGACTCGTGGATTCTCTTGGCATAATGTCAATAGTCCAGAGATCATTTGGCCGTCCGAAATGAGGCAATCCTCCAATCTCGAAACTTCGTTCTATCCGCAACAATTCGGCGGTTCGGCGTTAGTAGCACCTACCCAGGACTTGGTCGATGCGTTCCCGATGGCCAACGGTTACCCCATCAACGACAAACGTAGCAATTATGATCCAACACACCCGTATGAGGGACGTGATCCCCGTTTCTATGCAACAATCTTTTACAACGGAGCGCAAGTCCGCCGTCTGAATAACGCATCAGAGGTCATGTATACATTCGAATGCGCCAACGGAGGTAAAGATGCCCCCGGTTCCAACGAGGTATCCGCTACCGGATACTACATCAAAAAGTTCATTTACAGAAATTGGAATACCAACGACACAACTAAAGAACTGGGTTATCGTTGCATCCATTTTATGAACTGGACCAAAATGTGCCTGATATTCGCAGAAGCCGCCAACAAGTATGTCGGGCCAACAGACGAGGGCACCTACGGATATTCGGCGAGACAGGCAATCGCATGGTTGCGCAATAGGCCTACTAACGATGACGAACCGGGCTTGGGGACATTCGGCGACCCGTATCTTGATGAATGCGCCGCTGAGGCTACAACATTCGAAGGCCTCGTCAAAATGAATGGCGCGTGGAAACTTGTT